>JAABUV010002140.1_pt1 | contig 27545 bp, 27 predicted proteins | sample 5559971 | NCBI WGS metagenome assembly JAABUV01 (sample SAMN10711881, study PRJNA513362) | rock metagenome | isolation source: Antarctica rocks | place: Antarctica: Victoria Land, Knobhead nord | collected 2015-12-19
CCTAACCCTAACCCTAACCCTAACCCTAACCCTAACCCTAACCCTAACCCTAACCCTAACCCTAACCCTAACCCTAACCCTAACCCTAACCCTAACCCTAACCCTTTACATGTCTTATGAGTTCTGAATCGTTCTTGAAAGTGATCTTCATGAAATATGAGAAAGTCAGAAGATCAATTTCATGATTCAATCAAAGAGTCACAGTAATGAGATAGTACACTATATTCTGACGTACTAGTTGTTGCAACGTGATGTACATAGTCGTTCTCAATCAGTCGTGATTTGTAAGATCTAAGTCATCTTTCTGATGTCATAAGTACATGTTTAGTTTTTCTCTTATCAAGACTCATGTGCTGTCATTTAATATTCAATCAAACACATTTGATAACACTATTGCATCGTTTTTCTTTCACTTCTGATACTTGATTTTCTCTATGAACATGTTACGAATCAGAGATGTATCAATCTTGTAGTTCTGTGACATATGCGATCGTAGTTGAAATAGTTGTAGTGAGTCAGTGAAGCGAAAAAAGCAACTATCTCGACGAAATCAGTCTGTGAAAGTGACATCAATTTTCACGAAATCTAGTCGAAATCTATAGTCGTATATGATATTTATACGATCAATAAGTATTTCAAACAACAGCTCATTCATCAGTAGCTCAAGTCTATTTCTCAGCTTCTGAAGATGTGAATGACACACAAACATTTCTTCACTCTTAGTTTCGAAGCAATATTCTCTCAGCAACTTCATTGTCGCGATTGAAGATATCAAATCAAGATAATCGAGTCTTTGCTTTCATATATGAGACATTCGTATGCAAAAGCATGATTTACTCTCTTTCATCTTTCAGATATTTTCGACAATTTGATAACGCGATCGTTGAACTTTCGATCATACACTTTCTATCGCTGTCGCAATGATAGCTTTCTTGCAGACACTCACAGTATCACTCATTTCTGTTTCTAAGCTGTACTGTAGAAGAATCTTTTCGTTATTCATGATTACATCTAGCGAGAAAGCAAGTCTTTGCTCATCATATTCTGCTAGCTTTGAGAACGTTGAAGCGATCGAGATAAGAAAATGAGAAGACATAAGAAGATGTACACATAATGTTCTTGAAGAATTTAACGACGTGAACGAAATGATCGTGTCAAAAGAGATTGATGTGACAACTCTTAATGATTGATGAAATCTTATCATCAGACTTTGCATTGCTGACATTGATGAATTAAGACTTGAGATCATTACTACATCGCTTGCAATCAACATGAAGTGTGAGTCTTCGTTCTTCAACACTACTGATGAGCATCTTGATTGCAACGATAGTATCAATAATCTTGATCTTCTTTTAAAATTGAATTGCAAGACTGCTGATGAGCTAAAAACAGTTTTGACATGATCTGTTTTCAAGATCATGTTGCTGATACATTCACATAGCAAGTCAGACTCTACTCATCTTCAATTCATGTGATCTAGCTTTTCGTTCATTAACATAACTTCAATCTGATTTGTGATCAATTTGTCGAAGTCTGTGAATTGTGAGAATGAGAAGATCGAAACTCGATCTCTGCTGACAATTGTCTGCATCGCTCTATGATATACTATCTGCTTTATCATTACTCTGATCAAATGCTCATTCTAAATTCTTGCGATGATCGCACGCATTTTATTCATCGCTTCTCTTTTTATTGAATACAATGAAGAATCTTTCTTTGAAATTCAAAGATTCAATAGTTTCGAGTCTCATCTGTTCATCATGATTCTTTTTGCCTCAGCTATATCTCTTCTCTCTTTTTCAATTCTCTCATGCTCAATATTCATCACTTTTCATTCTTCTTTCTCGCTAGTCATTCTTGAATAAAGTGAGTTGTTATCAAGAAATTTCACGAAGCTGTACATCAGATTCTTTACATTGACGTGTAATTGCATAATCTGATTTCAAAATTGACGAATTGCTGTCTGTCGTTCTTGTTCTGTGCGCAGAGAATTCAAGTAATCGACTAGTTCTTTTTGATCATTTATGAAGTGTCTCAGATGATGCAGTGTTATCGCAGAGCTTGCTCTAGTGAGTGTCATTGAAATGATGAAAGTAAAGATAGTTAACGAATTCAAATGAGATTCTTCTGAGAAAATGCATAAAAGCTTTCGTTGATGAAAGCTTCAATGTGAGCTTTGAATGTTTAAGAAAACAAATGTTGAGTGAAGAGTTACATGAAATGTTTAGTCGTTCTAGTGTGAGTTTGAATAACAGAAATGATAACTAGATATGTTGAAAGATGAAGAATATGTGCTGAGTCTTCTAGAGTTCAACGCTAGTAGAAATTGCTTGCAGTTTTGCAAATAATTCTTCTGCGACTTATGCTTATCATAGCTGAGAAGTGTTGATGACTCGATATTAGTAACAAATTTCTTAGCTGACTGATTGACTATTTTTCTACGCTATCTGCTGCGCATCACATGAGTTAGATCGACTTGATGTAGCATCATGTTGTCTTGTCGTGTATCATTTAAGTCGATCTTGATATATTTTCAATCTTTGATCTTGATATATTCTCTGATATAAAATCATCAATCGATTTTGATTCTTGCTCTAAGCTCTAGCTTTAATCATTACGCAGTGAACTTTAGCGCGTACTCTGCGAATTGATTAGAGTTTCGCTTTGTTCATTCAAGACTAGAGCATTTTGAAACTTTCAATCTTCAATATTGAAGTAATTCAATATTGACATTGCAGACGTCTGCATCTTCACTCTCATTCTTCTTTTCATATGCTCAAGCAACTCGAAGCGACTTTATGACATTCTTAACAACTCATGATCTTCTTGCATCAACTTCGCTTCTTGACGACTCGACAGAGAAAATGCTAATACGAGTGACGCTGTACAAGACAATGCTATCGAAGCTGCACTCTTGAATGTGAACAATCTTATCTCAACTCAACAGAAGTTTCAGCAACAGACGCTCTTTTCAAGTTCACAGAGACTCTCAGTTTAATAGTGAATAAAATTCAACGATGCATTCGAGTCTTTGATTGAAACATTGATCGCAATTTCTGACACGATTTTCTCAATGAGCGTTGTCATCGATAAATTCTGATCTTCATTCTTCTGTTCATTGCTGATCTCACTTTTCAATGCTCAATTCACACACTTCTTCAATCTATTTTCTGCAATCGTTTCTTTCAAGATCGCTTCGTCAAGCTCTGCAATTTTATATCATTCTTTTTCAGTGTTCATCTTCACTACTTGAAAAAATCTCAGTCATCTTCATGTTAATTTCAGCGTATGCATGTTGTTCAATTTGATGTCATGCAGCAGTACAAGATCACTCTTCAGAATTGAACTGATATGAACACGTCTGTGATCATTTCATACATCTTTGTCGATCTCTCTCATTCTTCTCAAATGCAGCGCGATCTTCTTCAAATTCTCGTCTCTGCATTCGAGTTGTCGAGCATGAAGAGTCAATAACTCATCAGTCGTGCAAACATTGTTTCATGAAAGAATCTGTCAGATTAAAACATCAAGTTCTATAGAAAGAACGACATTGCAGTCATACAAGACACAATATGAAGTCATTTCAGTGAAAGTTCTCACGATGATTCTGTTTGTTCATAGCACATTGACAAAGCTTCTGACTTATTTCATGCTTTCATCGACTGTCATCTTGATCAAGACATTCACAACAGCTGTATGATCTCTCTTCACAAGATCATTCATCTGTGAATGATAAATCAACATCATCACTCGCTTTATTTTATATTTCTCGATCAGCGTTTCTACAATTTCTTTGTTCTTCAATTCTTCGTTCATGACAAATCTTCTTGAACAGTCGTGTCTGCAAATCACATTTTTTCACAGAAATTTCACTATCGCTTTCGAAGTTACTGCTTTCAGAGTTCTTTCTTCTATTCATTTCAAGAAGTCATCTCTTGTCAAGACAATATAGCATTTTTCTTCGCTTAAAGACATGTGAATGACATTTATTTCAATTTTCTTTCAGACGCTTGAGATTCAGATAGAATGCAGAGTCTTCTTCTTTCATCTTGACACTTGCAATTGACATTCTTCACAGAATTTTATATATCTGCATGTATTCTTTCATATCTTCTTTCATCAATATTTGTCAATCATCTTTTGATATGTTCTCTTTCTTTCATGATGATCACTTTCATCATGCAGTTTCTGTAAAATATTACTGCGTTCTTCTTGAAGATTCATCACTCTTCACACAGAAGCAGTCTTGTTGAATCTTTTAAACAAATGTTTATCTTGAATCATGAATTTCAGCGCTTCATGTTTGAACTTTCGAAATTCTTTTGTTGACATTTCAAACGAGCGCGATAAGAAAATTAAATAATGAGCTATTTTCTTGAAGTGTTCTGAATACAAATCTTTCATTATTGACATGTCTTCTTCAACAACTATACTAACTGAGCAAAGATGAATGAAATTTAATTGAGCATCAATGAAGTCATTTATGTCTTTCTCGTGAGTCTCATCTTCATCGTCTGAAGATTCTCTGAGTCTGCGCGAGAGTTTATCAAGTGCGCTATGCTTGTGATCGAGAACGTGATGAACATCAAAATCAAACAAGCAAATTCAAGCAAGTCATCATGTCATCAATGCTTCTGATAAGTCTGATGCAGATCGATTCAGTTGCGTCATCAGAGTGTTGACGTCTATTTCAATAATAAACTTCGTGTCGTATAGTCAGTAACGAATCTTCTTCAGTGTCTTCATCAGATCTCTGCATTCTCGCTTCTCAGCATCATATCTTGTCTTTTGCTCATTTTATAGCTCACTTTCATATTGTACGAGATGTCGATTCTTAGAATTCAATGCTGTCTGCTGTAACATTGCTTCTCATTCTTGAAGATTTACGTTCACGACGAGAACAATTTCTTCTGTCTGCTCAGAGTAATTCAGACTTCTCATGATTGATACAGTGATCAGTGTCAGCTTCAGCTTGTTCATGACTTTCTCTTATTCTCTTTCTCACATGAATTTGATCTTCTTTTTGAAGAGCTGAAATATTGACGCTGCGATCAAGATGAAATTCTCTATTCACACTCGATAATACATGCATACTTCAATGAACGCTTGAGCAGATGTGACATCATGACAGAGACGTTATTCTAGAATCTTGATAATTTTGAAACTTTCTGATCTGCAATCATGAAAGTCACAAACAAATTTACAATCTTTATGCTCGACATGCAGAATTGCGACTTTTCGTTAGATATGATGCAATCGACGAGCTCAAAGTTCAAGAGTACGAAGTCGAGATTCTTAATGTGCTTCAGCATAAACTGATGCACTTCTGAAGTGATCTTTGCATTATCATAAATTGTCTTCGATTTCTTTACTTCAATATCGTCGAGAAAAGATCTGCATATCTCAAGAAGATTCTTCAATATCTTGATTATGACTCTGATAAACTGAGCAACGAAGTTGATGACATCTTGTGATAACGTCGTCTGTCGCAATAATCTCAAAGATGTAATGAACACTGTGAGATCTCAATATATTTTTGTCAGCGTAATCTGATCGTATTCAGAAAACAGATATATCAGAAAGATCATAATCATATCGATGAATTCTTTGAAGAATTCATTCACGTCTGAGAGCAGATTGACATCTCTGATGATAATCTTGTTCATATTCATCGCTGCATTGATCATGTGATACTGATTGAACTTTTTCTTGATCAGAAATCAGAGATTTCAATACGAGTCATGACAAGATTTCAGTATGTCATGCTTTATTCAATTCTTGAGCATGTCTATGATGATCTGATGAAGTGTCTTAGAGATTGAAAAATCGAATGTCTGTCATGCGTCATGTGATATCGTTCGAATTTGCTGCAAGAATGAGACTATGTCTTTTATCTTTCTCATTTCTGAGAAGTCTCAGATCATTGTCGCTTCTCTGTTAAACAACATCTTCAGTAGTAAATTCTTTTCTTGCATAGTTAAAGCATCGTTGCATATCATTCTCTTCGCTCACTTCAAAGTCAGTCTGAATTCTCGAGCAATTTTGAAGAATTTGAGAAACAGTCAATGATCATACTTCTCTGACTTCATTTCTATCATATTCAATTTGATCTGAGTCAATAAGATTTGTTTTCAATTTGTCAAATCTTCTGATATTGAGTCGTTCAACTCTGACGAATTCACAAATCGAATCTTCTGAGCTTTTCTCTTGTATGCTGTTGCTACTTTGACATGATTTATCTTTTCATGCTGACGAATTAAACTCAGATCAAATCTTCATGTCATTCGCATCGCAAGTCTGTTCGAACGACATCATAACATCTGTACACATCACATGCTATCGTTCGAGCAAAATCATTGAACGAAGCTTCGATCTTTCTTTTTCTTTTCTTCTTCGATCTCGATGAACATCTCATGACTTTTCAAGCGCGCTAAATCGACAGTCTTCGAACTTACACTTCTCATCGCAGATACGCTTTCAACAGAGCATTCATCTACTCGTTTAAAGAGTTTTTCGCTTTTTCGAGAAATATTTTCAACACATCTCGATTGACAGAATTGTGCGCTAAAATCAATTTAAAGAACATCATTCTTTCATCATCATCAGTGACTGTCATTTCACAAGTTTCTTTCGAAGTATTGTTGATGCATAGATGCGTCTTTCGCTCATATGATCTGCTCAGTATCAGAGTGTACTCGTTGCTTTCAATCACAAATATTGAAATCATTGATTTTGCTTCGTCAATATCGATCTTCACGTCATCGCAGCATTCAATGATGTTAGTCTTTGCTTCGCTGACTTCTATCATATTCAGATGAATGTCTCGTTGCATAAACAACTGAGTTCTTGCGACAAAAGTTTCAGACATAACGTTGATTTCAGCATCACTATCAAGCAGTGTCTTAATGTAAATCTCATCGCTCATCAGCACTTGTGTTCTCGAACATGTCACTGCATACAGAATCGCGTTCGACTTTTCAAGTGAAGAATCTTCAAATTTTCCTGCTGTTACTTGCACATCATCAATCTTTTTCATTTTCTTTTTCTTATGTTATTTTACTTGAGCGTAGAGAGCTCGAAGAAGAATAGATGAATGTGTAAGCATTTATTCAATGCTCACTTCTTGCATCTTCTGATTCACTATAATATGCATCACGTCTTTTGTGTCTATGCATTTTTCTACTATGTTTTGCGTTCTCTTGTCTCAATTGTCTGACTCTATCTTGCTGTCATCTGAATTCTTTCTCGTCGATTTCTTCGTTGTTTTTATCGTTTTCTCGAAAGCAGCTGCATTCTGCATGATCACATTCTCACTTGTTCGCTTCTTCGAGAACGTTCTTGAAATCGACAGATACTCTTCAGAGCGCAAATTCTTCATGCTCGATAAACGTTCTTTTTCTCTTACTTTTTTTCTTCAAGTTCAATTCAAACTCGTTCTTTGTTGTGTCGTTGTTTTCGTCACATTCTCATCTGATTTATAGTCATGTCGAGCTGTGACAATCATTACTTCTTCGTCTCATTTCTGTTTCTCGTCTGTGTTCTCTGCTTTCTTCGTGATCGTTGCTCTTACACTTGTCAGTCTGATGACGTCGACATGTTCTGCTTTCATTTGCTGATTCTGTTTCTTCAAAGCATTGTCAATCAGCTCTTTCTGAGAATGATTCAATGTGAAAGATGTCAATCTGTCATCTTTTTCAGCGAGTTTCATTCAGAGTCTGTTTGTTTCATTCACATGTATCTTTTCTTCTGTCTTATAAATATTCAGTTGACAACATCTGATCTTCTGACATTCTATTTCTTCATAAAAGAAGCATTCTTTCATTCTAGACATTGAAGACGCTCGTTCACTTTTCAAAAGTGAAAATGATGATGACATTAACATTGCTGAACGAGCAGACGTGACGAGTTCGCATGAGATATAAACGTTGAGCATCGAGACAGATGCTGTCATGTTTTGCATGAAAGATTCAATCTTCTTTATTACTGTCTGCAAAGAAAGCATCATCGTCTCAAACTTATTTATCATCTCATTCATTGTCATATCGCTGAGCTGTGCTACTATTGAAGAATCGAAGAACTTGTCTGACATCGTCGATCGCTTGATCTGATATTCATTCACAAGCTTGCTGAGATCATCAAAATTCTTGATCATGATCGAGAATTTCAACAGTGCTTTGACAGAGTCGCAGTAGATCACTATCGCGTCACTAGCTTTCTTAAAGTTCATGAAACTGAGATCTTCAGAATTGAGTGCACACTTTCATATGATCTTTTCACTTAGTATAGATGAAAGACTCTTGACAAATCAGCAGCATCTGATATACTCATTTATTTGCTCGCGTTTTATCAACGAATGCAATATGCTTTTGTATTGTTGACTGTACAGCTTCAGATCATTCTTCATGATATGAGACTTATTCTTGAAGATTTTCAGGAAAATTCGAGAATTCAGCTGTTGATCAGTGTCATCTTTCTCATACTTCTTCTTCATCGTCTTCTTCAGTTCTTGTCAGTCGAAGTCTGTATATTCGATGATAGTCTTGATGCTATCATCAATGATCTTGTCGCAGTATCTTGACAGCTTGCAAAATCAATCGATCTGATTCAGCTCATAATCATCACAGAAGTCTTCATATCTTTCTAGAAAATCAGTCATGTTCTTTTCTTCAAAATACGAGACTTTCGAAGTTTCGAGCGATGACATGAGTGTCAGATATTTCAGAAACGACATTGTGATCATGTTTATTTCTGAGCTGACTCGAGAGCTGATGAGCGTAGCACTCATGTCTACAACAGATGTTCTCAATGAGCTTGTTATTTTGTCGCTGTGAGTTGATATTGAGAGCTGTGAGAATGAAATACAGAATAGCAAAAATAATAGAGCAGTCAAAAAGATCTCGTTATTTTGTTTTTGCTTCTCGACTCGTCGAAGTTCTTCTTTCTTTCTTTTGCAGTTGTTACAACTGATCAAGATGCTTTTCTTTTCTCTTCTTTTATTTGACGAACAACGCTCGATCTTATGCTTCTGCTGAAACATGATTCACTGCTGAAACTGACGTCATTTCTCGTACTTCTGTCTACATCGCTTTGAATTCATTCTTTGATTCTCGCTTTCGCTATCTGTTTCTTGCGAGTCTTGAAATCAGACGAATTCTTCTTCTGATCAGAGCGTCTCTTCTGAGTGTCAATCATTCGCGAAAGTCAATTTCTCTCTTCTTTGCTGTTGCATCTTCGCTCAAAGAGAAACAGTTTTCGTCAGCTGAAGATACGCGTCTCTTCTAGTTTCAATTGTGAGAACTCTGTGACTTGAATAGCTTTCGTCAATATCTCTAAGCGAAATGAAGTCGCTATATCAATTTCCCGTATTTCAGAGTCAAATTGATTTTCACTTCAAATCTTTCATAAACTCTCTGATCACTGTAGAGATGTCGTGTCGCTCTCTGCTGTTCAGTCAACTGTTCTACTCAAGATATCATAAAAATGATATTTTCGCATTGAGCTTCAATGTCGAGAAATAAAGTACAGATGCAATATAGAAAGTCGTATCAAAGCAACAGAGAAAGCAAACAATGAACATGTGCAATGATCATGCTAGTAGAAAGATACTGTAAAACGTGTATGTCTCTGTCTCTATCTACAAGTCGCAATGACATCTATATGTACACTCGAAAAACGCTTCTCGACTCTTCTATCATTGACTCAGACTTTGATCTCTTCTCTCTTACTAACTATCTCGTGAGAATGATGCAAACAGTCTCACGACAACATCACATTCTTTTCATGTCACAAACACATTTCTTTTGAGTCTAGAGCAGTCTCTGAACATTACATAAATAGAAGCTTTTGTATCAATCTTCTTCTGTATTCTTAATATTCAGTTATAGCTATTTCTAAAGATCAAGCACTATCAATTCTGATCTTCATTGATTGTATCATTTAGGCACGATTCTGACAGATCACTCAGCGCAGTGAATCTTCTTAATCTCATTTACTAGATTAAACCTTGATATTTTTCGATTATTTCTAAAGCATTAAATTCAGCTCAATCAGAGCTACAATTATGTCTTTCAAAGTATTTTGAGTAGTCAAAGCGCATATGTTGATTCGAGCGAGAAAAGAGATACTACTAGATGAGCAATCAATCAGCTCAATGAATCTTTTCAATCTCAATTACTAAATCAAATCTTGATATTTTTCAATTATTTTGAAAGCATTGAACTCAGCTAATTCAAAGCTACAATTACGTCTTTCAAAGTATGTGAGATAGTTAGCGTGCAGAAATCAATTCAAGCGAGAAAAGATGCTGACAGCTGAAAGATTGAGCAGTCTCAACTCTCAATATTTTCAATCTCATTTGCTGAATCAAATCTTTATATTTTTTCGAAATTTTTGAATCGTTGAACTGATCTTGATCGACTCTACAATCTTTGTCAGTGAAAGTTCTTCATCAGAGAGCATTTAGTAAAAGTTCAAGACAGATGATTGATTAATCAAGAAGCAGATGATTTCGCTAGTTAAATGAGATTTGATGACGAAAAGCTTTCTCTGAGTCATTTGCTCAGATGACTCAGAAAATCATGTTGAGAATAAGAGATAGTTTTAACTCATTTTAATCAAAGTCAAGCAGCTTCAGATGTTAATTTCGATCGCTTAAAAGTTAGTCAATGAGAAATTTCATAAGCTCATAGTGTTACGTTGAAAATTATCATGTTTAAATTCATTTTGATATTCATTTTCAGCTGTTTTCAAATGATTTTAAACTTTAATCATAATTGATGTAATAGTACAGTACCTCGCACTAAGTCTTCGCGTAAATCGCGAAAACATGTTAAATCGCGTACCTTCAAAACAACTCATCTTCTTCAACTGCATTCACAATGCTCAGAAGAGCTTCGTTAACTTCAATTTCTGGTAACAAGACTTCTAGAAAGAAGCTTTCTTTGCTCGTCAAAGATGAAATATCAGAACAAGCTAAATTAGGCCTTACACTCACTCAAATAGCACGAAGTTTGAATGTTTCTTCAAGCATCATTCGAAGCGTTTTGAGAAGACTTCAAACAACACTCTTCGAAGTTAATAAATTCAGATCAGAAAGACTCTTATCAATTACTTCTCAAGCAGCTAGAGTACTGTTACGTCAGTTACGATCGAAGTCTAAAATCATCTGAAGACAGCTGAAAATGAACATCGAGATCGATTTGAACGCAAGAACTCTCAACGCAACACTACGAGCTCACGGAATTTCTCACTGACTAGCTCTTCGACGATCGAAATTAACATCTGAATTTACTCTGCTTCGATTAAAATGAGCTAAAAAGCATAAGAATTGAATCGTGAATCAATGAGACAATGTCATCTGATCGAATGAAGCATTCATGGCTCGAAGATCAGATAAAACATCAGAATGAATGTTTGAAATTCTCAAACAGAAATGAAATAGAGATAAAGTGATGGAAATTCTCAGTGAAAAGCTCTTTTTCATTATGATTTGAGAAGCTTTCTGAGGTTCTGAAAGATCGAATTTATATCTGCTCGATCGAGACTTCGAATTCAAAAAACACGACTATTCAGCAGTCTTCTACATTCAGATTTTGGATCACAATTTGACTGACATATGAGAGTCAGAACTAATGTTCATGCAGAATAATGCTTCGATACATAGAGTCAGAAAATCGAAGCTCTGGTTTCAGGAAATGAGTATAGAAGTCATGAAGTGATCTTCGTACAGTTTCGATTTGAATCTCATCGAAAATCTCTGAGTTCTACTGAAGAAGAAAGTCTATAAAGTCTATTCGAATTTGAATAAACTGAAGAGTAAAGGCGAGAAAGCTGAAACTCAACTGTTTCAGATTTTACAGAAGGTCTGAGAAAACATAGAGAAGAAGATAATAGAGAGGCTAATTTTCAGTATGTCACGCAGATGTGAAGCTCTAATTATAGCGAAGGGCTGGCATACTAAATATTGATTAAAAAATCATAGATCATATACTACTAAATAACCAGCCCAAATATTGAAGTTTCTCAGCTGAATTTGATGATTCAATGATTGATGCAGATGAGATGATGATTTGATTGAGAAGCGCACGCGAAGACTTAGTGCGAAGTACTGTATTTTAGCTGCTTAAAGAATAATTAATATAAATCTTTCTGATCTGAGTTTATTAACTTTAAAGAATGTTGTTTGAAGTTTTTTCAAAATGCATTGAATGATGATTCATGAAACATTCAAATTTCATTCTATTTAAGTGAGCTTTAAATTTAATTGAGTCTGATCTGATATTTGATCTTTGATGAGTAAAGAAAACTTCTTTTTAGAAGTCTTATTATCAAAAATTAAAGTTAATGAAGCTCTTTTAAGCATTGTAAATGCAGTTGAAGAAGATGAATTGTTTTGAAGATACAAGATTTTACATGTTTTCATGATTTAGTTGAAAACTAAGTGTAAAATACTGTAGATGAAAACAGATAAACTTCAAGATTTCAATCTTTTCAATCTTATTAACTAAATTCAATCTTAATATAAATTAATTATTTTAAAAGCATTGAATTTAACTCAATCAAAGTTATAATTATGTCTTTCAAAGTATGTAAGATAGTCAGCGTGCAGAAATTGATTTGAGCGAAGAAAGAATTATTACTAAATGAGTGATCACTCAACATATTGAATCTTTTCAATCTCATTTGCTAAATTAAATCTTAACATTATTCAATTATAATGAAAGTATTGAATTCAGTTCAATCAAAGTTACAATTATGTCTTTCAAAATATGTGAGATAGTCAGCGCGCAGAAATTGATTCAGACGAGAAAAGAATTACTACTAAATGAGTGATTACTCAGCATAATAAATTTCTTAATCTCATTTACTAGATCAAATCTTGACATTATTCAATTATTTCTGAAGCATTGAATTCAGCTTAATCAAAGTTACAATTATGTTTTTCAAAGTATATTAAATAGTCAGCGCGCATAAATTGATTCAAACGAAGAAAAAACTACTATTAAATGAGCGATCATTCAGCACAGTGAATCTTCTCAATCTCATTTATTAAATCAATGTAAGAACGCATTTCATTGACTATGAATGATGCATGTTTGCAAGACTAGTTCGCAAGATTAGATTAAAGAAACTAACAAGTGAATAAAGATAATAATTTGACAGAAGATGAAAACTCTGCAAGCTTTCGCTTTCGTTTCTTAGCAATTAGTTTTATCATCAATAGAATGCTATGTTATTATTTTTTACTATGCAGTTTTACATAAAAAGATCTTGTTGTCTCACAGTTCTAATTGCTTCATTTGCACAAAGCTGCTCAATAAAAGATGTTGAATGTGCAGCGACTCACTAGAAGTTACATGATCAAAAGAAGTAATAACTTCTCTCATATTAAGAATTCATTGTTTCATCAGAACAAACTTAAGAATCACGCATTTGAACATGCAAATGAGAAGTTTAAGTTGCAAGAATTTAATGAATAAATAAATCATATTTCTTGATGATTTGCAAGTGAAGTATGCAAGCAGTTAAAGAATTTGAAGATGCAGAATGTACTGCTTATCTTGCAACTTTATGTATTGAAACTCAAGTAAGAGACTTGATCAATCTCTGATCATTGATGTCAACATAATGATGATCATTATTGAAGTAATGTATGCAAGCGTGCTAATTAATCTTACGAGTTTAAAGAGCAAAGCATTATGAACTACAACTTCTTAATGTTCTGATTGCAAGATTGCAAAAACTTCATAATTGTGATGTTATCTGATTTCATCATGAAAGAAGAGAAGCTGCAATGATTTGCATCATACTTGTCAAAGAAGTCTTGCAATCAATGATAAGATCATATGATGAGCATGCATAATCATGATGAGATATTCAATTGAAAGTACTATATTGAATACTTGTGTGCTAAACTTAGCAATTCTGAAATTCATAACTTTTAAACAGAATGTCAACTTGAAGCTGCAAAGCAGCGAGTCAATCAAAGCATCACAAATTTCAAACAGTATTTCATCAGACTGTATGCAAATCTGAATTATCATATATTCAACGAGACTTGCATAATGTACTTACGAATGAAGAATAATGAAATCATCATGAATGAGTCTCTTGTAACGGTTGTCCCTTTAACAACACAAGGTATATACAGAGACCAAACAGTAATCACTATTACTAGACTTGAGGTCTGGAGATAGCTGAGACAATAATATGTATTGACTACTTACATGAGTTGAGCACGAAGCTCCTATCTAAGGAAACGACCATCGTTATATAGACATAGGAGATTCGTGCGATCGCCTGGGTCGCTGGGTGACCCCGTCGACCCAGACCCTGGATCATGAGGGTCGCTCCATGATCCCAATGATCCCATACAACGGATCATTAGCACGTGACCATGACCTCACTAGGTCAGGGTCCACCATGCTGTGAACTACGCTTTATCCCGCCGTAGTTCCTATCCCAACCCGGGCCGTGTCCTAACATCTCTTCACATTTCATACATCTTTATCAATTATGTTGATTTGCTAAAGCATTTTATAAACATTGACTTGCACTTGCAAGACATTGATGCATTGTCAAAGCTACATTCACAGCAAAGTAAGAATGCAGTATCTCAGAAAAGTTTTTAATTCTTGCATGAAAAGATGAAGTTTATCATTGCAACAGAGAATTTAAAGTTCTTTGCTTCAAGCACGAAATTTAAAGATGATGCAACACTTAAGTTCAGTGAGTTCAAGCAAAATGTTACTTCATTCAATCTTACATGCTGATCATACAAGAAGATGAAACACAAGATTGATAATTTAATGTGTTTCAACTATGCATTTAAACAAGAGACTTGCAATCAGAATGAAAAAACGAAAAAAAGAAAGTTTGATATTCATCATCAAATCATTAAATATAACTACGAAAAGACAATTATCACATGCATTGATAATATCAATATTGACAAATGTCTTTGAAAGAATGCATGAAGCTCACTGTTTTATTAATTTTAAGATCGAGCGAAATTTTATATTGCAATCATGAGTAAAAGAGTATGAGTTATCAAAGAATCATGCAATTCTGAAACAAATTCAAATGATCAATGATCATTGAATTCTTTGCTATGATATGCATCAAATTGATATCAAGTTGATTAATCACAAGAAAGTTCGCAAAAGCTGAAACATTGAGTTTCATGCTGTTGTAATGATTGTTTCTTTAACAACACAAGATATAAATCGAGATCAGTATAGTAACAAACTAATCACTAGACTAAAAGTTTGAAAATAACTAAGATAATAAACTGTATTGACTATTACATGAGTTGAGCACGAAGCTTCTATTTAAGAGAACAATCATCATTATATAAATATAAAAGAATCATGTCAAATTGTCTTTGCTTTGAATAATCACTTTGATCATTTTTAAGCAAAATGAGCAAGATGAGTAATATGCTCATCATGCTCACTGTAATCACTTCTGATTCAAGTGATCAGAGCAATCACTTTGAGACTCTGATTATTCAATGATTATTTAATCATTATCTTATTTAATCATTTGCAAGAGAGTTTTAACATTAAATTCTCTTTTAAGATTTTTATTTTAAAAATCACTTTTTCTTCATGTTTTTTCATTGCACAACAAAGAACTTTATCTTGCGTTGCAAAAATCTTCTTAAGCATATGAATTCTGAGCATGCTGTCATGCATTCTTGTGAACATTGCAATTGCTTGCAAAAGAAATGTCATGTTGACAATGAATTTAATTATTGCATCGAGTGTGTGCATCTTGATCACAAGTGCAATCTCACTTTCTCAATGATGAAGTGAAAAAGAGTAAAGACAGAATGCAATCGCGTTTTTCATGAGTTGCTGAACATTCACAAGCAGATGCAAAAAATCTTCACAAGAATTATTCATTTGCAAAATCAATTTGTGTTTTTGAAGAACAAGAAATAAACGATGATTAAATGAAAGTTTTGAAACATTGTTGAGCTTAAGAGAGAAAAGACAAGAGCTAGTGATTCAACATTGAATGATCTTTTTTTTTATGTATCTTTTAAGTAGATTGAGATTTCATCAAACTTTGATTGACTGAGTTTCTTAACTGAAACTGTCACAGAAGCATTTGACAGTTCTTGAGATTTCTTCTTGATTTTCAAGTGTTCTTGATATGTTCATAATTTTTTCACTTGATTAATTAATGAGACTGATCTTTGATATTCTATTGATTTAAAATATCTTTTACTTCATACTTGATATTTTGACTCTCTGAATTGATTTTTGAAGATTCTGTTTGAATTGATGAATTCAAGTCTGCAGACTTCAAAAGAAAAATATGAAATATTGAGTATATTTTCATAAATGTTGAAAGATTCAACTTGTAGTTAATCAATCTCTTTTCTTCTAGAATTTCAAATGATTTTAATTTCATGTGATTCAACTTGTTACTTGATTTTTTTGTTTTAATATTTCGTCTTAGTAAATAAACTTTATCTCTTTTTTTAAGAGTAAATTCTTTATTTCTTTTCTTATTTGCATACAAGATCATGTATTTACTTAAAAACTGAATGTTCTTTTACAACTTTTTATGCAACAAATGTATTTATTCAATTTGTATCATAACTTTTTGAACTAATTGCATAAACTTACATGATTTCTTGAGAGTCTTTAATTCAAACTCATAGTTTGCAAAGAATGATGACATGCTGATTACTTTTGTTGTTGTGCTATTGAAAGTCAACTGTACTATTGATAATAACTGTATTTAATCATTTTATCTATAGTTGATATAGCATCTGAGATACTGTTTCAATGTCTGATTCATTCTTTTCATTTGTTCATTCATCTGCAAATGATAAGTTGTAAACAACTTATGATGAATTTCTAGTTGATTCATCAATGATTTTCAGAATTTCAATGTGAAGAGCTTGTTTTTATTTGAAATTATCTCATCTGATAATTTATGATTTGTTACAATCATTCTCAGAAATGTGTAAGTTAAATCTTCTGCAAATGTTGTTTTCTTGTATGACAAGAAGTATTCATACTTAATTAGTCTGTTTGTGATCATCAATATAAAGTTGTACATTGTTCTTGTAATTCTTTTCTTTGACTTTGATAGCTTGATTATAAAGTTCAAAACTATGCTTTTTCATGCATGATTTGATGTGTTGAGACTTTTCAAAAGTTCATAAGATCTGTGTTGACTATGCTTCATTTGAATGCATACATTACACTTTCTTATGATATCTTCTATCTGCTTTCTCATCTTAGAAAAGTAGTAGATTCTAAATATTCTTTCAATGATTTTATTCAACTCTTGATGTTCATGTATCATTGACTTGTAATAATTGCTTATTATCTTTTGTTTGCATCTCATTGAAACATAGATGAGATATTGAAATGTTAATATTTTGTTGATTATTTCAAAGTTCACGTTGTCAGTGATATTCTTTATAATATTTTGCACGACTGAGTTCTTTGCTAGCTTTAGCTTTATTCGTTTTTCAAGATCTTGATTGTAGATTCATAACGTAGCTGCATTTTATTTATTGTAAACAATGAAATCATTCTGATTCTGTTGTAAGATAGTCTGATTTATCTGTGATCTATCTGTCATATGATCTGCTCTTTTATTCAAGACATTGATTTTCAAGTTTTCAGATTTCTTTCAATATTGAATGTTGAAGTTGTATGATGATAATTTCTTCAATCATTTGATCTGTCTTTGATTCAGAACTTTCATAATCATGAAGTATAGCAAATTCTTATGATCTGTATATACTTGAATCTGATGTTTAAATTCTTTCAAATACATTCTTCATTGTTTGAAAGAGTTGACAATAGCTAATAACTTCTTGTCATGTATTTCATAGTTCAATTCAACGACTGTAAGCTTATGATTGTAATAAGTAATAAAGTGCAGACGTTTTTTATCATCTGATTGATTAATACACGTCTCAATAGCTTCATCTGATGCATTCATCTTAAGCATAATAGATTTTTCTGATTTAAACATGATCAGTACTGATTGAAAGATGAATAATTTCTTCAGCTTCTCGAAAGCTTCTTCTGCTTTCTCAGTTCACACGAATGATATGTTCTTCTTCATAAGATTCATAAATGATGAGATGATTCTGAAGTATTTCTTTATAAAGCATTTATAAAAGTTCGCGAATTCTAAGAAGAATTGAACTTCAATCTTTGACTTTGACATTAATCAAGTCGTAACAGCTTTTATCTTCTTTAAGTTCATTTTTAGACTTTGAGATGTGACTATAAATTTCAAAAACTGTACATTTTATACATGAAATTCACTTTTCTCTGACTTGATGCGCAGATCAGCTTCTTTCAAAGTCTGTAAAACTTTTTTAACATGTTGCACATGTTCTTTCTTTGTCTTTGAATATACTAGTATATCATTCAAATATACTATGATGAATTGATTCAGATAACATCATAGCACATTATTCACAAATGTTTGAAACATGACTGAAGCATTGATTAAATTGAAAGACATGATCAAATACTCATAATGTTTTAGTCAAGTGCAAAAGACTGTCTTTCACTCATCTTTTTCTTTAATTCATATTTAATTGAATGTTTTGAATATATCAAATTTCATAAATCATTGTGCTTTTTGAAGTTTGTCTTGCAGTTCAGATATGAGTGATAGCAAGTAGCTGTTTTTAATCATGATGTTATTCAATGCTTTGTAATCAACACATAGTCTTAAACTTTCATTCAATTTCAAAATGAACAGAATTGAATATTTTGTTGATGATTGCGATTCTTTAATAAATTCTTTTCACATGTTCTCTTTCAAATATTGTTGCAAAGCATCAAGCTTTTCTGTTAACAATGAATAAATGAACTGTTTCATAAGTTTCTTATCATCTATGAGCTTGATCTCATGATCTCATGATTAATGTTTAAGTAGTGTCTCTTGATCACTTTCTTTCTCAAACAGAATCTTATATTTCTGATATTTTTTAGAAATTTCAACAATAGCAAGATTACTTTTAATCTTTTTGCTTCATAACATCTGTGTATCTGAACTGTTCTTCAGCTCGCTGCGCATATCATTCACTGTCATTACGAAGATTTTTACATTCTCTGATGACTTCAATATTAAGTGTCATCACGTTGTTTTTATATGAAGAAAAGCAATTGTTTCATTGATTCAATCTATCATTGAATTGATCATATGAAGTTATGATATGTCTAGAACTATATTGCTGTCTGACTGCTTCATAACATCTAAACGTAACTTCTTTCAATGACATTCAAGTCTCAAATGAATGAGTTGAATCTTTTGATCTATTAATTCATTATTATACTTCATAAGTGTTTCATCAAAGTTTTACAGATTGTAAGATTCTTTCTTCTTTTGCAAAGATATTTGCGTTTTTCTAGCAAATTCTGAAAACATATAATTCTTTGTACAATCACTGTCAATGAATAAATGTGCTGTATGATCGTTGATCTTGACTCAGACTCGTAACTGCGTTGAGTCGTTTGTGAAGATAAATATGCTTTTAATTTTCAACTCTTGACTAAACTTCTTCAATGATTTATCAATCAAAGAGTCTTCTAGTTTTTTGAACTAAAAGCTTACTTCTTAAGTACTTGTTTTATGTACTAAAATTGATTCAAATTGACTTTCTTCTATAAATATTTCTTTGAATCACACAAGTTCAATCTCTCTCTGATGACTTTTATCATCTGTCTAAGTTTTCTGAATATATAATTTTCATTAAAAAGTACATATTTTTCTTGCTTGATGAACTTGACTTCTGTGAATAACTTCTTCATGACTATGTCATGATATTAAATGCTTTTATGCAATGCAATTGATTCATCTTGAACTACATCATAAATAGTCTGATGTATTTCATTCTTGATCTGTTGCATACGCTGCAAAAAAAATTTCTCTTTCTGTTTAAAGAAAGTGTACAATTCATTGTACATGCTTATAAAACTCGCTTGATTTGTAAACTTTCTAAGATTTTTCTTTACTTCAAGATGATTTTCTTCTTGTTTGAGAACATTTTCTGCTGCAATAGTGAATGCTCGTAAGATTTCGCTAAGTCAATTTTCTTTCTCAACTGCTTAATGAATAACTTCTTTCATGCTGTTCAATCTATTCAAGTCATATTCTTTGCTGTCGAGAATCTTTGATTTTACAATCATAGTGAACGAACTTTCATCACTTTTCTCATCATGCACTTCTGATTAATGATGAGTTGCTGTGTAGAAATGATTCTTTCATGATGATTTCAAGTATCATTCAGAATCTTTTTTATTGCTCAAATGAATGCAACAGTTGTCTTCATAACATGCTGTTCATGATAATGCTTGATGTTTATCTTTCTGATCTTCTTTTGTTGCTGCGAAAGATCTGTCTTGTTTATCATAAAGCTTTAATTTGTTCTTGTACTTGTTCTGAATACAATCTCTAAAGAAATGATTTAGCTTTTCACATGTGTAACATGCTTTGCTCTGCTGAGTCATTTTATCATGAGTGTTCATTGATATCTTTCGAGTTGCGTTTAACTTCATAGACTGAGAATCATAGTAAAATTGCTTCTTCTTTCTCTTGCTTCATGCAATTAAGACATAAGCAATCTTGTTCTTCTTTTCAAGTCTTCGCTTGTACTGTTAATTATTCAGCATGATTGTCTTGCTAATCATAGCGTGCAAAATCGCAAATCTATTCATATGAGTTATTTTGTTCTTTATCACATTCATCAATTTTTTATAGAACTGTGCTGTAAAAGTTGAGTCATTTCATTCAATCTTTGCTGCAATTGACTGAAATGCAACGATGTACTTGAATGTTGGTTCTGATTACTTAATATCATACAGCTGTTGTTCGATGATTCATTTTGCATTTATGTCTTCATACATTCTTTGTATTGCTTGCTCAAAGTTAAAGAAGTCTTCAAAGATTTTATTAATCTCTTCTTCTCAATCTTCTGACTTATTCTTCAAGTGATTTCTTATCAATGATTTAAATCATTTGAAAACATTTTCTTTGAAGTATGAGAATGCAAACAATATCTTGTCATAAGATGAACTTAGTTTCTTATGTGCTCTGACATAGACATTCACTTGTATAAGAAAAGCATCAAGCTTGTTTCTATCTTCATAATACAGATTCAATGTCAATATTTTAATTGATGACTTGCTATTTCAGAATGCAGTGATGTTTGATGATGTGATTCATTTCGAGAATGATATAATGACTGTGATAAGATAATGCTCTGATATCTTGTAGAAGAATGATGCTCAAAGTGTAATGATTGTTTCTTTAACAATACAAAATATAAACAAAGATCAGTATAGTAACAAACTAATCACTAGACTGAAAGTCTGAAAATAACTAAAACAATAGACTGTATTAACTATTATATGAGTTGAGCACGAAGCTTCTATCTAAGAGAACAATCATCATTATATAAATATAAAAGAATTACGTTAAGTCGTTTTTACTCTGAATGATCATTCTGATCATCTTTGAGCAAGATGAGCAAGATGAGTAATATGCTCATTATGCTCACTGTGATCACTTCTGATTCAAGTGATTAGAGTGATCACTTCAAAACTCTGATTACTCAATGATTATTTAATCATTGTTTTATTTAATCATCTGTGAGAGAGTTTTAACAGCTGTGAACATGCAAGAATATGATATGATTCTTGATTATTCATGATTAAATGAGATTGACTCAAATATTCGTTGACGTAAATGTTGTTGATCATATTGAGAAAACAGCACTCAGCGTGCAAAGCAAATATGAGTTAATTTGTGCAAAACATTGAAATTTGTTGAGCTGATAATGCTTGCAATTAAGAAAAAAGAAGAAACTTATGTAGCTTTGCTTTATCAGCTGCTATTTATCAATGACTTATCACAGAATGCAGATCATCAGACTGCAAGATGCAATGCACTTCAAGCGAAAGAATCAAAGATACTCTTTGCTATTTAAGATTTCAAGAAAGTGTTTTCTGAAATTCTTTCTGATAGTCTGAACATGCATGATCAAATGAAACATTTCATTGATCTGATGAAAAGCAAAATATCTTGCATTGAGTTTATTTATAAGATGATATAAGATGAGTTTGCTGTGATATGAAACTATTTAAACAGCATGTTAAAGAAGAAATGAATTCATTCATAAAGTAGTTCTGCAAAAGCATCTGTGTTATTTATAAAGAAGTTGAACGAAAATTTTCATTTATGTGTAAACTATCATGATCTCAATGAAATAACAGTAAAGAACAATTACTCATTGTTTTTACTGTTTAAGACGTTGAATCATTTTGCTCATGCAAGACATTTTATCAAAATTAATATTTGTAACATTTATCATTGCATTTGAATTTGCAAAAGCGATGAATGAAAAATGACTTTTTATACACATTATGATCAGTTTGAATATCAGATGATGCTCTTTGAACTAATAAATGCTTTTACAATCTTTCAGTTTTATGTAAATCACATGCTTAAGTCATTCATGAATATTTGCTGCGTGATATATCTGAATAATATTTTAGTATATTTTAAGACGAAAGAGCAGCATTGAGAGCATGTGTGCAAGATTCTTTGCATGCTACTGAAATATTGACTGTATGTTAAGCTGTCAAATGACACTTTCAATCATAGTGAAATTATCTTTCTGAGATTCATGATAAAGTGAAAAGATATTCAAATGAAACAGTCTTGTATTAATGCAATCACTAGCTGATTTGAGTTTAAGTCTGCAAAAAACATTTTCATATTCTTAAGATTTACAAAATTTTATCAACAATTTATAAAAGAATTCTTTCAAATCATCATGCTCTTAATAAATTTAATCAAGAGTGCAAAGAAGAAGATGATGCATTCATTTTTTGCAATGACATCAAAAGCAAGAGAAGCTTTTGAAAGATTAAAAACAATCTTTGTCAATGCTCTCATTTTAAAACATTATGATTGAGATGCAGATCTTTGCATGAAGATCAATGCATTCAATCGCGAAGTTGAAGATGTGCTTAGTCAGAAAAGCAAGACTGATCAATGACATTTCATTATATACTATAGTTATAAGTTCAAAGAAGCTGAAGTACAATGAGACATGCATAATAAAAAGCTGTATGCTATAGTTCTTGATTTTAAGAACTGATAACACTATCTTTAAAGTAGTAAGCGATTCATATGTATGATAACAGATCACAATAATCTTCGTTACTTTATGATGATGAAGAAGCTCAATGTACAACAAATGTGCTGAGCTGAGAAATTAACTGCGTTTGACTTTCATATAAAATATTGCAAAGACAAATTAAATTCTGCGAATACATCATTAAGAAAACTCGACATCATGAAATTAAATGATAGTGAGAAGAATAATGATTATTTTCTATCTACTCTGCAAAATAAACTTTGTAATCAGAAATGTCAATCTGAGTTGCTAGAAAATAAAGAAGTTTTGACAGCAATTAAACTTGCAGCATTGATGACATAACTGAATGACATAGTCATTGCAAATATTCAAGTCATGTGTTTGAATGAGAAAATACTTGCTAAATCTTGCAAAATTCTAAACACTGCATCATCTTGACTTCTGATTTATCAAATTATGAAGTCGAAGAAATTTTATTTGAAGATTAGTGAATTAATGATTGCATGACTGCTGAAGTTACAACAAAGAAACGTCTTTATTGCAAATGAAAAATGACATCAATGATTCACATTTAAAAAGAATGAGCTTTTAAAATGAAGTATAAAAAATGATGAATTGCTACGTCATGATCTTGCAATTTATGTACTCAATGATTCTGCTACAAGAAATGAGATTCTGCATATGAATCATGATGATTTCGAAGCAAATCATTTTGCATATGCTCATATCAAGACTGTGATAAGAAGAAAATATTACTGATTGAAAATGTTCAAAAAGATGATGAAATATGTTTGCATTTGTTCAGACTGTCAGCAAGTGCAAGTGCATCATCATAAGTTTTATAAGAAGGTGATGTTTATATCTTCAGAGAGCATGAATTTATTTTACATGATGATTATGAATTTTATAACAGACATGTTCTCTGTGAAGAATTCATACATTGAGAAAACAAGTGATGTTATATTGATAATAATAAATAAGTTGATTAAACATGCAATTTATATTTCGATAATCAAAGATTTGAACGTTGAAAGACTTGCAAATCTGCTATAATGAGAATTCATATCTCAGCATAAAATGATGCGAAGCATTATATTGAATCAAGACTCATTGTTTATCAATCATTTTTGAATCATTTTATGTTGACATCTTGAAGCAAAGCAAAAGCTAAGCATTGTATTTCATTTGCAAATCAACAATCAAACAAAAAGATATAATCAGATGCTTGAGCATTATCTGCAAGTGTATTTCAATTATAAGATGAATAACTGATCAAAGTTTTTATCAATGATGATGTTTGCATATAACAACAGCGTACATACTAATATCAAAAAAACTTCATATGAACTTTTAAAAAAATACATTGTGAGCTTTGCAGAAACATTTGAGAACAAAGTTTTAAAGAGAAAGACATTCTTGATTATAAAGTGAGCAGAATGATTACAAAGTATCAAAGAATATTTAATGAAACTATGAAAGTGAATAGCAAAGCAGCAAGCAAAGTATTATAACATTCATCATAAAGCTGCAAGCTTTCAAATGAAAGACAAAGTGCTTTTGCAAAGTATAAACATTCATACACTTCATTCAAAGAAGAAGATTGATCATAAACAATTGAAATCATTCAGAATATTAAAGAAAATTGACATGTAAACATATAAGTTTGAACTATCTGAAAAATATGATGCAATTCACTTGATTTTTCATGTTTCTTTATTGAAATTCTAACACTTGCGTGATGAGAATTCAAAGTTGCAAATCATTCTCATAGAAGAAAAAAAGAAATGAAAGATAAAGAAAATATTTGATCAGCAAATCAAGAAAGAAAAGATTAAATATTTAGTTCAATGAGTTGATTCGTTTCTTTATGAAAACTTCTGAAAATCAATGAAAAATCTTAATAATGCAAAGAAAATCATTGAAAACTACAAGACAGAAAGATAAATACATCAGTTGACTGCAAAAAAGTTAAAGAAGAAAAAGAGAGACAAATCACATAAGAATCATGATTGAGAGAATATTAAAAACGTAAAAACATAAGTTTAAGAAGTTGATATTAAACTACAATTATAAAATCTCATGTAACATATGTTTTTTAAAAAAGAAGATGATGAACATTGTGAAAAAGTGAAGAAAAGAAGTGATCAATGATCACAAGTGAGAACATTGAAGTGAAGAGAGAAGCTATTTATTCATCAATGAATCTCATCATGCATTACTTGCTTTAATTGATATTTATGAGATGAAGATGAAGCGATGTGACAACAACAAAAAGTGATGAGAATGAAAGAAATGAAAGTTTCTACTCAACTGTTAAATACAATCTCATATGATTGAAAGAAAAGTTACTCACTTTCTCATTATCAAAGATGAAGAACAAGATGAGTCTTGATGCAAGTGTTGAAATAATGAATCATCATCAATGCAGTATGATGCATTGATAGTTGAAGATGACGTGAAGTTGAGTTCATTATATAATCATGCTTTCTTACGAAGCAGTATTTACATTTACGAGCACGCTCAATGAAGACACAACATGTGTAAATCATTGTTGTGCTCAAACGATGAACACAACGACAGCATCAGATCATCTGATCATTATGATTTATCATGCATTAACATTTATTGAAACACACAGAAATAAATATGTTTATCAGAAATCATGAGTTCAGTCTTCAACATCAAAGATGCAAGAGAAGCAAAAGAAGCAGATGTGACAGTGATGATGATGTAAGAAAAGCGATGAAAAATATACATTTTAAGAAAAAAAGCAAACTTCGCGAGCATGTTAGCATGATCTCAATGAATGCAAAGCTGCTATTTATCATGTTAATGATGATGATAATGTTGATACTGCTATGTCATTCATGTTAATTCATAAGTTGACTTGCATCACAATAATGCTGCAACGAAAGAAGCTCATATCATGAGCTGCAAGCTATGCAAGATATGCATAGCAAATTTCATGCTTCATCAATTTGAAAAAGCAATACTCATGAAAGAGTATGTTGAGACGAGACAAGAAGAAAAGAAAGAAAGAAAGAAAGCAAAGCTGAAAAGTTGATATCAACAATCTCGCACTAACTCTGTTTATGCTTGTTAGCATGATCAATTCACGACATTTTTACACAGATGTTAAAGCGCTGAAGAAGTTATTGCTACGTTGTCAGCTGCAAGAAGACACTACGATGCTATGAAGACTCAGAGATTGAATCTTTAAAAGAAAATGCAGTTGTGAGAATGCATCTCATTGACTATGAATGATGCATGTCTGCAAGACTAGCTTGCAAGATTAAATTGAAGAGATTAATGAGTGAATAAAGATAGCAACTTGACAGAAGATGAAAACTCTGCAAGCTTTCGCTTTCGTTTCTTAGCAATCAGTTCTATCATCAATAGAGTGCTATCTTATTATCTTCTACTACGCAGTTTCACGTAAAGAGATCTCGCTGCCTCACAATCAAATCTCAATATTTTTCATTTATTTTTGAAGCATTGAACTCAACTGATTCAGAGCTACAATTATATCTCTCAAAGTATGTGAAATAGTCAGCGCGCAGAAATCAATTCAAGCGGAAAAAGATGATGACAGCTGAAAGATCGAGTCATCAACACTCTCAATATTTCTCAATGCATTTGCTGAGTCAAATCTTCATCTTTTCTCATGATTTCTGAATCATTCAAGTCGTCTTGATCAACTCGACAGTTCATGTCATAGAAAGTACTGAGCTTGAGAGCATCTAGAAAACATTCGAGTGAAATGATGAATTGATCGAAGATGAGATGACGAATTGACATGTCAAGCGAATCATTGTCGAAGAGAGTTGAGAGCGTCATCTCAGCGATGACGATCAAGAATAAGAGATACTGTAGTAACATTTCTTCAACCTCTTTTAGCTTGTCTTGATGTATATATAAATTACTCAAATTGTTTCTTATTCTAAACATCGACGAATGTTCAAAATCTTTTTCTTTTTCTTTTTCTTTTAACGCTCGTTGATACATCTTCTCAGCCTTTTGCAGCTTGCCTTGATGTGTATATAAAATACTCAGATTGTTGCTTATCTCAAGCATCGAAGAATGCTCAAAAGTATGTGTCTTTTCTCTTCTCATTAATACGCGTTGATACATTTCTTCAGTCTTAACTAGCTTGCCTTGAGCCAGATTTAAATAAGCCAGACTGTGAACTACGAGAAGCGTCAACATGTCATGAGGTTCTAGTGTTCTTTCTGTTTCTTTTAATGCTCGTTGAAGCGTTTCTTCGACTTTCTTCCATTTTTGCTGCTTCGTATATACAGTACCCAGATTGAGAATCGTGCCAAGCGTTAAGCTATGCTTAAAACCCAGTGTTTTTTCTTGTTCTCTGAACGTCTGTTGAAGCATCTCTTCG
>JAABUV010002142.1_pt1 | contig 27538 bp, 34 predicted proteins | sample 5559971 | NCBI WGS metagenome assembly JAABUV01 (sample SAMN10711881, study PRJNA513362) | rock metagenome | isolation source: Antarctica rocks | place: Antarctica: Victoria Land, Knobhead nord | collected 2015-12-19
CGTCAACGCGGCGATGGTCTCCTGTGCAGCGGCCAACTCAGCCTGCAACGCAGCAATGATCTCCTCAGCGTTCATGGTGTTACTCTACCAGGATGGGGACCACCCCGCCTGACCTGACTAGTTACTATATACAATATATCCGGTACACCTTGAGACACGAGCGCCACCAGTTTGTTGAACACAGCTCTCTCGGGGAGGTTTTGATCGGAGAGTACGACCACTCCGTTTTCACGAGATATTTTCTCGGTCAAGCATTTGACGACAGGGTTATCATCAGCGTAAACGATACCCTTAAGCGCGTCGAGTATTCTCTTGGCGATGTTATCGACATCCTGATCCGTCGGATAGTTATGGCTCCAGGTCATACGGACATATAGATTGCCGTCCAACATTGGCGCTCCACGCAGGAAACTCTGCGCCTCTCTCCGTAAACGGTTTTGATAAGCGGCTTTACTCTCCGCACCCAGAGATAGAGGACGCAAGGCAACGGCCATTGCAAAGGTCATAACCCTCCCTATAACCGCAAAGGCTTGTTAGTGCGCGTGTTCCGGCGCCGTTGTCCATTCCGGTTCGGGCGTGATGTGGTCTTGTGGCTCGGGGCCACGGTCGGAGAGGCCGCTCCCTTCGAGCGTCATCAGCGGCTTCAGGCTCATCTCGCCCTGGCACTCGATCTGGCAGGACAGGCGTACCTGTCCCAGTAGCCCCTTCTCATCGAGCTTATCCCGCTCGGCCACAGTCATGCGCGTAGGCTCACCGTCGTGGAACTCCACGCGGCAGGTCGTGCACTTAGCGTAGCCGCCACAGCGGTGCAGGATATCCACGTCGTGCGCTTCCAGCGCCCTGACTAGCCGCGTACCGTCCGTTACGTCGAATGACTCGTATCCATCGGCTGTGATTGTTGCCATAGATGTCTCCTTTAGTAGTCAGTAGTCAGTAGTCAGTAGTCAGTAGTCAGTTGCCCACCCGGTTACTGACTACTGGCAACTGACTACTAAATCACGAATTCGCCGTCCTTGACGAATAGCTCACCGTCGACGCGCACTTCACTGCCGCCGCGCAGGTCCGTCACCATATCCCAGTGCAGCGCCGATTGGTTGAGCGCCCCGGTGTCGGGGTAGCCGGCGCCGAGGGCGAAGTGCATGGTACCGCCCATCTTCTCGTCAAAGAGGACGTTGCGCGTGAAGCGCTGTATGCCCTTATTGGTCCCGAAAGCGCACTCACCCAGAGTGCGCGCGCCCTCATCAAGGTCCAGCATCTCGCTCAGGAATCGCTCGTTGGTACGGGCGCTGTGCTCTATGACGCGACCGCGCTCGAAGCGTAGGCGCACGTCTTCCACGACCTGCCCCTGATAGAAGGCCGGGTACGTGTAGCGGATCGTTCCTTCGACCGAATCCTCGACCGGCCCTGAGAAGACCTCGCCGCCAGGCATATTCTTCGTGCCGTAGTCATTGATGAACGTGCGTCCGGCGATAGAGAAGCGCAGGTCGGTGTCCTGGCTGATGAGGTGGACCTCGCGTTTGTCCTTCAGATAGTCGACCAGACGTTGCTGGCGCTGCCGCACGTCTTGCCAGGCCGCGACGGGATCATCGTGGTCGAGCAGGCAGGCGCCGTAGGCGAAGTCCTCGTAGTCGGAGAGCGACATCCCCGCGTCTTGCGCGTAGGCCGGGGTCGGGTAGAGGCAGATGTTCCAGTCCAGGCTGCCCTCGCCGGAGCGTCGCATGAAGGTCTCTTGCAGGGACCGCCGCGCCTTCTGGTACAGCGCCTGCCGTGCGGGATCGACCCCGCTCAATTCCTGCGTGTTTTCGTCGCTCAAAACCACAAAACGGCGATCGAACTCTTCGATCACCATACGGTCGACGGGCGAGACCGTGGTGAGTTGCGCGTCGCCAGCCGTCTTAAAGAGGATCTCCCCCTGATCGGGCAGCGCCATGCGCAGCAAGGGCAGTCCACCCGCGCGGAGTATCTCGCGGTAGATCTCGCGCAGCAACGGTGCGGCGAGCGTCGTTCCGCTGATCTCGACTTTGTTGCCCTCGGCGACAGGGGCAGAGTAGCGCACCAGCAATTGCGCCAGACGCTGCACGCGTAGATCGGCCATTCCTTCTTCTTTCCTCACCCTATTATTATCGAGGCCGGTGTCTCCCCGCCCCCTGTGTCTCAGTGTACTCGACTCTCACCAACCTGCCATACCCGTCTGCTACACTATACTTTGTCTAGCAATGGCCCCTGACATTGGTCGCAAGCGGAAAGTATGGCGCATTTGGATAGATCATCGACTGGGGCGTCTGTCCCGACGCCGAAAGGGCGCGGGCGAGTGCTCACCGGGCTCGTGCTGGCCATGGGCCTGGCCGCGATGGACGCGACGATCGTCGCCACGGCCATTCCCTCGATCGTGCGTGACCTCGGCGGCTTCGCCCTGTTCGCGTGGGTATTCTCCATCTACGTGCTCGCTCAGGCGATTACCATCCCCGTCTACGGCAAGCTGGCCGACCTGCACGGCCGCAAGCCGGTGCTCCTCGCCGGCACGCTCATTTTCCTCGCGGGGTCGGCGCTCTCGGGGCTGGCTTGGAGCATGCCCGCGCTTATCGCGTTCCGCGCCCTCCAGGGGATTGGCGCGGGCGCTATCCAGCCCGTCGCCATGACGGTGGTCGGCGACCTCTATACGGTCGAAGAGCGTGGCCGTATCCAGGGTTGGCTTTCTAGTGTGTGGGGCGTTTCCGCCGTCGTCGGCCCCGCGCTCGGCGGTTTCTTCGCCGAGTACGCCTCCTGGCGCTGGATTTTCTACATCAACATACCCATTGGGGCGGCGGCCCTCTTTATCATCGCCCGGTCCTTGCACGAAGATGTCGCACATCGCCGCCACCGTATCGACTACGGCGGCGCCGCGCTGCTGGCTATCGGCGTCGGACTATTCATTTTCGGTCTGCTGCAAGGGGGTGTAGCCTGGCCTTGGCTTTCGGCGCCGGGCGTCGGCGTCTTCGTCGTGGCCGTGGCGTCCCTGGCGGCGTTTGGATGGCAGGAGCGCCACGCGGCCGAGCCTATGTTGCCGCCCTGGGTCATGACGCGGCGCGTGCTGGTTGGCGCGAACCTCTCGAATCTGGCCCTGGGCGTTCTGTCTATTGGGCTCACCACCTTCCTGCCAACCTACGCGCAGGGTGTGCTCGGGGTGGGGGCGGTCGTCGCCGGGTTCATCCTCGCCGCGATGTCGATCTCCTGGCCGTTGGCTTCTACGGTCTCCGCGCGTCTCTACCTGCGGATCGGCTTCCGCGACAACGCGCTCATCGGGGCAGCGCTGGCGTTGGTCTCCGCGCTCGTCTTCGTGGCCTTGCCACAAGCCGCGCCGCTGTGGGCGCCGACCCTGGGCAGCCTGATCATGGGCGCGGGCCTTGGGCTCATCGCCACACCGCTCATCGTCGGCATCCAGTCGGTCGTCGACTGGGATCGGCGCGGCGTGGTCACGAGCGCGAGCATGTTCGCGCGCCTGGTGGGGCAGGCGCTCGGGGCCGCCGTGTTCGGGAGCGTGGCCAACGCCGCGCTCGCGGGCTGGTTCCGCCAGGCGCCCGTGCGCATCGCCCGGCAACTCCCGGCGTCGGTCAACGCGGCGAGCGCGGTGCTCGGCGGCGGGTCTCACCGCGTTGGCAGCGCTGCCACAGCCTACGTTCGGGAGGGGCTATATCTGGCTACCCACGAGGTTTTCGTGGGACTCGCCCTCGTCGCGGTGGTGGGTATCGTCGTGCTCCTGCTCACCCCACGCCGATTCGCGCGGTTGCGCTTCCAGGATGAAGACACTGCGCTCCCCGTTCGCCACTCCCGTGAGGAGCCGGCCGTGGCGCACAGGTAAATAGTTGGCCTTAATTGGGCCTGATGTTGAGTTGGTAGAATTTTATCGCGTTGGCGCCGAAGATTTTGTCCCGCGCCGAGGGGGAAAGGCTGCGAAGCGCGTCGCGCAGCGTCGCGTAGACCGTCGTGTAGGACGCCGCGAGCAGACAGACCGGCCAGTCCGAGCCGAACATCAGGCGGTCCTCACCGAAGATGTCGACCACTCGGTCGATATAGGGTTGGAGATCAGCTAACGTCCAATCGCGCCAATCAGCCTCTGTCACCATGCCCGAGAGCTTGCAGTAGACGTGCTCCTGTTCCCTGAACGGCGCCAGCGCCGCGGCCCATGCCTTGATCTCGCCGCTTTGGATGGGAGGCTTGGCGATGTGGTCGATCACGACGCGTAGGTCGGGGAACGCGCGGACGGTTTCGAGCGCGGCGGGGAGTTCGCGCGTGCGCACGAGCAGGTCGTAGGCCAGGCCGGCGTCGCGCACGGCGCGCAGCCCCCGCCGCACGTCGTCGCGCAGGAGCCAGCGCGCGTCCGGTTCGTCGTGTACTTGGTGACGGACGCCGACGAGCGTCGCGCCGTCCGGCCGCGCCTTGAGCGCGGCCAGGCTATCCGCGACATCCGGCGCGGTGAGGTCGACCCAGCCGACGACGCCGGCGATGAACGGTGTGGCCGCGACGATAGCCATGAACGCGCGCGTCTCCTCTTCGCTGGAGCGCGTCTGGACCAGTACGGTATAGTCGACCCCGGCGGCGACCAACTCCGGCCGCAGATCGTCGGGCCCGAATGGACGCCTGATCGCGGTCAGCTCATCCGTCATCCAGGGATAGTGCGCCCGCGCCGGGTCCCAGAAGTGGTGGTGGCTATCGACGACGATTGGTCTGTTCATCCCCATAATGTACCGCCGCGGTGATTATCTTCACGACAATGTTTCTTCAGGGTCGTCGGGATCTTCGGGGTCCTCGTTCCGCTGCTCCAGCAGCCGGCGTAGCGCGGCTAGCTCAGCGTCCCTACGCGCCAATTCCGCATCTAGACGCGCTAGTTCGCGCGCGATCTCGCCCTCGCGTAGCTGACGCCGCCCGTCCGACGTGTAGACCACGACATGGACCCCTTCCAGCCCTATCGCAGCCGCGATCTCCTGGCTCTGCCAGCGCCCTTGTTCGTCGGGGAGCCAGGGGCGATAGACGCCGTCGTGCAAGCGCCACCCTTGTCCGCGTTCCGGCATGAACTCGCCGGTGGGGTCGAGGATCAGGTACTCGCGTACGCCGGCGTGGGCGTAGCTGTAGCCCTTACCGTCCATGAGATTGAGGTCGACGTCGTGCGTCGAGTCGCTCAGCGACTCGACGATGAGCACCGGCGGACCATCGGTCTCCACTGAGAGGGATTTGCGACGCTCGTCGATGGCCTGCCGATAGACGAAGACATCGGGCAGGGTCTTGTAGCGGGACCCGTCGCGGCGTCTGAAGTTCCTGATGATCGTCTGACTCAAGGCTTGCCACGGCGCGGCCTGACCGGGCGGCGCCAGGGCGGCGGCGACCTCGTTCAGGCCGACGCGCAGGTTCGTGATCGTCGCCTGGTGGAGGTTGGTCCCCAACACGCTCTCCTCGGTGTCGTCCGGCGGCCAGCCCAGGGGCGGCCGGGGCGGCATCGTGATGCCCTGTCGTCTCGTCATCACTACGGGCGCCTCCTCACACTACGTGACTATCAATCAGTCTACCACGCCCGTCGTCGTCCTAGTCCTATTTCCCCGCCGACAGGCGCCCACAGCGCTGTCGTACGCCCTCGCGGGTCGCCTGTCGGCGGGAGCCGTGACTGGCGGGGCCACGGCTTGATCGCGCTGGCGTTCTTCGCGGCGCTGCTGGGTGTAGTCCTGCCCTGAAAATGACTTTCGGCCCTAGACCCGACCGTCGACCGCGTGCTAGCGTGTATGGTGAAGGTACGATAGTTAGGTCGCGCTACACGCCCTCGCGGTGTGGGCGTGCCGCACGGGCCAAGCTCGACGCCGGGTGGTGCGACGAGAGGATGAGGGCGAGGCTGGAGTGGGGCGTCGCGTGGAGAGTGTGGAGGGTGCGCTGTGCATGATGACGATGACCTACAGTTTCTGGGCGGCGTGTCCTATTTCCGCAGCCTGCCGGTCGAGGAGTTGATCCAGATCAGGGCGTGCTGCCATCAGCGCGCTCTGGAGGCCGGCGAGTTCATCCTGCTGGAAGGGCAGCCGGCCGAGGCGCTCTACATCGTGCGTCGTGGCAGCGTGCGCGTCTTCAAGACCGCCGCGACGGGCCGCAAAGAGCAGGTGCTGATCGTGCTCCGGCCTGGAGAGACCTTCAACGACGTGCCGGTGTTCGACGGCGGCTCGAACCCGGCCAGCGCGCGGGCCGCGGAAGCGGGCACGAGTATCTATGTGTTGCCGGTGTCGCACATGACGCGCCTGCTGGCGACCAATCCGCGCATCAGGGCGAACGTGATCCGCGTCCTGGCCGGGCGGCTGCGGCACTTGACCCTGCTGGTCGAGGACCTGTCGTTCCATCACAGCACCCGGCGCGTGGCCAGACTACTACTCGAGGAGGGACTGCGGACAGGCGGCGTCGTGACACTGAGTCAGCAGGAGATGGCCGCACGGGTGGGTACCGCCCGCGAGGTGGTCAGCCGCGCGCTGCGCGAGTTGGAGCAGCGGGGCGCGCTCACACGGGGGCCGCGGCAGCGCCTGCGCGTCGAGACGCAGGCGTTGGGCGCGCTGCTCAACCAGGACACGGATCAGAGCATCTGAGGCGCGCCGTCTCGCGTTAGGGGAGGATGGCCAGCCACGCGGCCAAGCCAACGATCGCGATGTTGAGCCCGAGGTTGATGGCGGAGAGGCGTACGGACTGGCGTTGGAGCCGCTGCCGCCGCGCCATAAGGGGGGGACTCCGGTGCGGATGGGGACTAGGTTGCACGCGCGTCAGCTGTGGCTGTGTGGCCGCATCTCACTGGTAGTATGCCAGGGCTGGGCGCGCGTCGCTGTGACTTTCGTCACATCAGCGCAACCCGGCCCGCCCCTACACTTAGGGGAGCGCCATGCTGTGCGGACCGTGCGGCCCATGGGAGCGCGACAAAGGTGGACATAAGGGGGGCTGGGTGATGGAGGCGGACGACGAGGCGGGCGTGGCGGATCTCGCCATCCTGGCGCACGGGAGCGCGCCGCGCGGGGACCAATCTGGACGCGACAGAGCGCGGATCTCAACGTCAATCTCCTCGTCTTCGACGCCGACGATGGCGTGGTGGCGCATGTGAATGACGAAGTCGATGTGCTGCTGGTCGGCGTCACGGGCGCGGGTGTCGTCGCGGTGGACGGGACGGATCACCCCGTGGGGGCGGGGCAGGCGCTCGTCATCCCGAAAGGGGCGCGCCGCGCCATCCGCGCCGTGGGCGGGCGTTTTGCGTACCTGAGCTGCCATCGGCGACGTGCCGGCCTCTGGCCGGCGGGCGTCCCACGTCCCGGCGAGCGCGCCAGCGGCGGCCCAGAGCGGGCGCCGTGAGCCGGAGCCGCGCGCAGATTGGGCGTCGACGCCCGTTTGCTCCCAGGTTTCCGGGTCGGCGCGTGCGCCGGCCGGCGCTGGTCTGGTCCACGCTGGCGCTGGGCAATGCCGCGGCGCTGCTACCGGGTCGGGCCGTTTTTTCCGCCTGCGGCCGTGTCTCCGAGCCTCACGAGCGCGCTCCTATCCCTTGCCGGACTGGCTGATTTGGCCGCGCTGGCGGCGTTTGGCCTCAATGTATGGGGGCTGGGCGGCGCGCGCCGCTCCCTCTGACGCAGGCCGTGGGCGCATGGGTCGCCGGTATTCAGCGACACCTATGAACGCCGGCGGTTCCTCATGATGTTTTGATGTTTTGACGTGACACGCGCGCGGGCCGTCATCCGCGCGCGAATAGAGGGCGCCGCTGTCGTATCCATGTCCACACGAATAAGGCGGCGACGGCGCTCCACGCCGTCACCGCGATCCACAAGAAGCCGGGGACCAGCCACCGCACGATGTGCAGGCCCCTGATGCCGCTCATGGTCTCGCACGCCACGGTGTACATGCCCAGGGGGAAAACGATGCTCCACAGACTGGGATCGTACGCGATGCGTTCGCGAAACACGCCGTATTTCCAGATGCCGATCAAGATCAAAAACGGAATCCACCAGGACCCCCACACCCATAGCATGATCGTAAACCCCTCGACGAACGGTCGAATAAACACCAAAAAGTCGGGGGCATGAGCATAGAGCACTAAACGGGAGCCCGCCAGGGTCGTAATCGCCATAGCCCCCATATTAATCCAGTACGGCGGCCTGAGATCTCGCGCGGTGACGGTAAAAAAGAAAAAACGGTACATGATCATGGCGATGAAAATCAGATAGATAATCACGCCCAGGGACCAAAAGGCATACGCGACGAACAGAAGCCACACCTGATAGCGCGGCAAGAAGTCCGCGAGCGCGGAGCCGAGTGCGGCAAGCGATTCGCAACTCACGATGGTGATCAACCAGCTGCCGTTGATCACCCGCTCGATCGGTTCCTGGTTATAGAGGAGCAAAAACACCAGGATAAAATACGTGAGCGTCACCCACGATACCACGCCCACCAGTCCCAAGCCCAAGGCGATGTCATAATGCTTGGCAAACGCGAAACGCGTCCCCAGGACATCGGTCCCCGCGACAAAGGTCAAGTAGCCGAACACCTGACGCGCGTCCGTCAGGTCCGCCCAGACGCGCCGGGGGAACAGCCAGACTCGGCCAACATACGCCACACATAGGAACACATAGAGCGCGATAGCCACGGCGAAAAACACCCACGACAAAGGCCGGTCGCCCTGCAAGAACAACGCGACGGACACGATGCCCGTCGCCATCACGCTGGCGAAATAGCCCGTCGCGAGGCGTTCAATGGCGGTCATCCGTGGCTGTCCCGCGTCATTGCCGCGTCCGGGCATACCGCCGCCGGTAGAGGATGTAGGGGCGTCCGAGGTATTGGAACGGGACGCTCCAGGCATGTACAAGGCGGCTGAAGGGCCACAGCGCGAACAACAGCCACGCCACGGCGGCGTGCGTCTGATAGAGCAGCGGCGCTTTGACCATCAGCTCGGGATGGGGATGAAGCAGGAAGATGCCCCGGAACCACACCCCGACCGTGACACGATAGTTGTAGCCGCCGCCCAGCACCCCCGTGAAGAAGGTCTCCACGATGCCGAGCCCGATGACGGCGACGAGCAGGGCGTACACGGCGATGTCGGTGTACGAGGTGGTGCGCCGCACCCGACGGATGACGATGCGCCGGTACAGGAGGATGAGCAGTCCGACAACACAGCCCAGTCCCGCCACGGTCCCGGCGCCGGAGGAGAGGAGATGGTAGCCGCCCTCCGTGACGCCCACCGTCGTGGTCACGTCCGCGGGGACCAGGAGGCCGAGCACATGACCGGCGATGGCGGCCAGGGCGCCGAAGTGAAAAAGATTGCTGCCCCAGGCCAGTAGGCGCCCTTCCAGGAGTTGGGTCGAGCGGCACGTCCAGCCGAACTGATCCCGCTGGTAGCGCCAGATATGCCCGGCGATGAAGAGGGTGATGGACACGTACGGCAGGACGATCCACAGCAAGATAGCGGGGTGTTCATCGTCTGGCCTCCGTCACGGGCATGACCTCCGGCGGGGCGAAAGGCTCCAGCCCGACCTGCTCGTGGGGCGGTCCCTCGGCGATGAGCTGCCGTAGCCGCTCCCGGTCGGGCAGGGTCATCTCCGGCAGACCCAGGCAGAGGGCGTCGAGCAGATGCGCGTAGGGGTTGTTCAGCTCACGCAGGCTTACCTGCATCAGCGCGAGCGCGGCGCGGTACTCGCCCAGCACCGTCTCCCCATAGCCCTCAGGGGCGACGGCCGCGAACTCGAGCATCAAAGGCAGGTAGTCCGGCAGTTCCGGCCCCTCCAGTATCAGGCCGGCGGCGCGGTACATCCGCTTCAGGCGCAACAGCGCCATGCCGCGTTTGCGCGTGTCGCCGTACAGATAGAAGCTGAGGTACAGGCTGGACCGCTTCTGGAGGTCGAAGGTCTCCACGTAGGTCTGGGCCAGCGTCGTGGGTGTGGTCGCGGCCCAGTACGCGCCGAAACGCTCAGTCGCGTCCGTCTGTGGCGAAGCGGGCAGGTCCCGCACCGCCGCCAGGATCTCCGCGCGCGTCCAGCAGGCGTGCGTCCGGGTATTGCAAGAGGAGCGAGAGCAGCTTGTACGGCGTCGGCGGAGCCGGCGTCCTCTGGCGCCATGACAGTTTCATCATCTCACCTCACAGTATGTGGCCGGCCCCCGGCCGCCCCGTCGTCTCGCGCGGGCCGCGCGGGGCCGTCGGACGCGCCGGGGGGAGCCATCTTGAGCATCATGAACCGGCTATTGTCCAGTCGTTTGGGCGGGCCCGGCGGGGCGATCGCGTTGCCGACGACCGCGCCTTCCGTACAGCTGAACCCGCGGGCGCCGGGCTGCTCCGCTATGCGGTCGGCCAACTCGGTATGCGCCTTGGGGATGACATAGCGGTCCTCGTACTTGGCGATCGCGAGCAGACGGTACAGATCCTCGATCTCCCGTGACGTCATGCCGACCGACGCGGGGAGACGCTCGTCCTGCGCGAGGGTGTGCGTGACCTCCGTCTGGCGCATGTAGCAGCGCAGCACGGCCAGGCGTTTGAGGACCGTGCGGATCACGTCGGTGTCTCCGGCGGAGAGTAGATTGGCCAGGTAGGCGGTGGGGATGCGCAGCGTGTCGATCGCCGGGAAGACATCGTCCGGGTCCGCCGTGTAGCCGCCCCCCTCCAGCCCATTGACTACCGGCGAGAGCGGCGGCACGTACCAGACCATGGGCAGAGTGCGGAACTCGGGGTGCAGCGGCAGCGCCACGCGGTAGCGCACGGCCAGCGCGTAGACCGGCGACCGCCGGGCCGCGGCGATCCAGTCGTCGGCGATGCAGTCGCGGCGGGCCTGCGCGCGCACCGCCGGGTCCTCGGGGTCCAAGAAGACGCTGAGCTGCGCGTTCAGGAGGTCTTTGTCGTCCGGCGTCCCCTGCGATGCGGTCGGGCGGGGCGCCGCACAGAGGCGCCCGGTCCCAACTGGCTCGGCATGTGACTTGCACTGTACATTGCCTTGAGAGCTATTATGTTCTTTGCCCCAATGCTAGTAGACGAAAGGCGAACGACATGAGTGTTTTAGGAAAGATTCGTGGCAATCAGGCGCAAGAGGCCGTTAAAGACACCGTCAGTAATGTGGCGCAGAATATAGGAGGTCAGGACACGATGGATAATCCTCAGCAGACATATTTCGCGGCGTTGGAAGGAGTTCCCACTCCCGTGTGGTATTGGCTGGGCATCGGCTCCATCGCGGCGTCGCTCATCCTCAAGCTACAAAAGCGGGATCAGGACGCGCTGTTCGTCGGACAGTGGCCGCCTACCTTCTTCATCCTGGCCCTGCTCCTCAAGCAACAGCAGCCGAGCCAAGAGGTCTAAGCCCCGCTCGATCGTCGGGCGCGTTTAGACGTCGCCCTCGGCATCATCCCCCATACCGCGAATGGATGTAACCGTGTGACGCCTTCAGCAGGGGCCGCACGGTTACATCCCATCAGGCGCGTTGAATCGCGTTTTGTGGCGACGCCAGATAACTAGGAGAGGGCTTTTGTGCAGAGTTTGCTGGACCGGCTACCAGGCTCCGTTTCACTGAGTAGATTAGCCGGGGCCCAAACGGGCTATTGATAGAGACTATCCGTACCCTTTACCCTACGGGCATCTATGATATGTCGTATGTGCTCAGATGTAGGGAGTTTTACTTTATGGCAGCCTCGTCGGTCTCCGTTCGCGCCGGCGCCCCTGTACGGTCAGCTAAAAAGCCTGACAAGGGGCTGCGCCTAGTACGGTTCCTGTTTGTCGCGACTGCTCTCGGCGCCGGAGCCACCCTACCATTCGAACTCGGCGTGCTCCCGCTGCCAGCGTTTCTGCGGCCGCCGACGCCCAGCGTCGTGTCGTTAACCAACTATCCGCGTACCGCCGTGGTCGGGTCCACCGAGAAGTTTTCCGTGCGACTGGCCGGTTCGGCGCACGCTCCGCTCACGTATATCCTGGTTTACCCCAACAAGCGTCGGGCCATCGCGCATGTGCGTGCGGACGCGATCGGCTACTCTAGCCACACCTTCCGCCTCAATGGCTACAAACTCCACCATTGGCGTGAAACGGCGTTGATCGGCGTGGAAGACTCCTCCGGCAACGTCAAGGCATTCTTGCGCTTCGCCATTCAACGGAGGGGCTAACACACACGGCTATAGCGGCGTAGGGACGCCCAATGGCACGGTCTGTGCCGCAGGGCTACGATAGAGGGCGCCGCGAGGTACTCTTGCTTGGCGAGTCGCGGAACATGTGCGGTCTGTTGCCCGACCCATGAAGTCGACTCTTCGTGGGCAGTATAGAGGCAACACTGCCTGTTGCGGAACAGCCGCGTGGGAGTAACGGGAGGTAAGGTATGGGCGAGGACGCGGCGGCCGGGCGCGGAGAGACCGGTTCTCGGCCATTTCGCGACCGCTACGAGGCCGGTCGCCAGCTCGCGGCCAAGCTCTCCGCCTATGCGGAGCGCTCCGATGTGGTGGTGCTCGCCCTGCCGCGCGGCGGCGTCCCCGTCGCCTTTGAGGTGGCGCGGGCCCTAGACGCGCCGTTGGATGTCTTCCTGGTGCGCAAGCTCGGCGTCCCCGGCCACGAGGAACTGGCCCTGGGCGCCATCGCCTCAGGTGGTGTGCGCGTGCTCAACGCGGAGGTGGTCCGCGAGTTGGGCATCGCCCCAGACGCCATTGAGGCCGTCACCACGCGCGAAACAGAGGAGTTGGCGCGGCGTGAGCGCGTCTACCGCGACGACCGGCCCGCGCCGGAGGTCGCCGGCCGCACGGTCATCCTGGTCGACGACGGCTTGGCGACCGGGGCGACCATGCGCGCCGCCGTCGCGGCCCTCGGCGCCGAAGGAGTCGCGCGCCTCGTCGTCGCCGTCCCGGTCGCGGCGGCCGACACCTGTGACGCGTTCCGCACGGAGGTCGACGAGATCGTGTGCGCGGTCACGCCGGAGCCGTTCTATGCGGTCGGGTTCTGGTACGAGGACTTTACCCCGACCACCGACGCGGAAGTCCACGACCTGCTGTCGCGCGCGTGGCAGGGGACCGCGCCCGGCACGGAGGCGGGGACGCCGGGCGAGACGAACGAACGGAGGACGTGATCATGGCCGATACGATGCTGCTGGAGATGCCGCGCGACGCGGCCCTGCCGCTCATGGGCGCCCCTGGGGACTATGATCCCCTGATGGAGCTGATCGGTGACGTCCGTGTGGTACTGTTGGGCGAGGCTTCACACGGCACACACGAGTTCTATGCTGAGCGCGCCGCGATCACCCAGCGGCTGATCGCGGAGAAGGGCTTCACTGCCGTGGCCGTCGAGGCCGACTGGCCGGACGCCTACCGTGTCAACTGCTACGTCCAGGGCGCCGGCCACGATACGAGCGCCGACGACGCCTTGTCCGGCTTTAAGCGCTTCCCAACCTGGATGTGGCGCAACACCGTCGTGTGCGCGTTCATCGATTGGTTGCGCGCGTACAACCAGGCCCATCCCCCCGAGGCGCGGCCGGCCGGCTTCTACGGGCTCGATCTCTACAGCCTGTACGGCTCAATCGAGGCGGTGATCGGCTATCTGGACCGGGTGGACCCGGAGGCGGCCGCGCGGGCGCGCGAACGCTACGCCTGCTTCGAGCACTACAACCAGGACAGTCAGGAGTATGGCGCGGCCACGAGCGCGGGGCTGATCGAGTCGTGCGAAGACGCCGTGGTGGCGCAGTTGGTCGACTTACAACGCTGCGGTCAGGAGTACGCCAACCGGGACGGCCGCGTGGCCGAGGACGAGTACTTCTACGCCGAGCAGAACGCGCGGCTGGCCCGGAACGCCGAGGAGTACTACCGCGCGATGTTCCGTGGGCGCGTGTCGTCGTGGAATCTGCGCGACTGCCACATGGCCGCGACCCTCGACGCCCTGATCGCCCACCTCGACCGGAACGGCGACCGTAGCAAGGTCGTGGTGTGGGCCCACAACTCGCACCTCGGCGATGCCCGCGCCACCGCGATGGGCGACCGGCACGGCGAACTCAACGCCGGCCAGCTCGTGCGCGAGCGCTACGGCCGCGACGCGGTGAACATCGGCGTCCCTCCTATGGATGGTAGCACGGCGCTCATCCGGCGCTCCGCGTGGCCGTCGGGCTGGACGGTAGTTGCGTCGGCGTGACAGTACTGGGCGGCCCTGCGACCGTCGTCAACTGGTGAAGGATGGTTTGCTCGTCGGAACCAACCGCCGGTTGGTTATGCGCGATGCTCGTGATCCACAGCGCTAGCAGCGCGACGGTTAGCAGCACGGTCAGTGTGCGCCCCATGTGTCCTCTCTTTGGGTATGGTGTGCGTCGACGCGCAGAGACAGCGGCACGAGGGCGGGGCGCAGCGGGCCGCCCCTGTCTGGCCCGCTGCGCCCCGCGCCGTCCGCGCTCTACTCGATCTTGCCGACCGCCTGGCTCACGTCGGCCGGCGTCTCGAACGAGTCGTCCGGTAACTTGTCCAGCGTCGCGCGCACGTTCTCGTCAGCGCCCTCCTGCTGGGCCTTCGTGATGAGGTCGGCCTTGCTGGCCGGATAGTCGAGGCCTTTCAGGTACTTCTGTAGCTGGATCGGATTCACGGTCGCCATGCGTCATTCTCCTCTGGGGCGCGCGTCTTGTCCCTGGAGGGAGGAGGGACGCGCGCCGTTTCTGTTCCGACACCCGCGCGGTGACGGCCCACTCATCGCTAGCTGTCCTGGTTCGCCCGCTGCTCATGACCGATGATCTCCTGACAGCGCTATAACCGGGCGCACACTCGGTCCATTTGCCGTTGCCAGTGACCTTGCCAGTTTCACGAGCGGGCGTATCCTTGAATCCGCGCCTATGTCGCCATGTCTGGACGCTACCTCGCGGTCGCGCCCCGGCTTCCCGCCCGTACCCGGTCGGCGCGTTGGCGCGCCTCCGCCCAGATCGAGAGGGGGCGATCTGGGGGCGCGGCATCGCGGGCGGCGTGCGCGACATCCGGCGTGGTGAGGCGGATGGAGCTGGGCGCATCGCCGTTCACGGGTGTAGCCATGCCCTGCAGCACTTGCGAGACTAGTCGGGTCGGTCGGGATGCGTCCGGTTGGTTGAGCATCTTGAAGAAGGGGACCACGGCAATGAAGAGGGCCAGCGGGGGCGTGACCATTTCGGTGGCGACGGCCAGGCCGATGCCCCCGTAATAGCCCACGGTTAGCGGCCAGTTGATCTCCACCGGACCCACTTGACTCGTCAACCCACGTTCTTGTTGTTTTTGGTCGTCTTGGTCAGCCATGTCTTCTCCTCATTTACGGGTGATACGCGTCTGTCCTGGCGCCCAGGCGCATTCGTTGCCCCCTGTTGAGGGGGTCCCGGAGTGTCCCATCGTCTATATCTATAGCACGTCTGGCGCCGCCGCCAGCAGCGATTCAACCGCCTCGACGACGTGCTCCACCATGACCGCAGTCCCGAAGAAATCCTCGAGCGCGTTCGCGCGCAGAACCGCTTGCCAGCCATACGGCCAACTCAAGGACGCCGCCAGCACTGTCGTGTGTCTCCCCTAGCCGTCGTGCTCCTCCTCGGTGTCACGATAGTCCGGATTCTCGGCGGCCGGCAGAGGGCGGCCGAGGCGATCCAGGGGCGTGATCGCGGGCCGGCGTCCGGTCGGCATGCGCAGCAGGGCGATGACGTAGAGGATGAAACACAGGACGGCGAGAACCACGGTTACGGTGGCGATGTCCTCGACCCACATCATTGCACGGTCCTCCCACTCTCCGGCGCCGCGACCGGGCGCAGGGCGATGCGCGGCCCGAGCGCGGCAATCTCCTCCCAGCGGACGCGCCGTCCCTCCTCCCGGCTCGTCGAGCCGAAGCGCGCGGCCCATGCACGCGGCCCGACCAGTAGCGTCGTGACCCGTAGTTCGTCGCCCCAGGGCTCGGCCACGACATCGACCACCCGGCCCAGGCGGCGCCCGGTGGCGTCGACGACGACGCGCCCGATCAATTCTTGCAGTCGTACGGTCGCCGAATAATCCTCCGCCATCGGCACGCTCATCGCCGTGCCCAGGGGAGGCGGCTGATCCAGCGCTCCCACACGGCCTTGTCGCCGCGTAGGAGGTCGGCGTCAATGCGGCTCAGGTCGATATGCACGGTCACGTCAATGCGCGTGACGTGCGCCCAGCCGATCTCGACGGGTGTGACCTCGGGTCCCTGCCCCAGCGCCCACGCGCGCAGCCAGGCGTTCAGCCGTTCGGTTCGCGCCCGAGGACGCGGGCAAGCGCGCCCTGCTGCGTGACGATGGCCCGCACGATCGGCGGCTCGCCGGCGCGCAGTTCCAGCAGCAGGGCGTCCACCTTGCCCCCCTTGAAGCCGTCGCAATCCAGGATCTCTTTGTCCAAAACCTCACGCACCAGGCGCATCACTCGCCTCCTTATTAGCCCTGATTCATGAGCACGAATCATATCGCCTATCGCCTATCGCCTATCGCCTATCGCCTATCGCCTATCGCCTATCGCCTATCGCCTATCGCCTATCGCCTATCGCCTATCGCCTATCGCCTATCGCCTATCGCCTATCGCCTATCGCCTATCGCCTATCGACTATCGCGAAGTAGCCATAGTACACCGCCGAGCCCACGAGGGTAAGGACGGCGGCGCCGAGGAAGATGGCGTCGTAGCCGAAGCGCGCCACGATCAGGCCAGCGGCCAATGAGCCGACCGACCACCCGCCGTTGTAGGCGAGCGAACGCCAGCCGGATACGATGCCGCGCAGGCGCGCCGGCAGGATCTCCATGGAGTAGGTGTTCTCCAGCGCGCCTGAAACGGTGCCGAACGAGTTGCGCGCGATGTAGGCCAGCGTGGCTATGCCCAGGCCCGGATGCAGCCAGAAGAGCAGGAAGGCCGGCGCGGTTAGGATGCGCGCCGCGTTGAACCCAGGCAGGCGTCCCCAGCGCCCGAAGACCGGCGCCAGGAAGGCTACGACGGCGCAGACCAGCCCCGACACGGCGAAGATCGTCCCAATAGTCCCCGTACCAGCGTGCAGGCGCGTGGCGAAATAGACGTTGAAAAATGGCATGGTCGCCCCCATACTCAGGGCGATGATCACGGTGGCGAGCAGCATCACGAGGACGGCGCGCCGCGTGCGCTGCTCGTCCCGCGCCTGCGTAACCGTCCGCGTGGGGTAGTCTTCGTCGTCAAACGGCGGCGCGCTGTCACGCATGGACCGGAACCACACCACTCCAATCGCCGTGACGAGCACGCCCACGAGAAGCCCCACGCGGTCATAGAGCGCCGTCGTGTCACCATGAGCGTGTATCAACCCGGCGGTGAGAGTTGGGACGGCGCCGCTGAGCAGCGAGCCGATCATCGTCCCTATTGTGGCCGAGGCAAAGTAGGCCGAGAAAAGGTGTGTGCGCTGGCGTATCGTGGCGTAGCGCATCATATAGGGCAGTGCGGGGATCGTGGCGGTCGAGAATCCGACGCCGGAGATCGCCGCCGCCACGACCAGCAGGACATCGTTGGTGACGAGCGCGGAGAGGCCCGATGCGAGCGCCATGATCGCCGCGCCTGCCATCAGGACCGCGCGCTCGCTATACCTGCGTAGCGCCAGACCCGCCAGCGGCGCGATGGCCGCCTGGCCGGTCGTGGTCGCGGCAGCGACGAGTCCGACGTAGCCGACGCTATGGTGGAGGGCGACGAGGTAGAGATTGAACAGGACGCCAAAGACGCCCAGCCCCACATTGATGCATAGGTTCCCGAGCAGCATGCGGCGGGCGTTGGGATGCAGACCGACGAAGATGTGCAGGTAGGCCAGGGTGGCGCGTACCGGACCCTGTTTGGCCCGGCCGTCCCCCGCTACCCGCACCGTCACCCACTCACTTCCGTCTTGACGCTTGCTTTACCTTAAGGCTATCAGCTTTCAGCGATCAGCTATCTTATACGCGCTCGAAGTACTCGATAGGGGTGACGAAGATGGTGGCGCCGCCGACTTCGACGTCGATGGGGTGTGGGACGAATAGTTCGCCCATCTCGCCGCCATGTAGGAGCGGCGCCATCATGCGCGTGCGCGTCTTGCAGGTCGCGCGGATGACCTGTAGGGCGTCCTCGAGCTTATGGTCCTCGACGCCGATGAGGATCGTGCTGTTGCGGGCGCGCAGGAATCCACCGGCGCTTTGGACGCGCGTGGAACGGAATCCCTGCGCTACCAGCGCGTTGGTCAGTTTCCCGGCGTCTTCGTCACGGACGATCGCGGTGATCAGTTTCATGGCCGCATCGTACCATGTTTTAGCAATCAGCGGTCAGCCCCTCACCCCTCACCCCCTCTCCCGTGCGCGGGCGAGGGGAGCGTCACGCGACATGTCGCGTGACGCTCCCCTCGCCCGCGCACGGGAGAGGGGGTGAGGGGCTCATCCTTCCTGTTCGGGGGAGATGCGCACATGGCGGTTGGGCTCCTTGCCGCGGCTGCGCGACGCGATGTTGTAGCGCTCGGCCAGACGGTGTTGCAGCCGCCGCACGTAGGCGTTCTGTGGCGTCAGATCGACCGTGCCGCCCCGGTCAAGGGCGCTGGTGATGGCGTCCTCGGCCTCTTGCAGCGCCTGCGTCATAGGGTTGCCATCGCGCGACGCGGGCGACGCGGAGGTGGTGGCGCCGAGATCGTACACCCCCGCGAGGCAGCTTTGCATCTGCGCCATCGTGTTGTTTTTGAGCACGTAGACCGGCTTACCGTGCGCCTCGGCGTCGCGCAACGCCGGCGGCTTGCGGCGGTAGTAGTTCTTGAGCGTAATCAACAGGTCGGCCTCGTCGATGTCGCGTACGATCGACACGGGCAGGCGCATGTCGCGGATGGCCTGCTCGAGCTTGGGCCGGCTCACGCCGAAGGGATAGACGCGCAGCGGCTGCAAGCCAGCCGCGTCGGGTACGCGATACAGGGCGCGGTCTTGCACGCCGCCGATCTCGTCGTCCTCATCCTCGTCGTCGTACTCGTCGCGCGCGCGGCCCTCGTCGATGTCGCGGCCGGTCATGGTGACCTCACCCTCCTCGTCGCGCTGGCGCACCTGCACCTGCGCCTTGCGGCCGAGCAGGATATTGTCGACCGTGCGCGCCACCTCGGGATGGACGGTGACGTGGTGGTAGTCCTGGATCTCCACGATCACATCGAAGGTCGGCGGCGCCTTGCGCTCGAGCACGGACTTCTGTGTGCCGCGGCGGCGCGCCTCCTCGTCGCCGAGCGTGACAGTTTGGATGCCGCCGATAAGGTCGCTGAGCGTGGGGTTCTGCATCAGGTTATCCAGCGTGTTGCCGTGCGCCGTGCCGATCAACTGCACGCCCCGCTCCGCGATGGTACGCGCGGCTTGCGCCTCGAGCTCGGTCCCGATCTCGTCGATGACGATTACCTCAGGCATGTGGTTCTCCACCGCCTCGATCATCACGGCGTGCTGGCTGAGCGGCGTGCTCACCTGCATGCGGCGCGAGCGCCCGATGCCAGGGTGCGGAATGTCGCCGTCGCCGGCGATCTCGTTGGAGGTGTCGACCACGACGACGCGCTTGTGCTCCTCGTCGGAGAGCACGCGCGCCATCTCGCGCAGCAGTGTCGTCTTGCCGACGCCGGGCTTGCCGAGCAAGAGGATGCTCTTGCCGGACTCCACGATGTCGCTGATGATGGCGATGGTCCCGAAGACGGCGCGCCCCACGCGGCAGGTTAAGCCGATGACCTTGCCCTTGCGGTTGCGGATGGCCGAGATGCGGTGCAGGGTACGCTCGATGCCGGCGCGGTTGTCGTCGCCGAACTCGCCGATGCGCCCGACTACATAGGCGATGTCCTCCTCGCTCACGGGCAATTCCGAGAGTTCGATCTCGCGCCCTCGGAAGCGCGCCGTGGGCACGCGCCCAAGGTCCATCACGACCTCGAGTAGGGCCTCGTCGCCGGTGATCCGTTGTACCGCCGTGCTGATATGCGGCGGCAGCGCGTCGAGCAGAAGGTGGATATCGTCGATTTGTTCTTTTTCAGTCATGCTGTGTGTGCTCCAAGGTGGTCATCCCCACCCGTCCGGCCTGTCGCGGAGTCAATGGGCGGGGCGCCGTGGGTTGCTGATAGTGCGAGACGTCGAGCCCCAGGCTCTGCGCCCGCAACGCGGCGAGTAGTAATTGTCGTTCGGTCACGCGCGCAACGGCGTGCTTGACCAACAAGGCATGCGCGTCGACGTCCACGAATCCGGCGTGCCGCAGGCCGCGTAGCACCGTATCTTCGTAGACGCGGACGTGGCAGACCGTGCGGCGGTCGCGGCGCATGTCTAGGGCTACGGCGGCGTGAGCGAGCAGCGCCGGGAGGACGTCGCCGACCCGTGGGTGCAGCATCACCTCCAGGCGTTGTGGCTGCTGCCGCGCTGTTTTTGTCAGCCGCACCCACCCCACGATCGTCCCTTCGTCGTGGAGCACGACTTCGCGCGGCCGTCTCAGGCGGTCGACCGTCGCCGCGGCCAACGAGCCGCGACTCCAGCGCTTGCTGCTCAACCCCTCGGCGTGGCGTACCTCCGCCGGCGCCAGCGAGCAATATAGCTGGAAGATGCCCCACGCGTCGTCCGGGCGCCGCGCGCTAAGGCTCAGGTACGGGGGGAGTGGGGCCGGCGTGACGTCGAGGTAGTCGGCGGATAGCGTGTACTCGTCGGCATAGCGTCTGAAGCCGCGTCGCGCCAGCAGGTCTACTCCGTCGCGATCGGCCGGCGCGCGGGCGAACGTGCGCAAACCGCCGCGGCTTCCGGTGGCTTGCACCACGGCCTCGATCAGGTCGTCGGCAATTCGCTCGCGCTCCTGGTCGTCCGCCAGATTCAAGGAATCGGCCGGGGCGGACGAGGCGATAGCCAGGCGGACTAGATCCCAAGCGTCGTGCGTTGGGCGCGCCGTCATCTGCGCCAACCCCATGATAGCGCCACACTCTCGCTGCACGAAGGTAAAGACCGTCTGATTGACGTCTTGCCAGGCCGAGGCGAGGGCCATGCTTGTCGCGGAGGGCATGGCGTCGAGCGGCTCCGGCCAGAGCAGGTACGCAGCGCGGGCCGCCTCGACACGACGGACCGCGAGGAGATCGTAGAACTGGATCGAGCGGACCCCCAAATTAGTCCTCTGGTTGGTAGTCGATGGTCGATGATTGGAAGTCGGAAGTCGGAAGTCGGAAGTCGGAAGTGGCGGCGGGCTGCTGGGCGGCGGCGCACATGGCTATAAAGTATTCGTGGATACGCGCGTCGCCGGAGAGCTCGGGATGGAACGCGGTGGCAAGCAGCGCGCCCTGTCGCGCCGCCACGATCGTCCCATCGTTCAGGCGGCCCAACTCCCGCGCGGCGGGACCGACCCGTTCGATGGCGGGAGCGCGGATAAAGACAGCATGAAACGGCGGGTCGCCCAGGGCGGGCATGGCGATATCCTGCTCGAACGAGTCGAGTTGGCGGCCGAAGGCGTTACGTTTGACCACGATATCCATCTCGCCCAGCGTGGGCTGCGCCGCGCTGCCAATGTCGCGCGCCAGCAGGATCATGCCGGCGCAGGTCCCGTAGACGGGTGTACCTGCGTCTATTGTACGACGCAGCGGCTCCAGTAGTCCGCTCGTTATCAAGAGCTTGCCCATCGTAGTGCTCTCGCCGCCGGGGATGATAAGACCATCCAGTCCCTCCAGCCCGCTGGGGAGCCGCACGGGGACAGCCTCGACGCCCAACGAACGGAGCATAGCGATGTGTTCGATAAAGGCCCCTTGTAGGGCCAGGACACCGATTCGCATGAAGTACGCACCTTTGTTGACGAGTGGCGAGTGGCGAGTTGTAGCTAGGTGATCCGCGTGCCGGTTTACACACCACAATCGCGATGTTCCACTCGTCACTCACCACTCGCCACTCAACATTTACCAGCCGCGGGCGGCCATCAACTGATCTTCGCGGATCGTGGCGATCTCCAACCCCTGCATGGCGTCGCCGAGCCCCTTCGACGCCTGCGCGATGATGGCGGGGTTATTGTAGTGCGTCGTGGCCTCGACAATAGCCTTGGCACGGCGGGCAGGGTCGCTGCTCTTGAAGATACCCGAGCCAACGAAGACGCCGTCCGAGCCGAGTTGCATCATTAGGGCCGCGTCGGCCGGGGTAGCGATGCCGCCGGCGGCGAAGTTGACCACGGAGAGCTGGCCCGTCTCGTGGACCTCGCGCACTAATTCGTAGGGCGCGCCGATCTCCTTGGCGAAAGCCATCAACTGCTCCGGCAGCAGCCCCTTGAGTTCGCGGATCTGGCCCTGGATGAGCCGCTGGTGGCGCACCGCCTCGACGATATTGCCGGTGCCGGCCTCGCCCTTGGTGCGGATCATCGCGGCGCCCTCGCCGATACGGCGCAACGCCTCGCCGAGGTCGCGCGCCCCGCAGACGAAGGGGACCTTGAAGGCGTGCTTATCGATATGGTAGCTCTCATCGGCGGGCGTCAGCACCTCGCTCTCGTCGATGTAGTCGACGTTGAGCGCCTCCAGGATCTGCGCCTCCACGAAGTGGCCGATGCGCGCCTTCGCCATGACGGGGATAGTCACGGCGTCGATAATCTCCGCGATCATAGCGGGATCGCTCATGCGCGCCACGCCGCCCTGCTTGCGAATATCGGACGGGACGCGTTCGAGCGCCATCACAGCCACGGCGCCGGCATCCTCGGCGATGCGCGCTTGCTCGGCCGTCACGACATCCATGATCACGCCGCCCTTGAGCATCTGCGCCAGTCCGCGCTTGACCGTCCCCGTCGCCTTTTCCATCACCGCCGTACCCTCCACAGCGCGTCCAGGACACGCTTTTTAATCGACATAATATATCGCTGTATCTACTTATTAAGTATACCACGCGGCGGGGAGCGGCTTTTAGTCGGAAGTCGGGAGTCGTGAGTCGGAAGTCGGGAGTCGTGAGTCGGAAGTCGGAAGTCGTGAGTCGGAAGTCGGGAGTCGGAAGCCTAAACGTAGATGGCGATGGGAGCGCCGGTTGGTTAACCTAATAGCAGATAATCGCGACACACTTGAATATGGGCGATACTCTAAACGCACCTACTCACGACTCACGACTCACGACTCACGACTCACGACTCACGACTAACCACCAGGAGAGATAGTGACAAACCTACTCGTCGCGCAGTCCGGCGGCTGCACCGCCGTCATCAACAGTTCGCTCATTGGCGTCGTGGACGAGGCCCTGGAGCAGGGCAGTATCACGGGGATATACGGCAGCCGCTTCGGCATCCGTGGCTTGCTCGATGGATCGTTGATGGACCTCGGGCGGCAGGAGCGCGCGACGCTCGACCGCGTGCGGCGCACGCCCTCGGCCGCGCTCGGCTCGGCGCGCTACAAACTCTCCGACGCGGAGTGCGCGCGCTGCCTCGACACGCTGGTCCGCCACGACGTCGGCGTCTTCGTCCTGATCGGCGGGAACGACTCGGCCGACACGGCGCACCGCCTGGGCCAGTTGGCGACGGAGCGCGGGCAGGCGCTGCGCGTCGTCGCCGTGCCCAAGACGATCGACAACGACCTGCCCGACACCGATCACTGTCCTGGCTACGGCAGCGCGGCGCGCTTTCTGGCGCAGGGCGTCCTCGACGGCGGGCGCGACGCCGAGGCCATCCGCCACTGGGACCCCGTCAAAGTGGTCGAAGTGATGGGCCGCGACGCCGGCTGGCTCGCCGCGGCCACGGCGCTGGGCGCGCGCGACGAACGCGACGCCCCGCACCTGATCTACGTCCCCGAGCGCCCTTTCGCGCTCGATGGTTTCCTGGAGGACGTCGCCGCCGTGCACGGGCGGCTGGGCTACTGCGTCGCCGTCGTCGCCGAAACCGTGCGCGACGGCGCAGGACAACCTGTGGGGGGGCTGGAGCGGGCCGCGCCGGTCGACGCCTTCGGCCATCCCGTCATCGCGGGGACGGCGGCGTCATTGTGCGGCGCCATCGGGGCGGAGCTGGGCCTGAAGGCGCGCTTTGACAAGCCAGGTACGTTGCAGCGCATGTCCATGGCGCTCGTGTCGGAGGTCGATTGGGAAGAGGCGTACGTGTGCGGGCGGGCGGCGGTACGCGCGGCCGTCGAGGGACAGAGCGAGGTGATGGTCACGCTACGCCGCGTCTCCGACGAGCCATACCGTTGCGAGACCAGCCTGACGCCGGTCGGCAACGTCGCCAACGCGCAGCGGCTGCTGCCCCCGGAGTACCTGCACCCCACGCGCCCGTGGGTCAGCGACGCCTTCCTGGAGTACGCGCGTCCCCTGCTCGGCGGCCCGCTGCTCGACTACGGCCGGCTTAACGATCTGCCCGTCTGACTCAAGGGATCGCGTTACGCGGCGATCAGTGTGTTATTCACTCCCATATGGTGGGGACGGCAGTTTGCGCGCCGCCTCCGGTGAGGCCAGCGCCGGTTCACCCCCACATGCGTGGGGACGGCGATGACGACCTCGATCCTGGCGAAGCGCGACCCGGTTCACCCCCACATGCGTGGGGACGGCCCAAATGGGTTAATGTTAGGGTCGGCGCGACGCGGTTCACCCCCACATGCGTGGGGACGGCGTTCAGTGTCCATCATTTTCCCCACTCCCTCGCGGTTCACCCCCACATGCGTGGGGACGGCGCAGATCATCACGGCGCAAGGGGCCAACCTGCCTCGGTTCACCCCCACATGCGTGGGGACGGCGCAGTGCGCCTCCCACTTTTCAGCCATCTTTTCGGTTCACCCCCACATGCGTGGGGACGGCAACAGGGCAGCGTCATGGCGCACTGGCCGATGCTGGTTCACCCCCACATGCGTGGGGACGGCGTGCCGGGAGGCTTAATTCGCTCAATTCTTACCGGTTCACCCCCACATGCGTGGGGACGGCACTGATATTGGGTTTACGTAACCTGACCCCGTACTTTGATGAGGGTCAGCCGGCTTTGCCTACAAAGTACCGTTTGCCCATAAAGTCTCGCCTTCACAGGCGTTTTGACTATAAAGTCGGTGAGCGCGATGTCGGATTGCAGAGGCCACACCGACGCACCGGCTGGCCTGTTTGTCGCGCCGCCGCATCGGCCGTGTCCATGGACGCGTAGGGACCATGCCAGCGCCCATGTTCTGTGCTGGTGGTCCCATGTGTCCCCTCTCCATGGTGACAAGAACGGCATGAGCCGTCATGAATGACGGCCTTCCGCATGGTTCGATTTTCGTAGACCCAATACTCATTCATGCTCGTCCCCCTCGTGCCACCCTGCGCCAGTTAGCGCGACCTATCCATCCGACCTATCCACGCCCACAGTTGACCCGCACGCGCCCTTGTCGTCATACTACGGGGAGAGTAGAAAGGGCGTGCGGCGTGGCGACGACGACAGCGGCGGACAACACCCTCTATTATGGCGATAATCTGGACATCATGCGGCGGTACATCAAAGATGAATCGGTAGACTTGGTGTATCTCGACCCACCTTTCAACAGCAATCAGACGTACAACGTGCTCTATGCCGAGCATAGCGGATCGCGTTCGGCGGCCCAAATCAAAGCATTTGAGGATACGTGGCATTGGGGTGACGACGCGGCCGAAGCGTATCAGGAGGTTGTGGAGGTCAACGACAAGGCATCCGAGGCCATGCGCGCGTTCTGGCTGCTGCTCGGCGCCAGCGATATGATGGCCTATCTTGCCATGATGGCTCCCCGCTTGAAAGAATTGCATCGCGTCCTTAAGCCAACGGGGAGCATCTATCTTCACTGTGACGCGACAGCTAGCCACTATCTCAAACTTCTCATGGATGCTATCTTTGACCCATCGAGTTTCCGCAATGAGATCATCTGGAAACGCACCCCCTTTTCCGGCAGCAGCAAGGCGCGTGCATTGCAGTATCCGCGCTCACACGACGTATTATTGTTCTACACGAAAGGGCAACAGTGGACCTGGAACGGGCCGACGAACCCGTATTCCGAAGACTACCTGAGCCGCTTCAAATGGGATGACGGGGATGGGCGCGGCCATTATCGGAAAACCCTCTTGAAGACCTACTCTCAGGAAACGTTCGACAGGCTGCAAGCCGATAATCGCCTCGTGCCACCCATCAAGTCGGGGGCGGGATGGTCCTACAAACAGTACCTCACGGAAAGCAGCGGCACGACACAGATTGACGACACATGGATCGACATTAACGCCATCAACCCTGTCGCAAAGGAGCGATTGGGCTATCCGACACAGAAGCCGGAAGCCCTCTTGGCGCGTATTATCGCGGCCAGCAGCAACGAGGGGGACACTGTACTTGATCCTTTCTGCGGGTGTGGGACTGCAATCGCTGTAGCGCAGCGTCTTAAGCGGCGTTGGATTGGCATTGACATTACCCATCTCGCTATCAACCTCATTAAGGGCCGGCTGCACGACATGTTCGAGGATTCGGCGCGATACGAAGTCATAGGCGAGCCTGTGTCGTTACCCGACGCGGCAGACTTGGCTAAGACCGAGCCATATCAGTTCCAAGCATGGGCGCTAGGGCTCGTTGGCGCGCGACCGGCGGTATTGAAGAAGGGGGCGGACCAGGGCATAGACGGACGCCTCCTCTTCCACGACGATACGCGCGGCGCGGCGACGAAACAAATCATCTTCTCTGTGAAAGCGGGGCATGTCACTGTTTCGCAGGTCCGCGATCTACGCGGTGTCATCGAGAGGGAAAAGGCCCAGATTGGGGTGCTCATCTCATTTGAGCAGCCAACACAGCCTATGCGGACGGAAGCGACCAGCGCGGGATTCTACGATTCGCCGTCCTATGGACGCTTCCCGCGCTTGCAACTGTTGACCGTGGAGCAATTGCTAGCGGGTGAGCGCATCAAGAGCCCCCCATTGCGACAAGCCAATGTCACGTTCAAGAAAGCCCCACGGGCTAAAGGCGATGAAGGTAACGCGACGACGCTAGCTTTGCCGTGGGATGACGATACGGATTCGTGACAGACTGCACGGCGCCGAAGTGAAGATGCCACAGGCGTATGGGACGTTCAAGCAGGCACAGAAGGCGCGGCCAGCGCCGGAAGGGCATCAACCCGCGTTGGACTTCGGGGCGGTGAAGTAGATAGACTCGGCTGATTGCGCCCTGTTTGTGCGTGCAACATGGGACATGATGCGGTAAAAGCAGCCCTAAAGGTGCCCACATAACCCCTCAAAAACGCCTCGCAAGTGTTGACTAAATTTACGCCATACGGTAAAGTATAATCATGCTTGACCGTACAGGCATAGTGTAGGAGGGACACAATGTCAATGAGAGATGGCGATGACACGTCAGATGATAAGCCGTTAGAGGGGCAGTGGGTAACGGGTGAGAAGAACCCCGCTGCTGTGGCGCTTGGTCGGCTCGGTGGTAGGAAGGGTGGACCGGCGCGGGCTGAGAAGCTGAGCGCATCGCGCCGTAGTGAGATAGCCCGATTGGCGGCGCAAGCACGCTGGCATGGTGAGCAAGATGAAAAACAGGGGCACGACTAGATGGCTGACGTGATACCAACTAGCGCAAATGACTAGAGTGTGACCAAAATCCGTGGGACGCGCGATGAACGGTGAAAGCCACCGGGCGGACGGGGGATACTGTGGCAGAACCACCCACCACATGATCTCCCGGAGGTGCCCGATGACTCCCAACG
>JAABUV010002145.1_pt1 | contig 27505 bp, 26 predicted proteins | sample 5559971 | NCBI WGS metagenome assembly JAABUV01 (sample SAMN10711881, study PRJNA513362) | rock metagenome | isolation source: Antarctica rocks | place: Antarctica: Victoria Land, Knobhead nord | collected 2015-12-19
TCATTGATTTAAACAACGAGTGTAGCGTTTTTGTGACTGTCACGATTTTCGTTTGCACATGAACTTTGAAGTTGAGCTTTCAATTCAGTTAAATTTCTAGTCATCATACGCATGTTTTTGATTTTATGACTATGTTATTGAGTAGAATAATTATTTGATTGAGTGTTGTTTTGTGACTTTCAAAGTGTATCAATTCAGATTTCAAGTCATTGAATTGCACTGCGTTGTTCTTAGCTCATGTGAAAGCGATTTTTGCTGCGTTTTTCAGCATTTTCACATTCTTGTCAATATTTCTTCCCTCAATGTATAGATAGCATCACATCGTCAATATAGCTGAGTGACTGTAAATTTTCAAACTTTGCGCGAATCTTTGAAAACAAGTATCGAAAATAAATTAGAAAAAAATTAAATGAGTGAGATAGATGAGTCTTGTGATATTTCTGTGCTTATTTTCTTTAGTTTCTAATGTTCATTGTCAAATGCTAAGTCAATAACTCTGTTTTGTAAGAAACATTTTACTCAATTGATTAAGTTGATTAATATTTTCAACTTAATCAATATTTTGACTAGTTGTCTCAATGCAACATGATCAAAGACTTTTTTGACATTTAGAAGTAAACAGATAAGTGTGTTTTCTTGACTTTTCATCATTTACGCATTATGTACTAGATTTAGTACTGCGTTTATAACTGATCTTTGTTTTCTGTCTTTCATTTGATCAAAATTCAGCAGTTTGTCGTTAATTTCAGCTGTGTAAAACAGTCACACTGCTATTATTTTTTCTGCTACTTTGTTTAAACAGTTTAGCAGCGTAATAATTCTGTATGTTTTCAAAATTGAATAATTCGACTTGTTTGATTTTTTCAGAATAATTCTCGTGTCTTCACGTCATATCTTCAAATGATAGTCATTTTCAATCAAATCTGAGTATACTAAATTAAAGATTTTCAATATGCTTTTGTACGCTCGCTGTATAATTATGAATGACATATCATCTGATTTAAATGCTTTTCTGAGTGCTGAGAAGTTAATAACGTGCTTGATTTTTCCTTCAATAACTCTTGATCACTGTATACTTTCATTTGATAGTAATTTTTTATTGATTTGAATTTTCGAAAATGATGAGTACATTGCTTTCAGAAATGTCTCGCACTTTTCATTGAATTCTATTTTCAATTCTTTTTGCAAGTTTTGTATTAAGAATAGCTTTTTGATTAAACATAATTTAATGAACTTGTATGTCTGAAACACTTCTTTTTCTTCAACGTTGTTCAAAAAATTGATTCAGAATTGGTTTTTGATCAGCTTTATTGCATCATGATACAAATTTCGCATTTGCACTATCTTTGCTCATGCATCATCATTTCTGCATCTTTTTCAGATTCGCTTTTTTAACGACAGCGTCTTTTGCATTTCAATGAACTCATTGTTTCATCAGAGTTTTGATTTTGCGCATATTCACTGTTTAAATACGAATAATTTCACTATATTCTTGATGCATTTTGTCAAGTAAATGACTTTTGCTTTTAAACTCGTGATTCTTTGCATCTTGACAATTATTTTGTCTTTCGTCTTTTGCAAATGCTCATCAAAGTCTTTTCAGTTGACTTTTTGCAGATTGTATGATGCGTTCAACGAATTTTCAATTAACTTCATCTTTTTCATGACTATTGTAAATAGAATTACTTCATGATCAAATTCTGTGTTTATATTCTCATCTATATATCAATTCTTGATGTGATTGCGCATATTCTTTGATGCAAATGCTAAGTCAAGTATCGAGCTTAACTGACTTGAATAGCTGTGATATGTGTCTATATCAGAAGTGTTAATCAGATTGCACTTATGTAAATTTATTCAATTTATTAATGCTTTCGTTCTAATAAAGTTTGAAATTTTTGCGTTTCATCAGCTATGATGTGCATTAAAGTCTTCAAAAATAATAACTTTTTGCTTGAAATTTAGCATAACTTTTGCTAATTCTCGCTCAATTGTGTATGATTGCTTGTCATCTGCATTTTGTGACTTTTCGTTGTAAATATTGAACAATAAAATTTCTCTCTGAATTTTATTGTTCACTATTGATATCGCTTGCATATCTTCGCTGTTGACTATGTCTGATCTTGATGTGCATGTAAATTTCTTTGCGTTTTTCGCAACAAATATCAGTACTCTGACATGAGTATTCTGAACATTTGATTTGATGCAGATAAATGATGAATGTGAAATTGTTATATTCTCATCTTTCATTCATGATTCTTGTAGTATAACAATATCTGTCTTGTTTTTCGCAAATTTCATGCATGCATGCATAATTTGCGTTGATCTTGCGCAATTGTGCTGTAGAATTCAAATATTCAACGTGTTTGCAAAGCTTTTGTCATTTACGTTGTTTTGTGACATTTCAAATGTAATACTCATTACAATTTCATGATTAAGACTGCGTATCTATTACTACGACATAAGTAACTTATAAGATTCATTAAGTTTGACATAAGCAAACTTAAGAATCTCATTAATATTGTTTAACAGACATTCAAACATAAACATTTTATACATAAGTGATACATTGATGAAAAGACTTTGTTAAGAGAAGAGAAACATAAACAAGTTAATAAAGAATGATCAAATTATGCTGTCTGATTAAAAGTGTAGCATATAAACATTTTTGCAAAACATGATTGATCTGCATGAGAAAGATCTTTACAGATAATGTAAAATAAATGAGTTGCATGCTTTCAAACGAAGCGAGCGTCTGCAAGATGTAATATACAATGATGATGATTGTTGATTTCAAAAATCTTATTTCTTTACTGAACTTTGATTCTTGAATGTCTTGATGATAAAGTTAATCTCTAGTTGAAGATATCATTTGTATAGCTTAAGAGAACAGTAGCGTATGTCAATGTGATTAAAGAAAAAATTAATTGTAATACACATGTGTATTGCAAATGAAACATCTGCAACTCATGCTTAAGAAGTAAACTGTCAAAATTTAAGCAGTGAAAGATTTTGTTCATCTTGAACTGTGAATCTGTCATAAGAAATTCTCTCTGAGTAATTTCTTGAGTCTAAGAAAGAAATCAGCATAGAAATTGTGCTCTATGTATGTTGCATGCAACATATACAACATATTTTTAATAGACTATCAAATGCTCAAATGAAAGCGAAACGTAAGCAATTCGTAATCTTGACGTTTAAATTTACTGATAAATCAAGTTCACATAGTATGAGACTGTGAAATCAAATATGTGATCTTCATGCTAAGCTTAAACGTTGTTGAAGCATTCAATCAAGTCTCACATGTCAGACTTCTGCATACGCTGAAAATGAAAAGAACGTTAAGCTACATAATTGAATGAACATGCAACTTTCTAAAGAATTAAAAGATATCACTAATATTCAATGAATAAACGAGTGATATACATAAGATAAACGCAGACATATCACAAAGATTCTTGATTTCATTGATTCTCTTTCTATTCTTCAACGCAAGTTTAATTGAAAAATGCAAAGCATTGAGAATTAAAATTGAAGTGCTTGACTTCATAAATGATATTAACATTCTAGTTTATGACAGATTCATTGAAGAAATTTGCAGAACATTGAGCAAAGCACACGACATTCGTGTGAAATGAGCTTGCACTCATGATGCAACGTTCACATCAGAAAAGTACAAGCTTACGCATTTCACTAGAAAATCGAAAAAATTCAACATGATGACTAACATATAAATAGAAAACTCAGTTATCAAATTAAAATTAAACGTATGAATTCTAAAGATGCAACTGAATATGAAACTGTGATGAAATGTGCATCTTCAACAAATAAAAGCGAATCACGTCACAAGAATGCTGACACTTAGTCATCTTGAAGTTTTCACATAAGAAGTTATCTTCACAAAAGCGAGACAAGTATACTCAGCAGTAGTAAGGTCAGAAATCGCATTCGAAGCATCAGTCTGACATCAGCGCGACAAGAAAGATGAACTGTCGAGCAAAGAACGCAGACTAGAAACACTTCAGAATCAGACTCTGCGTCACGTAGCAGAAGTGTTCAAAAGAGTAAACATCAAAACTCTAGAGACAGAAACATACACAAGTTTGCTACATGTTCATCTGAACATGCTACAGAACAAGATTATGCTACGCAGTCAAGTCAATGATTGAACGCAAGAGATCAGATAAGCATGAAAACTAGTACGCGTTTATTTGATGAGAGTTAATCGCGTCATTTCTCACTCATCATTAAGAAAGTAATGCTTCTAAACATTTTAATTCAAGAAAACATAAGAATATAAATGAGATGCAAATAATTACTTCTCTTTGCAACAGCTTTAATAAGTGATAGCATTGCAATAGCACAGTATCATAGAAATCAATGAAATCAAAGATAAGAAAACTACAGAAAATGCATTGCAAAGATTAATGTCATCTCAGCACAAAGATTGCATCTATTCAACAAGATGATGAAGATGCGTGATGATCTTTAGAAAGCAGAAAGCACTCTTGCAATTTACATCAGAATTGAACGCATAAATCTGAATGTTTATTTGCACTTTAGAAATATTTCAGACATGAATAGCTTGCAATGCAACTGCGAATGAAGTCATCAGACGACGAAGCATGTACTCATGTATTGCTTGAACTAATTGCATTTGCAATCAAGAATGCTACAAGATGCTAACTTTTTAAAATATTAAATAATCATCATCATTATGAAGAGTCTCAAAATAGTAATGAAGATAATGATGAAAACGAAGCTCTTGAAGTAATTTAAAGTGATTAAAACACTTATTCTTTAACATGTAATTAACATGAACGAATTTGATACATAGTCTTAAAACTTACTGTTTCAACTGCGTGAAGCAGTCATATAGACTGCAAGTGATTTTCTATCTCAAAAAGTTTTGTTCACTCAATACAAATAGCATAGAATCTCTCATGAGTTGATTTAATCAATGTCATAAAAGTGTATGAATTTATTATTATTATAATTAGAAGTACAATTGAGTCAATGCATAAAAGTAATACACAAAAGTAATGTGAATGTGATTTTAAGAATTACACTGTTTATTATTGCAAGTATGCATCTCTGATATCTTTGATTAGTCTGATTAGTCTAATATAAACTAGTATAAAGCTGTGAGTATAGCTGTTGTTGACACGCTAGCGATCTAGCGTGCCTTTATGAGTAAAACTCACGTCATGTTACATCTTCTTTCTACTTCAGCTTTAAACTTTTAGTTAGAATACACTCATATGATTCGCTCTATGCAGACTCATAACATTAGTTCAAAGCTCATTAATCTTGCTATCAACATGTAGATGATATAAAAACAAGCTACATCATCAAACTTGAATTAGAATTGAAACTCAAAAATTGAGTTCAGAAAGCTCATTAGAAATCAAGAAATTTCTAGAACAGAAAAACAGAAGAACATGTTGTTCTAGATTAACTCTTTATTGAGTTCGTTGTCAAAACAGAAGAACACAAATGCGTTGTTTTAGAATTGAAATCTGAAGTTTCACTTAAATTTTGATCAGCAATTTTTCTATTCACACAATGACTAGAAGCACAGAATCAGAATTAGTGAGCATTGCTTGCTATGAACTTCAAAATGCTAAAAGAGAATTACTTCTATCACATAATCAAGTAGCATCAGAAGAAGAAGACACAAATGCTATGTCAAACATTGAAGAAAAGAACATGAACGCGTTGCTTTTTGACTACAAAATGATCAAGATCAGCATTAATGAAGAGCTGAATGCTTAAATAATCGATAAAAGAATAAATGACATCGTCATTTTTATCAAGTACATGACTCATCAGCATGACATCAAAATTGAAATTCACAATGACATGATTCAGATGTTGAAAGATGTCAACAAGATAAACATCAAGTTGAAGATTACTCAGATAACGTTGAATATTATAAGAACGTGTTTGCAAAAAGAAATGAGAAACAAGAATGTGATTATACATCATTTAAAGACTGCATTGAATCAACAAAGCACTTTGATTTTAAAAGATTGATTCTCGAAGTCGATTAAGCTATCTGATTCGTCTCTGTTTAAAGATTCAAAACAGAATGTGAATAATTGATTATCTTGAATGCAAAACAAGCTGAAGATGAACAAGAATTATTTTTCTATCGAAGAATTGAAGATTGCATATGTGAAAAGTTGAGTCGATGAAACAATGATCAAACACATAGCATCTTGAATGAAAGATGCAATCACGAATTTATTTCTAGAAGCAAAAGAGATGTTGTTGATCATAAACAAAATGTACGACGATTTTAATCAATGTCACATAACTCAACAATAGTTTTTAAAGCTGTATCAAAATAAGATCTTCTTTCATGACTTTTGAATGAAATTTCAACGATTCAATGCAGAATTAGAGTATAATAATGAGACTTTACTAAATGATCTGCAGCATAAGATCAGTTCAGATCTTCAATGAGCAACGCTCAATAAATGAATCATTGATTTGAATGAATTCATCAACATCTGCATGCAAGCTGATGTTTAATTGACGAAACTGAATGCTTAATCAGCTCTCAAGACATTGATGACTCAAGTCACTCATTTTATCGCTAACATCTTAATGATAATCACGATCACAATCTTAGTCTCATTCTCTGCATGAAAGAAACTCAGAATATCAAACGTTGACTCTGCTAGAAAGAAGTTGTTTAAAAAAGAACTCTGCTTTAAATGCAAGAAGTCAGAACATAAAATACATGACTGTCTTGAATCAGCTCAAATACATGAAATTGCAGCGAATTTGAAAAACGATCTGTCTTTGTCAAAGTAGTGATTGAGAGCGACATGCTCATATTTTGCTTCATCAATATGCTTGATGACTCATTTAATTTCAAGTCGTTTATTGTGAACATCATCTTGAATAGTCTAGAAAAGATATTTTGATTTCTTGCTCTGATAGATATTGAAGTCACTGCAGTACATGATGTTCATAGATAATTCATTGATTTCAGAGCTATGTAAACGCTTTGATATTTAGTCAATTTTACTGTTCAAATTGAAGTCAATTCATTCATATGACGAAATTTTCGATCGAAGATTTATTACATATGCTCTGTATATCTCAGTCACTATACAAAAACATAAGAATGAAATGATGTCTCTATTAATAACTCATTTAAATCAGCACAAGATAATCATTGATAATCTCTGATTGAAAAGAAATCAAATTTTGGTAAATTCTGCAAACGATTGATTGATATCTTCATTAAATATTCGAATTTCGAAACTTATTATTTCAAAAGCAAGCAGTCAATCAGCATTTTATTGACTCAAATCAAGCGAAATCTGCGAAATGAAATGAAAGAACTTGAAGTTTATGTCAATGATCATTTTAAAGCGAACTACAAATTCGAAATCAGTGAATCAATTCATTGAATCAGCTCTCATATGAAAGCAAAGCACTTAAGTTGATCTCGATCAACATAAACTCATTCAATCATTGAAGAAGAAAGAGCTTATCAATGTTGTTATGATCAAAGTTATTGCTTATCAAACTTTAGTCAAGAAGAAGAATGTCAAGATCTTTACATTAATTATTAGTGAAATCAACAAGATGCTTAGCTCAATCAAAGATTCAACAAAACTGAATAAAATGATCTTTGTCATGTTATTAAAGAAACTGAAGAAGAAGCTTTTAATAGTTTATCATGACTTTCTGAACGTTTTTGACAGAGAAAAGACAATTCAGTTACTCTTGCATCAATCATATGATCATAAGATTGAATTAAAAGATGAGAGTCAATCTTCTAGAAGTTGATTGTATCTTATGTTGAGTCACAAGTTGCAGAAGATCAAGAAGTATCTAGAAGAGAACTTGAAGAAGAAGTTTATTACATTCAGCAAAGCTTTATTCGCTTCGTCAATACTATTCATTGAAAAGAAAGATGATAGTCTTCGCTTTTGCATGAATTATTGAAAACTGAATGCTCTGATCAAAAGAGATCGTTATTCAATACTCTTGATAGACAAAGTACTCACTTAAATTCAAGACAGTAAATATTTGACTTGACTTAACATTATCGTTGCATTCAATAAGCTTTGCATGAGCACTGAAAGTAAGAATCTAATCACATTTGTCACTTTCTTCAATGTTTATAAATATAAAGTAATGCTTTTTGAATTAATCAATGAATCAACATTCTTTCAGCATTATATCAATGATGTGTTGTTTAACTGTCTGCATAAATTCTGTCAAATCTATCTGAATGACATTCTCATTTATAGTAAGATCTTAAAAAAACATAGAACTCATGTGAAAAAGATGCTAAACAAGCTTCATGAAGTTGATCTGCAGATAAACATTGACAAGTGCGAATTCAAGATTCAGAAGATCTCATTTCTAAAACTATTAATATTCATCAATGATTTATGAATGAACTTTCGAAAAGTAGATGTGATTCGAAGCTGAAAAGTGTTTCAATTATTGACTTATGTATAAATCTTCATTGACTTCTGCAATTTCTATTGATGATTCATAAAGAACTTCTTGAAGATCATTCAATCTATGATAAAGTTGACTCAAAAAAATCATTCATTTGAATGAACAGAGATCTGTCAGATGATCTTTGAGAAACTGAAGTAACAGATGACAGCAGCTCTTATTCTGAAGCATTTTGATTCAATCAAAGAAGCTATTCTGAAAATAAACTTTTTGAACTATGTTAACAACGAAGTATTGTCTTAGTATGATGATGAAGACATTTTACATTCAATGATCTTTTATAGCAAGAACATGATTTCTGCAGAATGCAACTATGAGATTTACGACAAAGAACTTTTGACTATTATTCAATGCTTAAAGCATTGATGTCTTGAATTGAAATGTACTGATATTTTAATCAAGATCTTTATCAATCATCTGAACTTGAAGTACTTCATGATCATTAAGAAACTGATCAGATGACAGACTAAATGAGCTGAGAAGTTATTTAAATATAACTTCAAGATCATATATCAGTCAGAAAAGCAGAATCTAAAAGCAGATGCGCTGATCAGAATGTCAGATGTCAAATCAGTTGAATCAAATGATGATTGAAAGCTATATCAGCATCAGATGCTATTGTCAGCAAGCACATTTGAACTGCAATCAATAAAAGATGATCAAGATTTGACTCAGATCTTGCTCATATTTGACTCAGATTCAAAACAGAAATTGAAAGCTAACAAAAATTCGATCGAAGAGATGATTTCTATTCAAAATCAAATTATAGTCGAAAATTGAATGAATCAACAATGTATCAATATTCAAACAGTCATAGAACAGAACAGAAGAACTTGTCAAGATATGAGTCTAGACAATTGCAAAGTACTGAACGAAGTACTCTGAAAGAATGATAGACTGTGAGTTTCTCAGTCAATGATTATTCAATTGATAATAGAAGCACATGATTTTTCAATCAATAATCACTTTAATATGAATTGAACGTTAAACTTGTTAAGACGATCATATTGCTGATCAAAGATGAGAACGACAATCAAATGCTACATTTGAAACTGTTACGTTTATCATAGATCAAAAGCATCAAGAGATCAAATTAATGAACTACTGAAGTCATTGTCTATATTTAAACAACGATGACAAGACATATCATTGAATTTCATTATTGATTTATTGAAAAGTGATGAAAGCAACGTGATTCTGACAGTGATAAATCGATTGTCTAAAGAACGTCACTATATACTCTGTTAATCAAATGACAAAGAAACTTTCGCTGAATAAACAGTTAAGCTGCTGCTGATATGAATCTTCAGAATTCATGAGCTATCAATATCAATAGTATTCAATAGAAGTTTGCAATTCTTATTGATTGTCTGAAAGTCTTTATGTCTAAGACTTGACATTAAGATAAAACTATTCATCGACTATCACTCACAGATCAACGATTAAATGAAAAGAGTGAATCAGAATGTAGAACAATATCTACGAAGTTACTGCTCATACATGCAAGATGACTGATTCATCTGACTATTTATAACTGAATTCGTTGATAACAATGCTATTTCATCATCAATTGAATAATCAGCGTTCTTTCTGAATAAGAACTTTCACTCTCTTATGAACTTCAATTTGAATTCAACTGAATATGAGATCACTCAAGCTAGAATTTAAGCAGGCAAAGCGAAGAATATATTTGAACATGTGAAACAATTATTAGCAAGAGTCAGAGTCACAATAAAGAAACAGACTGATAAGCATTGAAAGAAAATGATCTACAAGATAAATGACATGATGTTTCTGAATTCTAGAAACATTATGATTGCAAGATCATCAAAGAAGCTGAATGATAAAATGCTAGAATCTTTCAAGATTCTGACTGAGATCAAACATGCATATTGATTGAAACTGTCATCGACAATGAAGATTCATTCAGAGTTCATCTCAAATCTGCTATGATTGAATTTGAAAAACTCTTTGAAAGAACAACAAAATGAGTCGTCTGATTCTATAGTGATAAATGACGAAAATGAATGAGAAGTGAAGAATATACTGAACTTCAGACACTACAGAAGATGACTGCAATATCGTGTGAATTGAAAAGACTATGACGTCAATTTACATTGATACAATGTTGATGAAAATGAGTTTGAAGACTGCTTAAAGATTGTAAATAACTTTCATCAGAAATATTTAAACAAATCAAAGTAGAAATTGACTTAACAAGAATTGATCAAATGAACTGCAGTAATGAGAACATTGCTAAATGAAGAAAGAAAGATAATGTTGCAAGCATGCATCTCTGATACCTCTGATTAGTCTGATTAGTCTGATTAGCCTAACATAAACTAGTATAAAGCTGTGAATAAAGCTGTGAATAAAGCTGTTGTTGATACGCTAGCGATCTAGCATGTCTTCATGAGTAAAACTCACGTCGTGTTGCATCTTCTTTCTACTTCAGCTTTAAACTTCTAGTTAGAATACACTTATATGATTCGCTTTATGCAGATTCATAACATTAATTTAATTAATGAAGATAAACATTTTCTAGTTTATCTTGAAAAACATGATATTAAGATTCTTCATAAGATTCTTCATAAATTTCATATTTCTATCTTGAATGATAATGCATTTGACATGAATTTTCATCAAGTTAATGTTTGCATAAAGCAAAATGTCAATGAAAATTTTACAACAAGAATGATAATGCAAAAGAGTAATGCACTTACTTTTCATAAAAAAGCATATAAAGTCTTCAATAACTTTTTAAAGAGCACTCAAGACAAAGTATTGAATGTGAAAATCATATTGTAACATGTTCACTTTAACATAATTATGCATAATTTCTTTAATCAGTCTTTCAAAGATTATTTTGAGAATAAGATTTTCTGCAATCTTCTGATATTTTTGAATTTCATGCAGCGTAACAATGTTTGATTTGTAGCATCTTTTCGGTTGCAAAGCATTAATATGTCAGTAAATAATGCATTATTTATGTGCATTATCTTTTTAGTAGTAGTAATAAATTTAAAGACTGAAGTTTCTTTGATAGCATAATGATCAGTTGAATGCATTAAACTTTTAGACATTTTATATGCTGATGCATATGCTAAAAATAAACTTGTCAGCAATAAACAAGTCATATTACATTATTATTATGTATTATTAATAACATTCTTGCTGCATGTCATTATTTATCAAGAATGATTGATTTGATTTATATAAACTTGATTTTTGAAAGTATTATTTTCAAAAGTATTAATTTTTTTTTGATTCTTACTTGATTCAACACTCATTATGAATCTATGCAAGATTTTATATATTGTAGCGAGCGTTGCGCTAGCATAGCGCTCTTTTTGTATCTACTATCACTTTTTCTGCACTCTATACTGTAACTGTTCTCGATATGAAAACTCTATGAACTTATTTCTTTTCTACTTTTTCTCTCTTTCATCTGATTCTTTAATGACATCACAGTCTGAAATTGATTCAGTATGCTTGTTGAAAGTATCATTTGAATGATTGCTGTCATTGCACTTCTGATTTCTAGAAGCTTTTTCAAGTTCATGATGTTTTCTTCATGTTGCATCATCTTTCATTCTATCTTTTATTTGAAACATGTTAATAAAATGTGCTTGATCAACATTCAATCTTTGTCACACTTGCACATCATCATAGCAACTTTGAATATTCATCTTTCATGTAAAAATTAATTGAAGTTAATTTTCTCAATGCATAACTGCATCAATAATGCGTTGTGAGACTTTGCATGATTTTTATGCAGTCACAAATGTCAATGTGTCATCTTTAATGTCAGATATTAAAAATGAGTTATGTTGAATTTCTCTTTCAGATCATTCTTTATGTTTGTTTGATCTGTTTCTGTATGAGCATCAGTCTTGTCATTACTTCAGTGTGTTAATGTTCAATCAGCAATAAAGACAAATCATGTACATCATCAATCATTTTGTTCATTGCTTCATTTTCAAGTACTTCTGCATGTTTCACTATTCAATATAGCTTCAGCGTGACTTTTTAAGATTAAATGCTTTCATGTGCAATCTGAACTTATTGCAAACGTGTTTGATCTTTTGTTGATATCATAACTTTCAAAGAAGTCTGATTATCACTGTATACTTTATATATCTTTTCATGACACTCTTGATTCGCTGTCACTACATCTGCAAGATGTTTCACTCTTGCGACTAATTTTTTCAGCTCATCATGATGAGTGATGACTAAAGTTGATTTTCTCAGTCTCTTATTTAGCTCTCAGTTCATTTTCATTGCAATTGCTGTAACATCATTTCTGCTGTCACTATCATTTAAGTAAACTCTTTGCTTTAATGTAAACATGTTAAAATTATGTTGTCTTATTGATATTTTCTTATTTGCAACTATAACTATCTTTGATAACTCTGATCAGAGAATCATTATGTAAAGATGATTTCAATTCATCTTTGTTTACTTAAGTGTTTCTTTCATTTACTTTCGCTTCAACTGTAAAGATGTTTTGCACAACTTTGATTTTTGATCTTTTTTAAGTGTCAAGTCATTGCAAATTCAATACATTATCATCTTGATAACTTTGTTTAATTTTCAAGAGTTCATGTTTATTATTGATATTTGTATCAGCTTTCATAAGTGAATATTTATCAACATCATTTTCATTTTCATCTGTAAAGTCTCTGTTAATGTTATTTGATAAACATTGATGATCTGTCACAATTTTCTTTCTTATGCTGATCTCAGCTTGATGCTTAAACTCTTTTGATGATTTTTCACTTTCTGTGATGTATATCATATGATGACTTTGTGACTAAGCAGAAAGTGTGTCATCACGAAGTATATTTGCTTACTCATCATCATTGATGAATCTCAAGTAAACTTAATGATTGTTTGCATGATCTTTTGTCTAATTACTAGTTTTGCTTCAACATGATGCATGTAAATCACTCATTTCAGCTTAAAGTTTAGTTGAACTTTCAAGATTCTGATATTTGATTTCAAGTCAATCTGATGTTTCATCAGCTTTACATCAACTTTCATATTGAATCATTTAAAAGTTCTTGTAAAGTGAATTAATTCATGCTTTGTCATCAAGAATTTAATGTCATACATTTTTTATTACTGTTTGCATCTATTACAAATCTCATTAAAAACTTTGTAGTTACGTTTTATAAACTCTTTGTATATCAAGATATTAATATCATTCATGAAGTTTGTGAAACTAATTCTCAATTTATTGAAAATATGTTGTATACGTTGCATGCAACATACATAAAGCATAATTTCTATGCTGATTTTTCTCTTAAACTTAAGAAGTTATTCAAAGAGTTTTTTTATGACAAATTCACAGTTCAAGATGAATGAAATCTTTCACTGCTCAGATTTTGACAGTTTACTTTTTAAGCATGAATTTCAAATGTTTCGTCTGCAATATGCATGCATATTACAGTTGATTTTTTCTTTAATCACATTAATATACATTACTGTTTTTTCAAACTATACAAATGATGTCTTTGACTAGAAATTGATTTTATCATCAAGACATTCAAGAGTCAGAACTTAGTAAAGAAATGAGATTCTTAAGATTGACAGTCATCATCATTGTATATCATGTTTTGCAGATGCTTACTTCACTTGTAAAGTGTGCAACTCATCTGTTTCATGTTATCTGTAAAGATCTTTCTCATGCAAATTAATCATGTTTTGCAAAGATGTTCATATGTTACACTTTTAATCAGACAGTGTAGTTCAATCATTCTTTATTAACTCGCTTGTGTTTCTTTTCTTTTAATGAAGTCTTCTTGTTAGCATATCATTTATGTATAAAATGTCTGTGTCTGAACATTTGTTAAACAATATTAATGAGACTTTCAAGTTTACTCATGTTGAACTTAACAAGTCTTGTGAGTTGTTCATGTCATAGTAACAGACATGCAGTCTTAACAAGATTTATATGTAGTTAGCATGTAAATTTAAAGAATGTTCGTGATTCAAGTTCTTTCTGTTAATCATTCTCAACAAATCAAATACAAGAATGTTTTGTCTCAGTTCTTGTTATCATGATGACAAGATATTAAATTGAATGATTTTCATAAGTGATTTTTCTTGTAATTTTGCATTCTATTTGACTTTCTCATCTGCATAAAGATTGCTTGTAACATGCGCATTGAGATTATTAAAGTTTGCATGATCATGAAAACTCTGCATGTGATCAATGCACAGCACTTCATCATCACACAACGCTTTGATGTCATTCAAATCTATCAAAAATATGTTGTATACATTGCATGCAATATACATAAAGCACAATCTTTATGCTGATTTTTTTTTAAACTTGAGAGATTACTCAAAAAGTTTTCTTGTAACAGATTCACAGTTCAAAATGAATGAGATTTCTCATTGCTTAAATTTCAACAGTTTACTTCTTAAGCATGAGTTGCAGACATTTCATCTGCAATACACATGTGTATTGCAGTCAATTTCTTCTTTAATCATATTAATATACACTACTGTTTTCTTAAGCTATATAAACAATGTTTTTGACTAGAGATTGACTTTATTATTAAGACATTCAAGAATCAAAACTCAGTGAAAAAATAAGATTCTTAAGATCAACAATCATCATCATTGTATATCACATCTTGCAAATGCTTACTTCACTTATAAAGCGTGCAACTCATTTATTTCACATTATCTGTAGAAATTTCTTTTATGCAGATCAATCATGTTTTGCAAAGATGTTCATATGTTACACTTCTAATCAGATAACATAATTCAATCATTCTTTATTAATTTACTTGTATCTCTCTTCTTTTAATGAAGTTTTCTCATCAACATATCATTTATGTATAGAATGTTTGTATCTGAATGTCTGTTAAATGATATTAACAAGATTCTCAAGTTTATCTGTATTAAATTTAATGAGTCTCATGAGTTGTTCATGTTGTAGTAACAGACATGCAGTCTTAACAAGATTTATACATAGTTAGCACATAAATTTAAAGAATGTTCATGATTTAAGTTCTTTCTGTTAATCACTTTTAATAAATCAAATACAAGAATGTTCTGTCTCAGTTTTTATCATTATGATGACAAGATACTGAATTGAATGATTTTTATAAGTGATTTTTCTTGTAGTTCTGCATTCTATTTGACTTTCTCATCTGCGTGAAGATTACTTGTAACATGCGCATTGAGATTATCAAAGTCTGCATGATCATGAAAACTCTGCATGCAATCAATGCACAGCACTTCATCATCATGCAGCATCTTGATATCATTTAAACTTTTGATAATTTCTAGACTTTACTGTAGCTAAACAGTAGATTCATAATCAACATTGCATACAAATGAGTTTTATCACTGATTAAAAAGTATTATTTATTGAAGCATTAATTACTAAAATGATTCAAGAAAATATGATAAAAGAAGTGATTAAAAATCAGAAAAGAAATTAAAGAAAATATTAAATAAGTGTTAAGAAATAAGTGTTAAGAATAATAATTAAAATTTTCTCATTGCATTCAAATTCATCTTATTTGATGAGTTTTTTTCTTACTTTTCAAAATTCTTTATCTATTCATATTCTATCAAACTACTCAAATTTCATTGATATTATTGCATTATTCAAATGCATTATTAAGAGAATAATATTGATTTTAACAAATATTTTTCACTCTGTTTAACAGTTCAGAAATAATTTTTCGTGAAAATTAATTTATCTTACTTAATGTTATATTTCTTACTTTTTCAAATTCTTTACAAGTTTATATTCTATCAAAATACTTAAATTTCATTGATATTGTTGCATTACTTAAATGCATTATCAAGAGAACAATGTTGATTTTAACAAATAATGTTCATTTTATTTGTAAACTTAAAGTCTATTGCAAGTCAAAATTATGATGAAAATTAATTCAATGAGATCAAAGAACATTACAAGTGATAAAACAATAATTATATAATTATATTTAAATGATTATATAAACTAAGATAATTCAGTGTTTGAAAAAAAGTGAATGAAATTGACAAAGTAGTAATGAAAGACAATGTAAAAGATGAGATAAAACAAGAGCGAAAGAACAAAGATATTCATGATAATGCATCTCAATAATATAATATTAAATAAAGTGTTAATTTATTTATAGTTGAATGCTTTGAATTGAAAATCAGATGTAAAGTGAATGCTGAGATTATTACTGAGATGATAAAGTTTTTCAATATAACTGCTGTGACACAAAATGCAAATATTACTGTAAAGAAAATTGCTTTCAAAGCAATAAAAATATACATTATTTATATGCATTATCTTTTAATTGTAGAAACTAATATCAATTTTAAAAGACAACAAATGAGTTGAATGTAAGCAAAGAAATATCAAAATTTATGATTTCTATAATTTATTTAATTCAACAAAAAATTCTTCATCATGATGATTTAAAAAAGTTAAAGCAGACTGATAATATTAATTTTATGACAGCTTTTCAGAATTTTACAACAGAATTCATTATTCTTTTAATTGTTAAAGAATGAGAAATTCAAAATTTGATACATGCAATAAATTTTAATTCAAATGATCTCATCATAGTAGAAAATGATGATACAAAGATGTATTATGAAGTAAAGAAGAATGAAAAAAGACAATCACAACGCGCGCAAAACAAACTTTTGAAAAAAGCATTATAAACAAGAAAGAAAAGATCAAGTAGATGAATAAATGATGACAAATTGCATGAACAGCAGTAATGCTGATTCAATGATGATTGCAAGCAGTGTTGACTCGTTGCAAAGAAACAGCGACGCAAGATCTAAACACTCACGCAATGATGAGACAAAAGTTATCAGTATCATCAATTTACTAACATAAACATCAATGTTAAAGAAAGAAAAGAGCAAAGATCATTTATGAAAAGAAGTGATTTTAAAGCTGATTCAACATCTTTGAAACATTTCAGAAAGAAAGATTAAAAGACAAGACATATTCATTACGCAGAATGTACAAAAGTTGAAAACATTCATTCAACTTTTTAATAAATAACTACAAACATAAGAAAATACACGTTTTACATTCAAAACATCATCATGAGTCAATATAACAAGAGAAGAAGCAACAATGAGAAAGCAGCAACTCAGAGATGATTTGTCATTGCTTCGCAAGAGACGCAAGATTCTAGTGAAAATAGTGAAGAGAAAAAAGATGAAAGAGATACAAAAGAGATCAATCAATTAAATCTTTCAAGAAATCATGAACATGTCAACGATGCAACAAGATTTAATAGTGTCGCTTTGCAAGCTTGAAAACAAAGATATTGCACTTCATGTGATGAGCTTGAAAGTTCAAGCAGCTTTAGAAAAGTCTCAAACATGAGTGAAGAGAATTGCAAGCTCAGCGCATGTAGTGCATAGAAGTTTCGCAATATTAGCACATAATGTATGCATCACATTGAACACAAGCAATTAAAAGACAATCATCAAAAGATTGATAAAAAACAATGTGAGATTTTATGAAGATTTAAAGATGCTGAGAATAACTTGACTCAAGAAGATAGTTGAGAGTGAGAAGATTCACTTATCACTCATTGTAAAGATTGCAATCAAAACGATGATGAATCAACTGTTAAACATGAGCATGCTGAACTCATATCAAGAATGCTTATGCAAATTGTTTGAAAAGAACTGTTGTATCACACAATGTTATAAATGCTTCGATTTTAATCATATGACTAGATTCTGCAAAAATGAAAAGTGTTGCTTCAAATGCGCAGACAAACATCACATCGAGAAGTGCGTTGTGTCGATGAATAGAAGACGATGCGTAAACTGCAACGATAGTCACGAACTCTGAAGACACTCATGTTTCAAGTGAAAACTACAGATAAAGCAATCAGAAGAAATCTTTCAAAACAGATTGATCAGATATTCTGAAACGTTGAAAGACAATCGCTTATTCTCTTCTTTCTTTCTGAACTTCTTGAGTTCAATGAACATCATAAGTTCAATGAACTCATCAAGTTCAATGAACGTCTTAACGATGACAAACAGTTAAGACATTGATGAGTTAACATGACAAGTGATGAGAGTCAAGAAGAGATAAGTTGATTGCTCTTCATGCATGATTAATGACTCAAAAGACATGACATTTGAACAGACACAGAAATGTCAAATCAAAAAATGTGAAAGATTCTCAATGACTAAAAGCATACAAAAAGCTGTCTCTGTGCAAAGTCAACAGCAGTAGACTGATCATCAAGTCGAGTTTTCATATCTACATTCTGACTCGACTTAATTACTTAAGTTGAATCTTCTGACTCAACTCAATTACTTGAGTTGAATCATCTGATTCAACTTGATATCAATCTTAAGTCAGAGTTCAATTTGAGTTCTCAACTCAACTCGTTAAGCAATTGAATATGACATCAGAAGAGTTAAATATAGAAATTTTTCCGATTTTTCATCTTTGCATTACCTTTTTGCATTACCTTTTTGATAGAAAGTCATAAAGAAAAACATGAAGAAAAACATGAAGATTGTTTGATAGAAAGCTTTGATAGAAAGATATGATAGAGAGCTATGATAGAGAGTCATGACGAGAAACTATGAAGGCTGTTTGATAAAGAGTCATGAAGAAAAGTCATGAAGAGAAGTCATGAAGAAAAGTCATGAAGAAAAGTCATGAAGAGAAGTCATAATAGAAAAACATGATAGAAAGCTATGAAGAAAAGTCATGAAGAAAAGCTATGATAGAAAAACATGAAGGCTATTTGATAGAAAGTCATGATAGAAAGTCATAATAAAATATCTATTTATTTACTTCATGTCTTGACGAGTTGAATTGAAAATTTCGAATCAATACTCGATTTCAATTCTCTGACTCAACTTGAATACTTGAGTTAAACATCTTGACTCAACTTAAATACTTGAGTCAAGAATTCTGACTCGAATTGAGTCTTGACGAGTTGAAAACTCGACTCGATCTTGATGATTCGACTCGACGTGATCAGTTTAAACAGCAGCTACAGATATCTTTATGATGAATTAAATCTTTCTGCGAATTTTACAGTACAACATCAGAAAGTTATTGAAAATTCAGAAATCATTTTTGATAGACAGAAAAGTTCGCAAATTCAACATAATAGTCATTCAGAAACAAGATTGCAACATTAATGTTTTACAAACATTTAGCTTAACTCACAACTTCTTTCATATAGTGAGAGACTCATTACTTCAAGCAAGAACATGCATTTATGTCAACAAGTGTTTAAAATTTAATCAATGAGCAATGAAAATCATTGAATTGAATATTTACTCAATCAAGTTACAAACTAGCAACTCAAAAGACGAGATACAGACGCTATGACTCATAAACGTCTACAATTCATGCTCGCTGTCTATCATCTTTACAGAAAAATTATTTACTATTTCTTGTCTAAACAAACTAATCAAAAATGACTGCAAACAGCTAATTGTAAAAGATTTCAATCTGCATCATTCACACTGAGAAGACAGAAGATGCTTTATTCATCACACAGTGACTGATGCTCTACTGAACATTGTTACAAACGCAAGACTAAAGCTATTGCTTGAATCAGATACAATTACTAGAGAGATTCACAATCAGCTCACAACAATAAATCTAGCGTTTGACAGCAAGAAAATACAATTCATGATACACAAATGCAAGATGAGAACTGATTTACATCAGAGATTTAATCATCTTTCGATTGTCACGAAGTTGTGTCTATGCACATCTTTCGTGCAGCTCACGACTTGTCAATTATGAAAGAAAATAAACACAGAAGCATTAAATGCTCATCTAAGAATACATCTTCTCATCAATTGTTTTCTCGACGACAAGACAGCGATAGATGACAGAGTAGCTGAAATCACTCATGTATTACAGAAAGTCATTGAGAAGTTTACTTCTTGAGCAAAATCATTGAATTGAGCACAAGACTTTTGAAATCAAATTTGCTTAAAAGTCATGATGAAATCGCGATGACTATAAATTGTATGAAAAACGCAAAGTACTTTAAAAGCATGAAACGACTATCTGAAACATAATGATCACAAAAACAAGAGCATTAAAGAAACAAAATGTTCACATTTTAAAACACAAATGCATAAGCTGAGTAACAAATTGAAATTGATTTGACGCTTCGCAAAATGAGTCAGAATCGAAAGTCAGTTACTTAAGAAACTTTCGCAGTTTTCGTCATTAAAAAGCGATGATTTTGATCACATAGCAAATTCATTCAAAGAAAAAACAGAGATGTTACAAAAGAAGTTCTTTTCATCATTGTTTCAAACAGACATCAGCAACATTTTGAAATTATTTATATTGCTGACAGTGTCGTTTAATTTAGTCTTATCACAAGATGAGATGAGACAGATGATTTGATGAGTAAAAGTCAACAAAGCGTCAGACGCATTCAAAATTTCAAATAAAGCGCTTTAAGTGAGTCTAACAGAACTGACTTTGATACTAATCAGTCTGTTCAATGCATGTGTAATTCACAAATATCATTTGAAGCGGTTCAAAAAAGCTCAGACAATAATACTATGCAAATTAAAGAAGAGCAATTACATTAATTTAAAGATGTATTGATTCATTGCTTTGCTAAACATCATGAATAAGACACTGAAATCAATCATAATCAAGAGATTAAATAACATTACTGAAACTTATCACATGCTTTTGAATGCTCAAATGAGAATAAGATGCAAGTGATTTGTGATCTCAGCGCTGAATCTACTAGTAGAACAAGTACACGCAGTATAAGATTGCAAAATCAAGTATGTGATCTTCATGCTTAGTTTAAATGTTGCTGAAACGTTCAATCATGTCTTGCATACTAAACTTCTGCATACTTTGAGAATGAGAAGAACATTGAACTACATAGTCAAATGAACTCGCAGCTTTCTGAAGAACAGAGAGTCATCGCTGATGTTCAATGAACAAATCAGCATGATGCAACGAGTAAATGCTGACATATTGCAAAGATTTCTCATATCATCAATTTTCTTTCTATTCTTTAACGTGAATAGTTTTCAATGTGACAGTAAGTAAAGTCATCAGACAGTTAAGCATATTCTGATGCATTGCTTGAATTGAATGCATCTTTGATTGAATATGCTGCAAGACGTTGACTTCACGAACTATTGAATCATCATCTCAATCACAAGAGACTTCAAGACAACAGCGAGAATAATGATGAAAATAAAGCTGCTGAAGCAGTTTAAAATGACAAGAACATTCATTCTTTAACATGTAATCATTGCGAACAAATTTAATACATAGTCTCAGTTTTATCGTCTTAACTGCGTGTAGCAGTTATATAAACAGCGAGCGATTTTCTATCTCAGAGAATTTTGTTCACTTAACACACATAGCATAGATTTTTCTTATGAGTCGATTTAATCGATGTCACAAGAGTGTATGAATTATTATTATTATTATTAGTAAAGAAGAATGAGAAAAAATTTAACATGATGAATATAAAATTATCAATAGTAAAAAGAAAGAGAATAATAAAAGTGAAAAGAAAATAATAAAGCTGTTCAACTAATGAGCAGCACTTATCTTACTTTTTAAGTTCTAATCATAACTCATAATTTTATAAATTTATAATGCATTATCTTTTTGCATTATCATGAAGAGTATTCAATAAAAAGTCATGATGAGAATCATGAAGTTTTTGTGATAAAAACTGTTTAATTAAACTATTTACATTTATTTAATATCTTGTCAAGTCAAGTTAAGTTATTAAGTTAAGTTGTTGAATTAAGCTTTTCAACTCAACTTAAGTTCTTAAGTTCAACTTCTTAACTCAACTCAACTTTTTTTCCAAAAAAATTTAACTTGACTTGATACTTTTCAAGTTAAGTACTTAACTTGACGTGATCAGTCTAAAGCAAATAATATGTTGATAACAAAGTAAGTAACTTAAGTAACTGATGCTTTGACAATTGATTGAATGTTTAATTCAGTTAATTTAACATTAACTTGCATGCAGATGTTAACAAATTCATTTAAATTTGTGATTTATACATTGAGCATTACTTGTTGAAGATCTGAGCTAATTTTATGTTAAAGATCAATTAGTAAAGTTTTATTATTATACTTTAGTTTTGCATTAAATCTCTGAAATTTCATTTAAAATTTATGAAAGAAAATCTTGTTTTAATACAACTTTAAATACTGTTGTTGAGTCATGTGATGATGATTATAATCATCATGCATTTTATTAATAATTGATAGCATTTCTTTAACTTTTAAAAAGAGATTTAAAGATGTATCTTTCATTCAAAATGCTATATGTTTAATTGCAACTTCATTAACTCAACTTTTGATGTATGCAATCTTCAACTCTTCAATAGAAAAATGATTCTTATTTATCTTTAATTTATTTTGCATTCAGAATAGTCAATTATTTACATTCTGCGTTAAATCTTTGAACAGAGATAAGTTAAGTAACTTGATTAACTTCAATAATTAATCTTCAGAAGTTGAAGTGCTTTATTGACTTAATGCAACTTTTAAATAATGTATAATTACTAAATTAATTACGTCAAGTTAAGTATTTAAATTCAAGTTAAATACTTGATCTGAAAAGTGTTAAGTTGAATTAAGAAGTTGAACTCAAGAATTCAAACCAAATTAAAAAGCTTGACTTAACAATTCAATTTGAAAACTCAACTCAACTTAACAAAATATTAAATAAATGTAAATAACTTAATTGAACAGTTTACATGATTTTTCTTCATAACTTTCTATCATGTTTTCTTGTCATGACTCTTTATCAAAGTCAAATAATCTTCATGTTTTCTCATCATGACTTTCTATCAAACAATCTTTATGTTCTTCTTTATGTTTCTTATCATGATTTTTTATCAAACAATCTTCATATTTCTCTTTATATTTCTCTTCATGTTTCTCTTTATGTTCTTCTTCATGTTCTTCTTCATGTTTCTTTTTATGTTTTTCATCATGTTTTTCATCATGACTTTCTATCAAAAAGATGATGCAAAAGCAAAAAATCGAAAAAATTTCTATATTTAATTCTCTTAAAATTAAGCTCAGATTCTTGATAAATTAAGTTGAATTAACTCAATTTTCAGTTGAATCGAGTTATGTTGAATTGAAAATATGAGCAACTCAACTTAAATCAAATTGAAAATGTAAACAATTTAACTTAATATTGATTCAAGTTTAAAATGTTAACTTAAAACTCAACTTAATGATTAATCTAATAATCACGTTCTTGTTTTTAACTTCTTTCTGCAAACGCGTCTGCATAATCTTCAACATGATGTTTATCTCGTTGACATTTTTTAACATCTGAATCATATTATTGTGAATCTCAATTTTGATGTTGTGCTGTTAACATATGTACTTGATAAAAACAATGAAATCATTTGCTTTATGAATATTTATTCAAGCATTCAATTCAATACTGATGCTGATCTTGATCATTTTGTGATTAAAAAATAATGCATTTATATTTTCTTCTTCTGTATTCAATGATACATTTGTATCTTTTATGATTTATCTTTGTTCATGACATTAATGACAACAGTAAAAATAATATATACTGCAAATAAAGTAGCATATATTATATATTTTGAAAGAATAGAACATATATTATATATTTGAAAACATAAAAATATGAGTTGAAACTCATTCTTTTTTTAAATTCTTACTTAATTCAACACTCATTATAAGTTTATGCAAGATTTTATATACTGTAGCGAGCGTTGCGCTAGCGCAGCGCTCTTTTTGCATCAAAAATTGCTTCTTTCTGCGCTTTATACTATAACTGTTCTCAATGCAAAAACTTTATGAATCTGTTTCTTCTTTATTTTCTCTCTCTTTCATCTGATTCTTTAATAACATCTCAGTTTGAAATTGATCTAGTATGCTCATTAAGAGTATTATTTGAATGATTATCATCATTACGCTCATGATTTCTAAGAGCTTTCTTAAGTTCGTGATGTTCTTTTTTCATTGCATTGCTTTTCATTCTACTTTTCATCTGAAACATGTTAATAAAATGTGCTTAATTAACATTCAATCTCTGTTGCACTTGCATGTCATTATAATAATATCAAGTACTCATCTTTCATGTAAAAATTGATTGAAGTCAATTTTTCTTATGCATAACTGTATCAATAATGCACTGTGAAACTTTGCATGATTCTTATGCAGTTGCAGATGTTGATGTGTCATCTCTGATATTAAATATTGAAAATGAGTTGCATTGAATTTCTCTTTTCAAACTATTCTTCATGTTTATCTGATTTATTTCTGTATGAGCATTAATCTTGTCATCACTTTAATGCGCTGATGCTTAGTCAGCAATAAAGATAAATCATATGCATCATTAATCATTTTGTTCATTGCTTTATTTCAAGTACTTCTGCATGTCTCATCACTCAATGTAACTTCAGCATGACTTTTCAAGATCAAATGTTCTCATGCATGATTTGAACTCATTGCAATCATGTTTAATCTTTTATTAATATTATAACTTTCATTGTTTTCAAAGAAGTTTGATTATCACTGTATACTTTGTATATCTTTTCATGACATTCTTGATTCTCTGTTATTACATTTGCAGATCAGCGATGAAACTCATCTGTACACAATGCTGACTACGAATTTACTGTTTAGCTACAGTAGAGTCTAGAGATTATCAAAAGTTTGAATGACATCGAGACGTTGCGTGATGATGAAGCGCTGTGCGTTGATCGCGTGCAGAGTTTTCGCGATCGCGCAGACTTTGATAATCTCAATGCGCATGCTACAAGCAATCTGCACGCAGATGAGAAAGTCAAATAGAACGCAGAACTACGAGGGAAATCGCTTATGAAAATCATTCGATTCAGTATCTCGTTGTCGCGACAACGAGAACTGAGACAGAACATTCTCGCGTTTGATCTGTTGAGAGTGATTAGCAGAAAGAACTTGAATCACGAACATTCTTTAGATTTACGTGCTAACTACGTATAGATCTTGTTAAGACTGCGTGTCTGTTACTACGACATGAGCAACTCACGAGACTCGTTAAGTTCGACATGAGCAAACTCAAGAATCTCGTTAATATCGTTTAACAGACGTTCAGACACAGACATTCTATACATGAGCGATACGCTGACGAGAACACTTCGTTAAGAGAAGAGAAACACAAGCGAGTTAATAGAGAATGATCGAACTACGCTGCCTGATTAGAAGTGTAGCATACAAACATCTCTGCAAGACATGATCGATCTGCACGAGAAAGATCTTTACAGATAACGCGAAACAGATGAGTTGCACGTCTTACAAGCGAAGCGAGCGCCTGCAAGGCGTGATATACAATGACGATGACTGTTGATCTTAAGAATCTCATTTCTTTACTGAGCTCTGACTCTCGAATGTCTTGATGATAAAATCAATCTCTAGTCAAAAACATCGTCTGTATTGCTCGAGAGAACAGTAGCGTGTGTTGATGTGATTAAAGAAGAAATCGACTGCGATACGTCTGCAACTCATGCTTAAGAAGTAAACTGTCGAAATCTAAGCAGTGAGAGATCTCGTTCGTCTTGAACTGTGAATCTGTCGCAAGAAAACTCTTTGAGTAATCTCTCAAGCCTAAGAGAAAAATCAGCATAGAGATTGTGCTCTATGTATGTTGCATGCAACGTATACAACATATTTTTGATAGACTGCTTCGAAGTAGTAATGAAATCAAGACGACTGCGAATCATATGAAAAATGCAAGACACATTAGAAGCGTGAAATGAATATCTGAAGCACAACGATCATAAAAACAAGATCATTCAACAAATGAAACGCGCACACTTCAGAACACAAATGCATGAGTTGAGCGAAGCACTCAAATTGATATGACGCTTTGCAAAATGAGCTAGAATCGAAAGTCAGCTATCTAAAAAGCTTTCTCAGTTTTCGTCACTGAAGCGAAGCGACATCGATCATATGATAACGACGTTCAAGGAAAAAATCGAGATACTGCGAGAAAAGTTCTTTCCCTCATCTTCTCAAGCGAATGTCAGCGACATCGCAGAATCATTCATATCTCTGACAGTTTCATTCAATTCACGCATCACAGAAGATGAAGTGAAGCAGACAATCAGACGAGTAAAAGCAGACAAAGCATCAAGCGCTTCAGATATTTCAAATAGAGCGCTTCAAGCGAGTCTTGCAGAACTGATCTCAGTACTGACGAGTTTATTCAACGCATGCGTAACACACAAGTATTATTTGAAGCAGTTCAAAAAGACTCAGACAATAGTACTATGCAAATTGAAGAAAAGCGACTATATTGATTCAAAGACATATCGACTCATTGCTTTGCTCGATATCATGAGCAAAGCGCTGAAGTTGATCATGATCAAAAGACTGAGTGACATAGTCAAGACTCATTGCATGCTATCAAATGCTCAAATGAGAGCAAGACGTAAGCAATTCGTGATCTCAACGTTAGATTTACTAGTAGATCAAGTTCACACAGTGTGAGACTGTGAAATCAAATATGTGATCTTCATGCTAAGCTTAGACGTCGTTGAAGCGTTTGATTGAGTCTTACACGTCAGACTTCTGCAAACGCTGAAAATGAAAAAAACGTCAAGCTACATAATCGAATGAACATGCAGCTTTCTAGAGAATCGAGAGACATCGCTAATATTCGATGAACAAACAAGCGACATACGCGAGATAAACGCAGGCATATCGCAGAGATCTCTCATTTCATCGATTCTCTTTCTATTCTTCAACGCAAGTCTAATTGAAAAATGCGAAGCACTGAAAATTAAAATCGAAGTACTTAACTTCGTAAATGATATTAACATTCTAGTCTACGACAGATTCACTGAAGAAATCTGCAGAACACTGAGCAAAGCACACAACGTCTGCGCGAAATGAGCTTGCACTCATGACGCAACGTTCGCATCAGAAAAGTATGAGCTCACGCATTTCACTAGAAAATCGAAGAGATTCAACATGATGACTAGC
>JAABUV010002146.1_pt1 | contig 27502 bp, 25 predicted proteins | sample 5559971 | NCBI WGS metagenome assembly JAABUV01 (sample SAMN10711881, study PRJNA513362) | rock metagenome | isolation source: Antarctica rocks | place: Antarctica: Victoria Land, Knobhead nord | collected 2015-12-19
TCGAGAAGCAATGACTCTGAACAGATACGAAAATATTGATCGAAATTTGTATTTCTTCGACTATAAATCAAAATTCAGATCAGATAACGCTGTCTTTCAGAGAGTAAGTGTGTTTCTCATCTAAATTATATGTGTTTCTCATCTAAATTAGTTGAGAAAACTAACTTTTCTTCATCAGACAGAGTCTATTAATACCTTGCTTGAAGAGACATGCAAAAAACACTGAAAATCTGGTCAATTCATGACTGTAGATGAAGTAATGCAGCGATTCAAGAGTCGATCGCATGATACGCTTATCATACTCACGAAACTCACTTCTGAAGACTACAAGATCTGAGTAATAGCTGACGAAGACTACGTTCTAGCCTGAATCTATCATCAACGTGGCAAAGAATCTTTGAATGTCAAGATTTCAAAGAAACTAGAAAGTAATAAAACAGTCACGATGATAGCAAATCTTCTTGATCAATTGTCTAAGCAATCAGACTACGTCTACGAAGTGTTCTTAGACAATCTCTTCACGAGTCACAAGCTTCTATTATATCTACGAAAAAGAGACTACGAAGTCATCGACACAGCTTGTTCAAACTTCGAAATCTACAAGAAATTTGTTCAACTGAAGACTTAAGACAAGAAACGGAATAAGATACTCTGAAAAGAGCTTAAAATGATGATCATCTCTGATAATCAGATCATGCAATTCGTCTGAAAAGACAACGCTATCATCTTGTTTCAATTGACTATGTTTGACGATCAGATCTACATCATTCGCGATAGAAAGAGATCTTCTAAAACATCTATCAGTGCTAAGACTGCAAAAGCTTCATTCGATGATAAATCTCATGCAATGCTTTCGATTTCGAACTTTAATGACGTCTATAATCACTACATGAGAGCTGTCGATCAGACTGATCAGCTACAAGCTTTCTATGCATACAATCATCGATGTAGATCAGAAGAACATAAGATCTTGTACGAGTTCTTGATTGAAATCAGTGTGATCAATGTTTATAAACTCTCTTTGCATTCAAAGATTTCGAAGAAGGCTAAATACACTGTTCATAGCGAATTCAGAACGACTCTGACTACAGATCTTATTCAGATCTCTGAAAGATGATTTCTGAAGTGAAAAAGAACGTCAATTGAGTCTGCAATTGAACGTTCAATGATACGTTTAGATGATCATCAAATCTGCAGAAGAAAGAGTCTTGAGAACTGTCGTGAGTGCAAGAAGATAGGCAGAACAGTCAGGTCTAGAAATCGACAAGTTCTCGATGAAATTACATCAAATTTAGATGATAACGAGCGAGAAAAGCGTTCTATCTTTGACTGTGATATCTGTGATATTTCTCTATGTAGAGACGATTCTTGTTGAGCTGCATATCACAATAGCATCTGAATAGCATCAATAAAATCAGTTCAGAATGATATTCTATGATTTCTATTGATCAATTAAGCGAATACGCTAAAAGTGATTCTTCGACAGCGATTAAAGAAATAATGTTCTTTGCAAAAGTTTGTTTTGCACACGTTGTGATTGTTTCAATTCTCTTTATATATAAATGCATTTTATGTAAATAAAATTAACTTTCACTTTCACTTTATATTTATTATTTCATTTCATTTCATATTATTTATTAGTTTCTGATATTTTGTTAAACTGATCACATTAAGTTGAATCATTAAACTTAAATTAAGTTCTTAATTCATTAAAACTTGATTTAAGTCAGAATTTTGAAATTAAGTATTTAAATTAAGTCATAATATTAATATTAAGTATTAATTTAAATTTTCAATTCAACTTGTCAAAATATGATTTACTATTACTAACTTGTTGAATGATAATGTAACAGAGTAATACAATTGATTTGATTATATTTTCATGATTCATGAAAATATTGATTACTATTAATAAAGATTTTCTTATGAGTATTGATTAAAATTTATGAGAATATTAATTATTATTAATAGAAATTTTCTGAATTTAGTAATTATAAGCATAAGTTTTAATCAATTGCATTACTTTGTTGCAGACTAACAATAAGATTCATCTGTTCATGATGTCAACTATGAATCTTTTGATTTTATTCTGTGTTTGAATAAAAGTCAAAAGAATCAAGAGATTTCAATTCAACGTAATTTGAATGATGTTAAAATGTTGTATAAGTGAGAAAGTTGATCATGCAGAGTTTTCATCTATGTGACAACATTTTCTTTAACAGTTACAATCAATCTATGAAGATGATTAATGATATGTCAATGTCAGTAAAAGATGAAAAGATATTTAATGAAATGATCATTCTCAGTATAAAAGTCGTAATTACAAATGATTAAAAAATTTGCAATTCATCAATTACATCAATATATTGAAACATCTTCATCACATTAACAGTGTCATTGAGTAATTAATGAAAAGATATCAGATAAAATAATTATTCTCAGTCTGAAAGTCATGATTATAATGTTTAAAGAAGTAGTGACTCATTGATTACGCTGATATATTGAGAAAACTTGAACTTATCTTCTTTACTTGATGTTAAGTCATGCATTTATCTATATGAAAAATTAAGAGTGCAGAAGAATGATCAAAACACATTCTTTTCTATTGATCAGAATCAATCATTGAATGATTGCAATTGCATATTTATACTAACAATTTATTTAATGTTTACATGATATAAATTAAGTCAAGAGAAAAAAAGAATTATTTAATACAATTACACTTTATCTTCTCATTGTACATGTTTTTCTTTCATCACATATTTCTCTGCTCAATGAATGATAATCATTGAGTGAGAGAACATAATTTTCAATGTTACAATCACAAACATCATGAGTGCAACAAAATTAACTTTTTAATTGAAGATTGAAGATTAAAACATTGTTGTATAAAATATCATCAATGAAGAACAAAGCAAGAATGATGCATCATAATTAAGTAATACAGACACTCATTAAGAGTTTACTTAAGTATCATGCATTAAATAAAAGTTATAAATGCAAACTTGATACATAGTTTTATGATCATTGTTTCAATGATGCAAAGTCATCATATAAATGATGAGTGATTTTCTTCTTCAAAGAGTTTTGTTTACTCAATATAAATAGCATAAAGTCTTTCATGAATTAAGTTTAAATTAATATCATAAGAATGTATGAATTCAAATTAAATTAAATACTTTGTTGCATTATTAATAATATCATGAATTTTGCTTAAGAAACTTCTATTAGTAGGAAAAAACAATCACAACGCGCGCAAAATGAACTTTTGAAAAGAGCATTATAAATGAGAGAGAAAAGATCGAGTAGATGAATAAATGATGACAAATCACATGAGCAGCAGTAATGCTGATTCAATGATGATTGCGAGCAGCATTGACTCATTGCAAGAAAACAGTGACGTGAAGTTGCAACATTTACACAATGATGAAGAGAAGTTAACTGACATTATAAATCTACTAATAAAGACATCAATGTTAGAGAAAGAGATGAGCAAAGATTACTTGTGAAGAGAAATAACACTGAAGCTGATGCGTTGTCTTCAACTTAAATCAGAAGAAAAACATTACATGATTTAAAACGCATTCATCACGAAGAATGTACAGAAACTGAAGATATCAATTTAACTGCTAAGCAAGCAGTTACAAATGCAGAAAAATATGCGTCTTTCATTGAAAATCATGTCATGAGCAAACATGACAAGAGAAGAATCATCAACAAAAGAGTAACATCTTAAAGAGAGATCATCATCGCTTTGCAAAAGATGTAAAGTCATGATAAAGATAGCAGACAGAGAAGAAATAAAGAAGATGCAGAAGAAAATTATCAAGCAGATTCTTCAAAGAATAGCAGATGTGTCAACAAGTCAATAAAATCTGATCATGTCTTTTTGCAAGCTGAATAGCAAAGACATCTCTCTTTATGCAGTCAGCTCAGATGCATGAGCAAATCTGAAAAAGACTTAAGAATGAGCAAAAGAAATTACGAACTTAACATACATATCATGATAAATCTTTGCAATGTTGACACATGAAATGCGCACTACAATTGACATAAGCAATCAAAAGAAAGTCATTAGCAAGCTGATAAAGAATAACATGAAGCTTCATAAGAATCTGAAGATTCTAAGAATAGTCTGACTCAAGAAAGTAGCAAAGAGTGAAAAGACTCATTCATCGCTCATTGTGAAGATAGCAATCAAAGCAATGATGAATTGATTGATGATCATGAGTATGTTAAATGCATATTATGAATGCATATGCAAGCTGTTCAAGAAGAACTGTCACATCACACAATGTTTCAAATGTCAAGAATTTGATCACATGATCAGATTCTGCAGAAAGAATCAACATTGCATCAAGTGCGCAGATAAACATCACATCAAGAAATGCATGACATCTTTGAATAAAAGATGTTGCATTAACTGCAATGAAAATTACGAATTTTGAAGACACATCTGTCTCAAATGACAACAGCAGATGAAACAAGTGTTTGAAATCTATAGAAACAGATCATTCAGATATTCAGAAACATTTAAATACAATTGCACATTCTTGCAATTTTTGAGCTTTTCGCTGTCTTCAAGCTTTGCAGATTCAATGAACTCTTCAAATTCATGAACTCTTTCAATTCAGCAAGCTCATCAAGCTCAACAACAGTTGTGCTGAAAACATGCAGTTTAGTCACTCATGAAGTGACATGATAAATGATAAAAGTCAAGAAAAGACGTGTTGATTATTTCTCTTACATGAATAGCAACTCAGATGAAACGTCACTTGAGCAGAGTCAGAAATAATAAATCAGAAAATGAGATAAACTCTTGATGATTGAAAGTATTCAAAGAGTCTTCTTTTCACAAAGTCAACAACAGTTACAAATAACTTTATGATAAAACAATCTTTTCTACAAATACTGCAGTACAACATCAGAAAATCATTGAAAATTCAGAAATAATTTTTAATCAACAAAGAAGTTCGTGATTTCAACATTATAATCATACAGAAGCAGAGTTGCAACATTAATGATATGCAATCATTTAACTCAACTCACAACTTCTTTTATCTAGTGAAAAATACGTCGTCACAGTTAAGAACTTGCATATATGTGAACAAATGCTTAAGACTCAATCAATGAGTGATAGAAACAGTTGAGTCAAACATTTGCTTAATCAGAATATTAACTTGCAACATAGATAATGAAATGCAGACGTTGCAACTTATAAACATTTACAATTTATGTTCACTGTTCTTTACATTTACAGAAAAATCTTCAATCATCTTTCGCTTAAGCAAGCTACTTAAAGACAACTGCAAACAACTGATCATAAGAGATTTCAATCTACATCACTTTCATTGAAAAGAATGAAGATGCTTCATACAACATGCAGCAATTAACAGTTTACTTGACATCATTACTAATACTAAACTGAAATTATTGCTGAAATCAGACATTATTACTTGCAAGACTCATAATCAGTTTACAACTATTAATTTAGTCTTTAGCAGCGAGAAAATACAGTTCATGACATGCAAGTGTGAAATACACATCAATCTGCATCAAGAATTGAATTATCTTTCGATTGTTATAAAACTTTGTCTACAAACAACTTCAGTATAGTTTTCAATTCAATGATTATGAAAGAAAATGAACACAGAAGCATTGAGCGCGTATCTGCATATGCATCTTTCGTTGAATCATTCTTTGAACAGCAAGATGATGATGAACAAAAGAATGTGCAAAGTTATCAAGATGTTACAAGAAATCATTGAGAAATTTATCTTTTTAACAAAGTCATCAAGTTAAGCAAGAAACTTCTGAAATTCAAACTGCTCAAAGATAGTAACAAAATCAAGATGATTGCAAATTGTATAAAAAACACAAAGCATACTAAATGCGTGAAATGAATATCTGAAATACAATGATCATAAAAACAAGATCATTCAACAAGCAAAGCGTGCACATTTCAGATCACAAATGCATAAGTTGAGTGACACACTTGAATCAATATGATGCTTTGCAAATTGAGTCAGAATCGAAAGTCAGCTATTTAAAAAACTTTCTCAGTTTTTATCATTAAAGTGAAGTGACAATGAACAAATGATAACAACGTTCAAAGAAAAAATCGAGATATTGCAAGAAAAATTCTTCTTTTCACTCTTTCAGATAAACATCAATAACATCGCAGACTCATTTATACTCTTGACAATGTCATTTGATTTACACATCTCAAAAGATGAAGTGAGACAGATAATTCAAAGAGTAAAAGCAGACAAAGCATTGAGCATCTTAAACATTTTAAATAAAGCGTTGCAGACAGATCTTGCAAAACTGATCTCAATACTGATGAGTTTATTCAATGCATGTGTAATACATAAATATCATTTGAAGCAGTTCAAAAAGACTCAAATAATAGTACTATGCAAATCAAAGAAGAACAATTATACTGATTTAAAAATATATTGATTCATTGCTTTGCTTGATATCATGAGCAAAGCTCTAAAGTTGATCATGATTAAAAGACTGAGTGATATAACTGAGACTCATCACATGCTATCTGATGCTCAAATGAGAGTGAGATACAAATGATTCATGATCTTGATATTAAATCTACTAGTAAATCAGATTCACATGATATGAGATTGTGAAATCAAATACATAGCATTCATGCTAAGTTTAAACATTGTTGAAGCATTTAATTGAGTCTTGCACATCAGACTTCTGCATACTCTGAAAATGAAAAGAACTTCAGACTATATAGTTGAATGAGCATGCAGCTTTCTTAAGAATCAAGAAACATTGCTGAGATTTAATAAGTAAACAAGCGACATGTGCAAGATAAATGCAGACATATTGCAGAAATCTTTCATTTCATCAATTTTCTTTCTATTCTTCAATGCAAGTTTGATTGAGAAGTGCAAAGCATTGAAAATTAAGATCAAAGTGCTCAACTTCATAAATGACATTAACATTCTAACATACAATAAATTTATTGAAGAAATTTGCAAAACATTGAGCAAAGCACACAACATCTGTGCAAAATGAGCTTGCACTCATGATGCAACATTCACATCAGAAAAGTATGAACTTACACACTTCATTAGAAAATCAAAGAGATTTGACATGATGATCAGCATACAAGTAGAAAGCTCAGTTATTAAGTTGAAATCAGATGTGCAAGTTCTGAAAGTACAACTGAACATGAAATTGCGATGAGATGTGCATCTTCATCAAATCAAAGCAAATCACATCACATGAATGCTAGCACTTAATTGACTTGAAGTCTTTACATGAGAAGCAATCTTCACAAAAGCAAGATAAATATACTCAGCAGTAATAAGATCAGAAATTGCATTCAAAGCATTAGTCTGACATTAGTGAGAAAAAGAGAAAAAGCTGTCAGACAAAGAACACAAACTTGAAACATTACAGAATTAGACTCTGCATCACATTGCAGAAGTGTTCAAAAGAGTAAGCATCAAGACTCTGAAAGCAGAAACATACATAAGTTCGTTGCATGTTCATCTGAACATGCTGCAAGACAAGATCACGTTACGCAGTCAAGTCAACAATTGTATACAGAAAATTAAATAAGTATGCAAACTGATATGCACTCATTTGATGAGTGTCAATTGCACTATCTCTTACTCTTTCATCATCAAGAAAGTGATGCTTCTGAACAACTCAATTCAAGAAGACGCGAAAATACAGTTGAGACATGAGCAATTAGCTCTCGCTGCGACGATTTCAACTAGTGACAGCATCGCAATAGCGCAGTATTACAGAAGTCAATGAAAGCAATGATGAGAAGAATATAGAAAAAGCAGCGCAGATGTTCACATCATCTTGACACAAAGATTGCATCTGTTCAACAAGATGATAAAGATGCAAAATAATTTTCAGAAAGTTGAAAGCATTCTCATCACTTACATCAAAATCAAACGCATAGATTTGAATGTTTATCTGCACTTCAGAAACATTTCAGATGCAAATAGTATGCAATGCAACTGCAACTAAAATTATCAAATGATAAAACATGTACTTATGCATTGCTTGAATGAATCACATCTGCGATCAAGAATGTTATAAAATGTCAACTTCTTAAATTATTGAATAATTATTACTATCACGAAAAGTCTTAAAGCAGCTGCAAAAATGATGATGAAAATGAAGCTTTTAAAGCAATTTAAAGTGATTGAGTCACTCATTCTTTAACATGCAATCAACGTGAACTAATTTGATACATAGTCTTATAATGATAGTTTCAACTGCGTGAAGCAGCTGTATAAACAGCGAGTGATTTTCTATCTCAGAGAGTTTTATTCACTCGATATAAATAGCATAAAGTTTCTCATGAGTTGACTTAATTGATATTACAAAAATGTATAAATTTATTATTATTTATTATTATTACTTCTATTAGTAGTAATCAGTATTTTTATAAGTTATGAACTTTAAAAATGTTAATTAATAGTATCATGAATTCTGCTTAAGAAATCTTTATTAGTAGTAATTAATATTTTTATAAGTTATGAGCTTTAAATTTGCTTGAAAAACTTTTATTAATAGTTGAATTTCAAATTTTCAATTACTTATGAATAAACTGATCATTAAGTTAAGTTTTCATATTTACATTTTAACTCAACTTGATTACTTAAATTGAATCTTCTGACTTAACTTAAATACTTAAGTTAAATCTTCTAATTTAACTTGATATTGATTTCAAGTTAAAGTTCAATTCAAATTCTTGATTTAACTCATTAAGTAATTGAATATGATGTCAAGAAAGTTAAATATAGAAATTTTTTCAATTTTTCATCTTTGCATTATCTTTTTGCATTATCTTTTTGATAGAAAGTCATAAAGAGAAACATAAAGAGAAACATGAAGAAGAACATAAAAATTGTTTGATAAAGAGCTTTGATAGAAGACTATAATAGAAAGCTATGATAGAAATAAACTGATTACATCAAGTCAAGTACTTGACTTGAAAAGTATTAAGTTGAATTGAAATTTTTTTGAAAAAGTGTTGAGTTGAGTTGAGAAGTTGAACTCAAGCACTTGAATTGAGTTGAGAAGCTTGACTTAATAATTCAATTCAAAAACTTGATTCAACTCAACAAAATATTAAATAAATGTAAATAATTTGATTGAACAATCTTTATGATTTTCTTCATGACTTTCTATCATGTTTTCTCGTCATGACTCTCTATCAAAGTCAAATGATCTTCATGTTTTTTCTTCATGTTTCTCTTTATGTTTTTCTTCATGTTCTTCATCATGATTTTCTCTATGTTTCTCTTCATGTTTTTCATCATGTTTCTCATCATGACTTTCTTTATGTTTTTCTTCATATTTCTCTTCATGTTTTTCATCATGACTCTCTTCATATTTCTCTTCATGTTTCTCATCATGATTCTCTATTAAAAGATAATGCAAAAAGATAATGTAAAAGTCAAAAATCGGAAAATTTTCTATATTTAGCTTTCTTGATGTCAAGCTTGAATTCGTGATAAATTGAATCAAATTGACTCAATTCTCAGTTGAATTGAATCGCGTTAAGTTAAAAATATGAGCAACTTAACTCAAATTGAATTGAAAATGTGAGTAATTCAACTTGATCTTGATTCAAATTTAAAAAATTAACTTGAAACTTAACTTAATGATCAGTTTAAATAGAAAGTCATGATGAAAAACTATGAAGACTATTTGATAAAAAGTCATGAAGAAAAGCTATGATAGAAAAACATGAAGACTATTTAATAAATAATCATAATAGAAAGTCATAATAGAGAGTCATAATAAAATATTTATCTATTTATTTTCATGTCTTGACGAGTCGAGTTTAGAATTTCAAGTCAATACTTGATTTCAACTCTTTAACTCAGCTCAAATACTTGAATCAAGAATTCTGACTTGAATTGAGTCTTGATGAATCAAGAACTCAACTCAATCTCAATGATTCAACTTAACATAATCAGTTTATAATGAATTGAGTCAAGAACTTGAATTTTGACTCAACTTAAGATTAATATTAAGTTAAGTCATGAGATTAATATCAAGTATTCAAGCTGAGTCACAACATTGATATTAAGTACTTGAGTGAGTTAAAAAGTAAATATAAAAACTCAACTTAATGATTAATTTATATCTTGTTTCATTTTAAATTATTCTTTTACTCATTATGTAACTTTAACAATATAATTCTTTAAATCTTTTAATTCAACTTTAATTACAACATTAATTTTAACATTGATCATTTGATGAAATCAGCTAAAACTGACTACAAGCTCATTAAGCTAGCATCAGTCAAAAATATCTGTTTAGTCAAGCTTTTAACTCACAAGCTTTAATAGTCACTTATCAACAACTAATAACTAGTTACAAGTATTTATATCTTTTGATGACAGTCATTTGCTCAAAAAACATCAATTGCTCAAAAGATATAATGCGTTATAGATGTTCACTTTTCGTACGTTTCTACATTCAAGATTTGTATGTAATCAAATAAATTATTTAATGAATTGATTATTTAAGTAGCTATTTAAGTAGTTATTTAAACATGAAGAATGCTTGATAGAAAATCATGTAGAGAGTCATGAAGAGTGCTTGATAGAAAAACATGAAGAACGCTTGATAGAAAAACATGAAGAGCGCTTGATAGAGAAACATGAAGGGCGCTTGGTAGAAAAACATGAAGAGCGCTTGGTAAAAAAACATAAAGAATGCTTGATAAAGTGCTTGATAGAAAAACATGAAGAATGCTTGGTAGAAAGTTATGTAGAAAGCATTGTTTGACTCATATTATGTGCTTAATCGACGTGTATTTTGAAGCATGTAGAATGTTTGATAGAATGTTTGATAAAAAGCTTAGTCGATAGCTCAATAAATAGCTCAGTAGAAAGATTGATAGAAAGATTGATAGAAAAATCAGTAGAAAGCTCACTAAATGACTTAATCAAAAGATTAGTAGAAAGATTGATTGAAAAATCAGTAGAAAGCTCAGTGAAAAGCTCAGTAGAAAGTATTATTTAAAGCACTGTTTAACTTATGTTATGCACTTAATCAACATCTTTTTTAAAGCATGTTGAGAAGCGAGTAGATTAATCAGTAAATGAATGAGTAGATAACTGAGTTGATAGCTGAACATGTTGATATTTTGATTGTTATTGTTCTAGAAAGTAGAAACTATAAAGAGAAAAGAAAGATGAAAACTTTGAACTTTTTAACGTCAACTTTATACAGCTCGAAGTAAAGATTATCAAGTAGATAGCTGAGCATGTAGAGTGACAAGTAGATAGAAAGTATTGTTTGAAGCACTGTTTAACGTGTTTTATGCACTTAATCGACATGTTTGATAAAAAGTAGAATGAAGAGTAAATAAATGAGTAGAATGAAAAGTAAATGAGTGAGTAAATAGACGAGTAGAATGAAGAGTAAATGAGTAAGTAAATAGATGAGTAGAATGAAGAGTAAATGAGCGAGTAAATAAATGAGTAGAATGAAAAGTAAATGAGTGAGTAAATAAATGAGTAGAATGAAGAGTAAATGAGCAAATAGATAAATGAGTAAAATGAAAAGTAAATAAGTGAGTAAATAGACAAGTAGAATGAAGAGTAAATGAGTAAGTAAATAAACGAGTAGAATGAAAAGTAAATGAGTGAGTAAATAAATGAGTAGAATGAAGAGTAGTGTTAAATCAGTTAAATCAACTTGTAGCTGATTTATGTAGCATGTAAGTTAATCAACGATGCAAACTCAGCTGACAGCTAGCTTGCAGCAAATGTCTCATCTAGTAGCTAGCATATGCATCTCAAGCGTATTAGTATTGAATGAACTCTGCTCACTAGCTCACAAGCTATCTAAGCTCTTTGTCAAAACGTCGATGAAATTTTAAAGTCAAGAATATATAAAGTTAATGTATTTATCATAAATAAACATAATTAAATATTTTTTAACAGAATAATTATATTACTAAAAATATATGATCTTTTCTTAAAAGCATTTAAGAATGAATAATTTTGTTATGATTTTAATTTAGTTTAATTTTAATTAATATATAATCACTTTTAATCTTTTTGCATTATCTTTTTGATAGTAAAAACAATCACAACACATGCATAACAAATCTTGAAAAAAGAGCATTACATGCAAGACAGAGTAAATTTAAAGAATGATCAAATGATGATGAATTGCATGAGTTGCAGCAACGTAAGTTCAAGAATGATTGTGAGTGATATTAACATGTCACAAGAAAACAGCGATGTGAAATCATAATTCTTATGCAATGATGAAGAGAAGATAATTGATATTATCAATTTACTAATAAAGACATCAACGTTAAAGAAAAAGATGAGCAAAGATTACTTGTAAAAAGAAATAGCATTGAAGCTGATGCATCATCTTCGACTTAAATCAGAAGAAAAACATCATGTAACTTAGAATGTATTCATCATGAAGAATATACAGAAATTGAAGACATTAGTTCAACTGCTAAGCAAGCAGTTACAAATGCAGAGAAATACGCGTTTCTCATTGAAAATTATGTCATGAGCAAACATAACAAGAGAAGAATTATTAATGAGAAAGCAACATTTCAAAGAAAGATCATCATCACTTTGCAAAAAATGCGAAGTCATGATAAAAATAGCAAACAGAGAAGAAATAAAGAAGATGCAGAAGAAGATCATCAAGCAAATTCTTCAAAGAATAGTAAATATGTCAATGAGTTAATGAAATCTGATTATGTCTTTTTACAAGCTGAGTAGTGAAGACATCTTTCTTTACGCAGTTAGTTCAGATGCATGAACAAATCTGAAAAAGACTCAAGAATAAGCAAAAGAAATTATGAACTTGACGCGCATATTGCGATGAATCTTCGCAGTATTGACACATGAAATGTGCATTACAATTAACATAAACAATCAGAAGAAAGTCATTAGAAAGCTGATAAAGAATAACATGAGACTTCATGAAAATCTGAAGATTCTAAGAATAGTCTGACTCAAGAAAGTAGCAAAGAGTAAAAAGACTCATTCATCACTCATTGTGAAAATAGCAATTGAAGTGATGATGAATCAACTGATGAACGTGAATATGTTAAATGCATATCATGAATGCATATGTGTATCAGAATCGTGTTTAAATGATACAATCAATGAAGATCAGAGTTGATAATGCTTGATCTTTAGAAATAGCTATAACTGAATATTAAGAATACAGAAGAAGATGAGTATAAAAGCTTTTATTTAAGTAATATTCAGAGACTGCGCTAAGCTCAAAGAAAATGTGTTTGTGACATGAGTAGAATGTGATGTAGAAAGAAAGATGATGTTGAATAAAAAGATGTTGGAAAAAGAAAATAGAAACTGAGTCAGATCTGAGTCAGATTTGAGTCAGATCTTGATTAAAGACACTGACTAGTTCTAATTAATACGCAGAATACTCGCTAGCGTTCACTGCGAATTGATTAAAGCTTCAGCCTTATTCAGTCTTAATATGCTCATAACATTATTCTTCTCTTCAAAAATTCATGTTCACATGAATGTAACTTGTTTGCTTGCTTTCTTATTGAGTTATTTCAATACTAGCGTGACTTTCTTGAATATAACATATGAAATTCATTCAAAACTTTCTTGAAGTCATTGAATTCATCTTTATTATCATAGTATCATTCATCATTTCTATCTAGATCTTTTCATTTAATCTTGTACTGTATTCAATCTTGATAGCATCTGAAGTTCAGAATGTTATTTAACTCTCAATGTTCATCGTTGTCATCATCAATAATGATGAGTCTGAGAAATTCTGTATGCTGTTCTGATAAAAAGTCTTCTGAATATGATTGCAGTAGCTTCAAGCTGAACATTGAATGCAGATGCTTCATGCTGATTAATAGATAAAGATGATAAAAGACTTTCGCTTTGACAGTGATCTGATATGATTCTAGTTGTTTGTCTTTCAAATCTTTGCATGATTTCGTGATTTTGACGTTTCTGAAGAATAGTCAAACTCAGTCATTTATCTCATAAATGACGTCTCGTTTATGTTTATTGATTTGTGCTTCAATGATCAGCTTCGTCTTTTTCAATTGTTGATGATCAAAGCTCAGTAGCTCTTTCATTCAAATGATAATATCATCTGCTTTTCTAGCTTTCAATCGTTCATGAGTGATTTCATAGTTAATCATATTTGAATTGAAACTCATTTAAGAATGAAAATCTTTATTGAAGTAGAAAGAAGTCATTGAGATGATCAAGAAAATATTGAAATTGTCGCTGAATTTCATCATAGATATTCATTTGACTTAGTCATTCTGCATGTAATTGCAATAGATTCTAAGTTCGCATTCAACGTTTTGATTGACTCGTTTCATCTGATTATTGATTTTCAAATAATAAACTGTGAATAAACTAGCTGTGATTCTCAGTCGCTTGCAAAGACTTTTTCACATAGTCAATATGAATTGAAAGTCTCTGTTCAAAACAATAGAACTGAGTAGATCATGCAGTTGATAGACGTTTCACAGCATGATTCAAACCGTTTCTTCGACTGAGATGTCATTGTCTTCTCAATGACAGAAAACATAATGATGTTCTTTGATGAAATAATATATAATTGTGCAAATGACGTTATAGTCTTCTGATAAAGATAGCTCAGTAATAAAGTTCATAGCTATATCTTTTCAGCATTCTTGTAAAATGAGTAGAGAATGATGAAGTTCATTGATGTTATTTCTAGAGACTTTGCTTCACTGATAAACATGACAGTTTCAAATGTACTGTCTGACTGTGACTTGATGATCTGATCAATAGTAGAATCATTGAATTGAATCAATAGTTTATTTATTGTTGAGATGAAAGATTAAGAACTGATCATGAATTTTCTGTAGCAGTTTCGTATGCATATTCTTGAAAACTCACAGTAAGTCTTTTCTAAAGAGAACGCTGTCAATGATTTTGCAGTTCTTCAATTTAGTGATATGAAGTTTGAGCTTATTCTCGTTCATAGCTTGTTTATATTCATCGCAGAGCTCATTTATTTGATTAATCATACATACTCATTGATAGAGATTTGCTTTCGATTCAATGAGTAGAACATCAACTTTATTGAAGATCAGAATAGTCTGAAAATAATCTTCAAGTTGTTGAGCTGATTTAAAGACGTTTGCTAAAGACATTTGAGTTAAAGCATCAACTTTAGTATTCATTTTGTCTGATTTAAAAATGATCTGAAAGTTGAACTTTAACAGAATGTTCAGATAGTTGACTTGTTGTTGACTCAACTGTTTATTTTTCATGAAGATCTTCAAAGCTTGATGATCAATGAATATCTGAATGAGTAGTTCAATGCATTTCAACTTGAATCGTCAATGTTTGAAGCATCAAATGATGATCAGCAATTTCTTGTCATAAATATGATAATTGATTTCAGCGAGTATCATGCTTTTGCTGTAGAAGATCATTGAGTGAAGAACTTTCTCATCATCATACTGAGATAGTATTTCATCTTTTACATAGTTTGAAGCATCAATCTTTAGAATAGCTTGTTGTTTGAGATCGAAGTGACGTAGTACTGAAGTCAAACTGACTTGTTTCTTTAAATTGTCAAAAACTTGAATGCAGACTTTATTTCAAATAAAAGACGTGTTTTTTCTAGTCAGCTAAGTGAATGATTTGACTAGCTTCGAGAAGTTCTTAATGAAACGATGATAGAAGTTAACAAATCTCACGAAGCTCTGAATTTCTTTTAGATTTGTCAAAGTGATTCAGCTGACTATGACTGTTATCTTGCTTGAATTCATACAAAGATTTAGTTCTGATACAATGACTTTTAGAAAGACAGTCTTTTTCACATTGAATTTGCACTTTCGAATATTCATCTGTAAATCAGCTTCACGTAGTTGATTCAATATTAGTTTAATGTGATTTCTATGTTTCTTTCTTGTTTTGCTATAGATGAGAATGTCATTTAGATAAACTTGACAAAAGTCGTTTAGAAAGTTTCATAGAACATTATTCATGTATTGCTGAAATGAGATTAATTCATTAGTCAGTTCAAAGAATAGTATCTTGTATTTATATGCTTCTAAAACAGTGATAAAAGTGATGTAATTCTCATTATTGAGATGCATTTGAAGTTTGTTGAACGCTGATATGATATTCAATCTTGTCAAATGCTTGCAATTCACTATTTTATTAATGATCTCGTCTATTAGCGATAGAGAATATCTATTTCTTTTGAAATTGACATTTAGCTTTCAATAGTTCACGCAGAATCGAAGATCTTCATTTGCTTTAAGAATGAATAGAACGAAAGAGAAATAAAGAGTCTGACTGAGAGTGATGAATTTCTTAAACAGATTCTCGTTCAGATACTTCTTTACTTTCAGAAGTTTAACAAATGACATTTGATATGCTCGACAGCAAAAAGACATTGAATCACTAGTGAACTCAATTTTATGATCATAGAAGTGATGAGAGAATAGTTTATTCAATTAAGCTTGATCAAAAACATTCAGAAACTCATGATATTTTGATGACAGCTTCGCTTTAATAACTTTCAAATTCTGAGTCATTTCATTAATTGAAGAGACGTTTAAAGCGTTCAAATTGCACTGAGTATTGTACGCGATTTCTTTATCTATATCAATCATTGATAAAGCAAAGACTTCAGTTTGATTCTTCTTTGAATGATTCAACAGCGTTTTGAACGAAGCTGCATTTATGCTTTGAATTAAGAATGATTCTTTCTTAGTTGTAGTTGAAACAGATCGTTTGAGCATAATAGAGATCTTAGTCTGAATGATAGAAGAGAGTGAAGTTGATCGCGATCAACTTGAGTGCTTTGAATTGAGAGAAATCAAAAAAATCGAAATAGAAGTATTTAATTGATTTGAAAAAACAATGACGTCATTTTGCATATTCAATAATATTTCGTTTTTGTTTATTTAGAGCTTACTCAATATGACTTCATAATGATCAATATCAGCTATCAGCATTGATACAGTCAATTTCTTATGACTTTCAATAATGAGATTGAATAGAATTTTATGAATGATGATCTTCTTAGATATCTTCTCATCATAGTCTCTTATTAACTTCTTTTTTGTCAGTGATATAAATTGAATTTCTAGTTTCTCGTATACTCTATTGACTAGATTAGCGTGTATGAGCGTATAAGTGATTGAATCACTGTTTATTAGCGAATGAAGACTGAAGAATTAATTCTGCAAGATGAGATGAGTGTTGATTAGAAATGACTTTTCAAAGTAATTCTCTTCTGATAGAATTTCATCTAGATTGCACAAAGATATAATCTTTATTTCTTCAATGACTTTGAAAGAAATGACTAGTTTTTTGAATCGAAGTTTGAATTGAAATTGAAACAATCATATTCACTGTTCACTGCATTGATTCTAGTAGGTCGATCGAGACACTCTTTAGAGCTATGATTGAATTTATGACATATGAAACAAATTTCGATCAGAACGTCTACTTCTTTGACGCTAGTTAAAACCGCGTCACGCGACTTTAGATGATCAAATTTTAAATGATTAACTGACTGAGTGACAACAGCTTTATGAAAGATAGTCTTTGTCAGATCATCGACATGTTTGATTAGATTAACTTTGTTCTTGATTTCTTGAATGACTCGTTGATCATTATTTAAATAAATCAGATAGAAATGAATCTTTTTGAGAAAATCAGATTGAATTAATTGATCTATTTAAATGAATTGAAGACGAGAGTTAATTTTATCTTTCAGATCAATGATCAGTTGCTTTTCGTGATACTTTAGATAGAAAGATAATCATTGAAACTGAGTGTAAAACTCACTGAACTTCTTTGATTCTTGAATTAAGTTGTAGTATTCTTTACGAAAGTTGACTTTCTTATCTGAATCATTAAACAACTCAGCTAGTTCTTTCAAAAGATTATTGATGATCTTATAAAGATTAACACAGTCACGTTCGCGTCTAGATTGAATGATCTCAGCTGTGTCATTAAATAATCTGAAATGTACATAGCTCAGTTTGACTCGTTCATTTGAAAAGAGATTGACGTTGATCTCTAGTTTATTCTGAATTTTGTCGTATCAGTTCTTTCAAGTAGAATTCTTTTCATCAGTAAATCAGAAAGAATCAGATATTTTCTGAGATCTAGAATGCTCAGAGTAGATAAAATCAGAAGAAGTGATTTCTTTAGCTTAAAGTCTAGTCTTCAACTCTTTGATTTCGTCTTCTTGTTGTTTATTTAACTCGTAAAGTTGATCTGTTTCTTCATCAAGAGCTAAACTTCAAGTCTTTCAGATTTCGTAAAACATAAGAAGTATTATCATTTCAGCAAATGATTCGTCATCTTCATGAATGAATGATGCAGCACTTGATGATTTCGATGAATCAGCATCAGAGATTTGAGAGAAACGATTTTGAAATTCTTTGAAATGCTCTTCAGTAAATGAATGACTAGACATAATGAATGATTTAGTATTAAAGTCGAGCAAAGAACGATGCTTGACAGTATAAAATAAGATCGTAGTTCAAATGCTTAGTCTTCAGAAAAGAATGTTGTTGATTAGAAAAGTGTTTTTGATTTGTTGATTTTGAGTGATTCTCTTGATCAAGTTGAACAGTTTATTTTCACTCGTCTGCTTCATGAGAATGAGTTGATTTTCTTGATCGAGTGAACTTTGCGTACTTAGTGAGCGATAAGTTGTCTAGTGATTCAAACAGTCTTGTTGTTGATTTTATCAAACTTTCTAGTGTTGTTCAGTCTTTTGATTGCATCAATTATCAGGTAAATGAATTTCTTTAGACTCGTTCTGTCTGTACAAGTATGTTGAATGAGTAATGAGATCAGTATCATGTGATTAATGAATTCTTAATATAATGTCAGAATCGTGTCTAAATGATACAATCAATGAAGATCAGAGTTGATGGTGCTTAATCTTTAGAAATAGCTATAACTGAATATTAAGAATACAGAAGAAGATGAGTACAAAAGCTTTTATTTAAGTAATATTCAAAGACTGCGCTAAGCTTGAAGAAAATATGTTTGTGACATGAGTAGAATGTGATGTAGAAAGAAAGATGATGTTGAACAAAGAAATGTTGAGAAAAGAAAATAAAGACTGAGTCAGATTTGAGTCAGATTCGAGTCAGATCTTGACTAGAGACATTGACTAACTTTAATTAATACGCAGAGTACTCGCTAGCGTTCACTGCAAATTGATTAGAACTTCAGCCTTATTCAGTCTTAATACACTCGTAACAATGTGAGCTGTTTGAGAAGAACTGTCACATCACACAATGCTTCAAATGTCAAGAATTTGATCACATGATCAGATTTTGCAAAAAGAATCAACACTACATCAAGTGTGTAAATAAACATCATATTAAGAAGTGCATGACATCTTTGAATAGATTTCAAAGATGTTGCACTAACTGTAACGAAAATTACGAATTCTGAAGATGCATCTGTCTCAAATAACAACAGCAGATGAAACAAATGTTTGAAATCTATAGAAACAGATTTTTCAGATATTCAGAAGCATTTAAATACAATTGCACACTCTTGCAATTCTTGAGCTTTTTGCTGTCTTTAAGCTTCGCGAGTTCAACGAACTCTTTGAAATTCACGAATTCTCTCAGTTCAGTGAATTCATCAAGCTCAACGACAGTTGTGCTAAAAACACGCAGTCTGATCACTCATAAAGTGACATGACAGATGATAAAAGTCAAGAAGAGACGTGTTGATCATTTCTTCTGCGTGAATAGTGAGTCAGATGAGACGTCGCTTGAGCAGAGTCAGAAATGATAAATCAGAAAATGAGACAGATTTTTGATGATTGAAAGCATTCAAAGAATCTTCTTTTTGCAGAGTCAACAATAACTACAAATAACTTTATGATGAAATAATCTTTTCTATGAATACTGCAGTACAACATCAGAAAATCATTGAAAATTCAGAAATCATTTCTAATCAACAGAGAAATTCGTGATTTTGACATTGTAATCATACAGAAGCAGAGTTGCAACATTAATGACATGCAATCATTTAACTCAACTCATCACTTCTTTTATCTAGTGAAAAACACGTCATCACAGTCAAGAACTTGCATATATGTGAACAAACACTTAAGATTCAATCAATGAATGATAGAAACAGTTGAGTCAAACATCTGCTTGATCAGAATATTAACTTGTAATATAAACAATGAAATGCAGATGTTGCAACTTATAAACATTTACAATTTATGTTCACTGTTCTTTACATCTATAAAGAAATCTTCAATCATTTCTCACTTGAGCAAGCTACTCAAAGACAACTGCAAACAACTGATCATGAGAAATTTCAATCTACATCACTCTCATTGAGAGAAAAAAAGATGCTTCACTCAACATGCAGTGATCAACAGTTTACTTGACATTATTATTAATGCTAAGCTGAAATTATTGCTGAAATTAAACATTATTACTTGCAAAACTTACAATCAGTTTACAACTATTAATCTAGTTTTTAGCAGCGAGAAAATACAGTTCATGACACGTAAGTGCAAAATATGCATTAATTTGCATCAAGAATTGAATCATCTTTTGATTGTCACAGAACTTTGTCTACAAACAACTTCAGTATAGTTTTCAACTTAATGATTATGAAAGAAAATAAACACAGAAGCATTGAGCGTGTATTTGCATATGCATCTTTCGTCAAATCGTTCTTTAAACAGCAAGATAATGATGAATAAAAGAATGTGCAAAGTTATCAAGATGTTACAAAAGATCATTGAGAAATTTACTTTTTTGACAAAGTCATCAAGTTGAATAAAGAACTTCTAAAATTCAAACTGCTCAGAGATAGTAATGAAATCAAGATGACTGCAAATTGTATGAAAAATATAAAGCACATTAAATGCGTGAAATAAATAACTGAAACATAATGATCATAAAAACAAGATCATTTAACAAGCGAAGTGCGTACATTTCAGATCACAAATGCATGAGCTGAGTGATGCATTCAAGTCAATATGATGCTTTGCAAAATGAGTCAGAATTGAAAGTCAGCTATTTAAAAAACTTTCTCAGTTTTTATCATTAAAGTGAAGTGACACTGATCAAATGACAACAATGTTCAAGAAAAAAATCAAGATATTACAAGAAAAATTCTTTCTTTTATTCTTTCAAACAGACATCAATGACATCGCAGACTCATTTATATTCTTGACAATGTCATCTGACTTACACATTTCAGAAGATGAAATGAGATAGATAATTAAAAGAATAAAAGCAAACAAAGCATCAGACATTTCAGACATTTCAGACATTTCAAACAAAGCGTTGTAAACAAATCTTGCAAAACTGATCTCGATATTAATGAGTTTATTCAACGTATGTGTAATACACAGATATTATTCAAAGCAGTTCAAAAAGACTCAAATGATAGTACTATGCAAATCAAAGAAGAGTGATTATACTGATTCAAAAACATATCAACTCATTACTTTGCTTAATATCATGAGCAAAGCTCTGAAGTCAATTATGATTAAAAGACTGAGCAATATAACTGAGATTCATCACATGCTATTTGATGCTCAAATGAGAGCAAGATGCAAGTAATTCATGATTTCAACATTAAATTTACTAGTAGATTAAATTAACATGATATGAGATTGCAAAATCAAATACATAACGTTCATGCTAAGTTTAGATGTCATTGAAGCATTCAATTAAGTTTTGCACATCAGACTTCTGCATACTTTGAAAATGAAAAGAACTTCAGACTACATAGTTGAATGAGCATGCAGCTTTTTTAAAAATCAAGAAACATCGCTGAGATTTAATGAATAAATGAGTGACATGCGTGAGATAAATGCAGACATATCACAAAGATTTTTCATTTTATCAACTCTTTTTCTATTCTTCAACATAAGTCTGATTGAAAAGTGCAAAGCATTGAGAATTAAGATTAAAGTGCTTAACTTTGTAAATGACATTAACATTCTAACATATAATAAATTCATTGAAGAAATTTGCAGAATACTAAGCAGAGCACATGATGTCTGCATGAAATGAGCTTGCACTCATGATGCAACATTCGCATTAGAAAAGTATGAACTTATACACTTCATCAGAAAATCAAAGAGATTTGACATGATGATTAGCATATAAATAGAAAGTTCAGTTATTAAGTCAAAATCAGACGTGCAAGTTCTGAAAGTACAACTGAACATGAAATTGCAATGAGATGTGCATCTTTATCAAATCGAAGTAAATCACGTCACATAAATGCTAGCACTTAATCGATTCAAAATCTTCATATGAGAGACAATTTTCACAAAAGCAAGATAAATATAGTTAATAATAGTAAGATCAGAAATTGCATTTGAAGCATCAGTCTGATATCAACGAGAAAAAAAGAAAGAACTGTCAAACAAAGAACACAGACTTGAAACATTACAGAATTAAACTCTGCATCACATCACAAAGATGTTTAAAAGAGTAAACATTGAGATTTTGAAAGCAGAAATGTACACAAGCTTGCTGCATGTTCATTTAAACATACTGCAAGATAAGATCATGTTATGCAGTCAAGTCAATGATTGTATACAGAAAATCAGATAAGCATGCAAACTGATACGCGTTTATTTGATGAATGTTAATCACATCATCTTTTGCTCTTTTGTCATTAAGAAAGTGATGCTTCTGAACAATTTAATTTGAGAAAATGTGAAAATACAGTTAAGATGCAAGTAATTAACTCTTGCTGCAACGATTTTGATTAATGACAGCATTATAATAATGCAGTATCACAAAAGTCAGTGAAAGCAATGATGAGAAAAATATAGAAAATGCATCGCAGATGTTCACATTACTTCAACACAAAGATTGCATCTGTTCAACAAAATGATAAAGATGTGAAATAATTTTCAGAAAGTTGAAAGTACTTTCATCACTTACATCAGAATTGAATGCATAGATCTGAATGCTTATTTGCACTTCAGAAATGTTTCAGATGCAAACAGTGTACAATGCAACTGTGACTGAAATTATCAAATGATGAAACATGTACTTATGTATTGCTTGAACTGATTGCATTTGCGATTAAAAATGCTACAAAACATTGACTTCTTAAACTATTAAATAATCATCACTATCACGAAGAGTTTCAAAGCAGCTGCAAGAATGATGATGAAAACAAAGCTTTTGAAGCAATTTAAAGTGACTGAATTACTCATTCTTTAACGTGTGATCAACGCGAACTAATTTAATACATAGTCTCATAATGATAGTTTCAACTGCATGAAGCAGTTATATAGACAGCGAGTGATTTTCTATCTCAGAGAATTTTGTTCACTTAATATAAATAGCATAAAGTTTCTTATGAGTTGACTTAATCAATGTCATAAGAATGTATGAATTTATTATTATTATTATCATAATCAACTTTAACATGTTGATTGCATATTGATTAAAACTTACTTAGTCTCAGTCTCAATCTTGATTAACTTAATTAAGTTTAATGAACATTTAAGTTACAAATAATATCATTAAGTCTTTGCATCATCTGTGTAAAATATCAATTCTTTCAAGTTTAATGCAGAAATCAGAAACATACATATAAGCTGTAAGTTCTTTTCTGTAAATACTTTTCTTTCTTAGTATTTATTTACTAGTTAAATGACATTCATATAACTTACTTTATGCTAATCACTAAAGTTAAATAAATGCTTCATCAACTATTCTGCTATCAACGTGTAAATGATATAAAATAATTTACTTCTTTTATTCAGAAAATTTACAAGAAATTCTTCAAATTTGTATTACTTTTAATTTACAAGAAATTTTTTGAATTTGCATTTATTTGTTTATCAGAAAATTCACAAGAACTTCTTTGAATTTACATTTATCATATATACATTTATCATAATACATGACTTTAAGTCAATTGAGTTATGATCAGCTTAATTGTTTAAAAGTACTGTAAGTAAATGAGTTTTCATGCTATTTATTAATATTTCAAATGAAGTCAAGAAAGTTGAAATCTCATGAAACTTTATCATGAGACTGCTTGCATCATTTTCATGAGATAGTTAGTAAGAGAAAAAAGTTTAAGATTTGAGTCAATGATAAAAGAGTTGAAGAATGTTTCTTGAATGTACATATAAATGTCATTGCAACTTATAAATAAACACAGAAATATACACGTTTTACAGTATCTTTCTACTAGCATGATCATTGCACATGTTCATTGTTTGCTTTCTTTGTTGCTTTGATACAACTTTTTATATTGCATCTGTATTCTATCTCTTAACATTAAAGTTCAACGCGAAGATATCATTTTTATGATACTTTGAATAAAACAGTTGACTAAACAGCAGAGAATAACATGACATCTTTACAGTGATCAGAGAGTTTATGAAAGATTTGAAGTAAAAATCAATTTGACTCTGAAATATGAAAAATTGATAGAGCAACTTTATTTCACTTAGAAATATTAACGAAAGCTATTCAAGTCACAGAATTTTCACAGTTAAAACTAAAAGAAATATATATTTTCAGCTGATGAAAACTGTCTCTCTTTGAGCGAAGATGCAATAACGAAGAAGAAAGAAACTGACTTTCGCAAATAACTGATACTCAGAAAAGACACTCTGATCAGAAGAAGAATTTGTCTGATTTTAAAACTCATAAGAAACAGACAATGAAAGCGAGAATCAAAGAACGAATTTGAAGCAATGTAAACAGAAGTACAAGAAATGATGTCAGTTTCAGCAGTGAATCATGTTTCAGCAAAAGCATAAGATTAAGCGTTGTTTATTAAATAAAAGAAGAAAAAAGAAAAGCATTTTAATCAGTTGTAACAACTGCAAAAGAAAGAAAGAAGAACTTCAATGAGTCAAGAAGCAAAAACAAAATAATAAGATTTTTTTGACTGCTTTATTATTTTTGCTATTCTGTATTTCATTCTCACAACTCTTAATATTGACTCACAGCAACAAACTGATAAGTTCATTAAAAACATTTGTTGTAAACATAAGTGCTACGCTCATCAGCTCTCAAGTCAGCTCAGAAATAAACATGATCACAATGTTATTTCTGAAATATCTGATATTCATGTCATCACTTGAAACTTTGAAAGTTTTATATTTTGAAGAAAAGAACATGACTGATTTTCTAGAAAGATATGAAGACTTCTGTAATAATTATGAGCTAAATTAAATTAATTGATTTTGTAAGCTGTCAAGATACTGCAACAAGATCATTAATAATAACATCAAGATTATGATCAAATATATTGACTTCAACTGACAAGAATTGAAGAAGACAATGAAGAAGAAGTATGAGAAAAATAACATTAATCAATAGTTGAATTCTTGAATTTTTATGAATATCTTCAAGAATAAGTCTTATATCATGAAGAATGATCTGAAGCTGTACAGTCAACAATACAAAAGCATATCACATTCATTGATAAAATGCAAACAGATAAATGAGTATATCAAATGCTGCTGATTTGTCAAGAGTCTTTCATTTATACTAAGTGAAAAGATTGTATGAAAGTGTGCACTCAATTTTGAAGATTTTAGTTTCATGAACTTCAAGAAAGTTAGTGATATAATAGTGATTTACTGCAATTCTGTCAAAGCACTGTTGAAATTCTTGATCATGATCAAGAATTTCGATGATTTCAGCAAGCTCATGAATGAATATCAGATCAAGTAATCAATGATGTTAAATAAGTTCTTCGATTCTTCAATAGTAACACAGCTCAGTAATATGATAATGAATCATTGATCATTTGACGAAATCAGCTAAAACTGATTACAAGCTCATTAAGCTAGCATCAGTTAAAAATATTTGTTTAGTTGAACTTCTAGCTCACAAGCTTTAATAGTCACTCATCAACAACTAATAACTAGCTACAAGCGCTTGTATCTTTTGATGACAGTCATTTGCTCAAAAGACATCAATTGCTCAAAAGATATAATGCGTAATACATGTTTGCTTTTTGTATGTTTTTACATTCAAGATTCATATGTAATCAAATAAATCATTTGATGAATTGATTATTTAAGTAGCTATTTAATCATCTATTTAAACATGAAGAATGCTTAATAGAGAATCATGTAGAAAGTCATGAAGAATGCTTGATAGAAAAACATGAAGAATGCTTGATAAAGAAACATGAAGAGTGCTTGATAAAATGCTTGATAGAAAAACATGAAGAGCGCTTGATAGAAAAACATGAGAAATGCTTAATAGAGAATCATGTAGAAAGTCATGAAGAATGCTTGATAGAAAAACGTGAAGAATGCTTGATAAAGAAACATGAAGAGTGCTTGATAAAATGCTTGATAGAAAAACATGAAGAGTGCTTAATAGAAAAACATGAAGAATGCTTGATAGAAAAACATGAAGAGTGCTTGATAGAAAAACATGAAGAGCGCTTGATAAAGAAACATGAAGAATGCTTAATAGAAAAACATGAAGAGCGCTTGATAGAAAGTCATGTAGAAAGTCATGTAGAAAGTCATGTAGAAAGCATTGTTTAACTCATGTTATGCGTCTGATCGACGCGTATTTTGAAGCATGTAGAATGTTTAATAAAGTGTTTGATAAAAAGCTCAGTTGATAGCTCAATAAATAGCTCAGTAAAAAGATCAGTAGAAAGATCAATTGAAAGATCAGTAGAAAGCTCACTAAATAACTCGATCAAAAGATCAATAGAAAGCTCAATAGAAAGCTCAGTGAAAAGTTCAGTAGAAAGTATTGTTTGAAGCATTGTTTAACTCATGTTATGCACTTAATTAACGCGTCTTTTGAAGCATGTTTTGAAGCAAGTAAACTGACTAGTGAATGAATGAGTTGATAGCTGAGTTGATAGCTAAACATGTTGATATTTTGATTGTTGTTGTTCTAGAAAGTAAAAACTATGAAGAAAAAAAGAAGATGAAAACTTCAAACTTTCTAACGTCAGCTTTATAAAGCTCGAAGCGAAGATTATCAAGTAAATAGCTGAGCATGTAAAGTAATGAGTAGATAGAAAGTCATGTAGAAAGCATTGTTTAAAGCATTGTTTAACGTGTTTTATGCACTCAATTGACATGTTTAATAAAGAGTAGAATGAAAAGTAAATAAATGAGTAAAGTAAAAAGTAAATGAGCGAGTAGATAAATGAGTAAAATGAAGAGTAAATGAGCAAGTAAATAGATGAGTAGAATGAAGAGTAAATGAGCGAGCGAGTAGAATAAAGAGTAAATAAGTGAGTAGATAGATGAGTAGAATGAAGAGTAAATGAGCAAGTAAATAGATGAGTAGAATGAAGAGTAAATGAGCAAGTAAATAGATGAGTAGAATGAAGAGTAAATGAGTGAGTAGATAAATGAGTAGAATGAAGAGTAAATGAGCAAGCGAGTAGAATAAAGAGTAGATGAGTGAGTAGATAAATGAGTAAAGTGAAAAGTAGATGAGCGAGTAAATAAATGAGTAGAATGAAGAGTAAAT
>JAABUV010002147.1_pt1 | contig 27484 bp, 49 predicted proteins | sample 5559971 | NCBI WGS metagenome assembly JAABUV01 (sample SAMN10711881, study PRJNA513362) | rock metagenome | isolation source: Antarctica rocks | place: Antarctica: Victoria Land, Knobhead nord | collected 2015-12-19
GGCGCGCCCGCGGCCGCGGCGCCCGCGCCGCCGCGCGCCGCGCCGGCGCGGCCGCCGGCCAAGAAGGCGGGGGCGGCGCGCAAGCAGCTGGCGCGCGCGGTGCTGGCGCGCGTGCTGGGCGGCGTCCGGCGGCGGCTGGCGTCGCCGCAGTTCGCGCCGTTCAAGGTGGGCGCCGCGCGCGCGCCGGCCCGCGCCTGCATGCGCGCCGGCGTGGGTGTGGCTCAGCGGGGGGCGGCAGTGTGACGGGGGGGGGGGCGCGAGCGGCAGCGTGTGACGCAGGGCGCGGTGTCAGCGCATGCGCGCGGAGAGCAGCATGTCCGCCAGAGCCGCTCAGCTATGTGTTTGACAGCACGGCGCCGGAGGCGGACGCGCTGCTGCGCGCGGCCGATGCAGCTGCATCAGCCTCGCAGCACGCCCCGTGGTCGGGTGCTTATGCAGCGTGCGCAGCGCGCGCCCCGCCGTCGCTGCACCAGCGCCGCTTTGCACTAAAGGCGGCCGGCCGATCACCGGCAGACCAAGCAGGGCACCCTGTCGTGTCGCGGGCCCGCGCCAAGCCCTGAGCGGGCCCGCGCGCGCGCGCAGCACGCGGTCACGACGACCGCCGCGCCCGACTACCACCGCTTCGTGCGCGAGGGCGACGAGATGTGCCTGGCCCAGATCGAGCGCAAGATCAAGGGCGCCCGGTACGGCGCCGGCGCCGAGCTGCGCGCGGACGTGGCGCGCATCGTCGCCAACGCGGCCGCCTACAACGCGCCCGGCTGCGGGAAGTACGGCGGGCCGGGTGCGGGGCCCTAACCCTATCCTGTTGCAGGTCCGCTCAGCGCCTCGCGCGTCCGCTGGATCCTGCCAGCGCGCTGCACGATGCGGCGGGGTGCGGGACGAGCGGCGGACCTCCTGCGGGACCTGCCCAACGCGCCAGGGTCCCAGGCTGTGCCACACGTGCCGGTCAGCCGGCCCACGTAGGCGTCCTGCGCACCTCCGCAGTAGTCATCAGCTGCAGCTCTGCCGGCGTATTGCGGGTGGCGGGTGCTGTGCTCGTCGCAGCGCACTGCCTGTCGGGTGACGGTGCTGCTGCTGGTGCGGACCCTGTGCCGAGTGCGGGGCGCCCAGCCGCGCAGACATCATCGGCATGGCGGAGCTGCTGCTGGCGGCCGTGGACGCCGAGCTGGCCGGCCACGCGGCGGAGCTCGCCTCGCTGGAGGCCGCCGTGCGGCACGAGGACCGCGCGGGCGCGCTGGGCGCGGGTGCGCCGCCGCCCAACGCACCACCTGCCGGTGCCTGCGGCAGCGGCTGGCGCAGCCCGCCTGGCTGCTGGAGAGCAGGCGTGTGGCCGTGACACGGCGCAGAGGCAGAGCGCCCGCGCTTGCATGGCTCAGGGTGTCTGCGGCCGGACATGCCTGGCTGGGTCTGTGACCCTGCTGCGCGGCCTCGCCAGGCGCGCCCCCGTGCTGAGCGTGCTCTGCGCCCGCAGCGGCGGCCCCGGCTGCGTCGGCGGCGGCGGCGGCGGCGGCGGCGGCGGCGGGGGCGGCGCCCGCGGAGGAGATCTGGGTGCAGTGCACCAGCTGCAGCCGGTGGGCGCCCAGCCCGCCGCATGTGCTGCTGGGTCACATGCATGGCTGCCGCTGGGGCATCGCTGTGCTGCTGTAACAAGCTGGAGCGCCAAGCCCGGGGGCTGCGTGCCTTCCTGCTGCACGTACAGTGTCGCGGAGTGTCTCGGGAAGGGGCCGCACCTGCCTGCATGGAGCCACATGCTCGTGCTGCCACAGGCACGCATGCGTGCTGCACTGAAAACGCGTCTGCTCCTGTCTCCGCCTGCGCGTCCTGTGGCGCGCGCCGCGCGCCCGTTTTGCACCAAGCGCCGGCGCGGCGCAGGTGGCGCAACATCTCGCCCGCGGTCCAGCTTGCGACGGTGAGCCGCTCGGACAGCGACCCCTGGTACTGCTCCTGGAACTTTGAGCGCCCGGGCGTGTCGTGCGAGCAGCCGGACGACTACGAGACCGCCGCGCGCCTGGGCTGGATGGGCCAGTAGGGCAGGTCGCCGGGCCCCGGCCCTGTACCTGTGAACCGCGCTTGAGCGGCATGCACTGTTTGATCAGCTTGGCTGCGTCAGGTCGCTCTGGTGTGTCTGAAGGCTTTGTTATGAACAGCTTCAGTGTGTCTGAAGCCTCCGTTATGAACATTGTTTGGGCACAGCCATGAACAACTCGGTCAAAGACTGCTGTGACAGTGCTTGGAGGCTGTTGTGAAAATAGCCCCAGGTATGTTGTAAAATGTGTTACAGGGCCTGCATGCAGGCGCGCTCGGCCAGTGAGCATGGTCAGGCCTGCATGCAGGCCTAGCGATCAGCTAGCAAAAGCTTCATCAGGCCTGCACATCGGCGGCGGCAAGTAGCAAGCTTGCATGTAAGTCGTACACAATTCTAGCATGCACGCAGGCAGCGTCCACTATGTTGTTATGTATGCTGCGCGCGCAGCTGGTCGGGGGTTTGGCAAGTGCAGAACCCATGCAGCAGGTAGCCGCGGCTACCACTTGGTGGGGATCAAAGCCCGCATCTTGTACATCTGCACGTCCTAGGGTCAGGTCTCCCTACATCGCTGGTTCATAGCCTGCATATGTACAATGCTACCCGTACATGCGCGCGCTGCAGGCCTCGCTATGTGTGTATTGCTGCAGCATGCAAAGCTCGAGCCGCTCTGCAGGGTTGCTTAGTTTCATTCCTCAAGCACAGGCATGTGCAGACAACCCACAGCAAGCAGGCCTCCGAGAAAACACTGTCCGGGTGGACGAAAGCGGTCAAGGTGACGGCTGCCGTGCAGCGCAGCGGCCTCCTGCACAGAACATACTGGACACACGCCCCGGGGAGGCTGGCGGCGGGCGGCCGCCAAGCGCAGGCGGCAAAGAATGCAGTCTCGGCAATTCCGGCGGCGTTGCGCCGTCCATGAAGTCAGAACATCAGTTCTTAGCGGTCTTCCAGCGCAGCGCGAGGTACACGAGCGTCCGGTAGAGCAGCAGCCAGCCCACCAGCGCGGCGCCTGCGCCACAGCAGACATCCACAGCAGTCAAGCGTGGAACGTGAGCAGTGTGCGGCCGCCATGCACAGTACAGGCTGAGCATGCTGGTAGCTGATTCAGTGCCCAAGACTGCCACTCTCTTGCGCATGGCGGCCCGGCCTGCAATCACCCATACCATGCAATGGGGGCTCCTCGGAGCGGGGTCGCAGGCCCGCCCCTTCAGAGCTTCCCCAGGTGCCAAGCCTTCAGCACCTCTACAACGCCCGTGGGCGGCCTCCCGCCACAGCGACGCGGGGCAAATTACGCTGCAAGCAGGCGGCCAGCGGCGCACCGTTGACGGCCTGCATGTAGGTGCTGTTGGGGTCCTGCTGCAGGCCGAGCGAGCTCTGCAGGCTGGCGACCGGGTGGCAGATCGGGTTGCCGACGGGGTCATGCACGTCGACCTGCCGCACGCGCGCCCACGGTCGGGATGGGGCTAAATCAGGTTTAGTGCAAGTGACAGATCAGGTTTTTTGGCCGGCAGTTCACACCGACGGGCCGTGCGCGCGCGCCGGACCCGGGCCGGCGGCCACGCATCAGCGGCACCGAGAGCCCGCTTCCGCCCTGCCTAACCAGTTGGGCAAACTCGCAGGCAGCAAACCTCCCAGCAGCCTCGTCCTGTGACAGGCAGGCCGATGGGAAGGCGCTGCGGAGGCCTGCGGCGGGCCGCGCGCGGGGACAGGCCGCCTGACGAGGGGGCAGGGCGCGGGGGCGCGCCTGCACGCTCGATGCGCCCGGGTTGGACAGCAGGCCGGGGTCCACGCAGCTCGCGATCTCGCGCCCCTGGTACTCCGCGTGCACGATCATGCTGAAGCCGTAGTACACGAAAGAGATGTACCTGCGCGGCGTGTCGGTCGGTCGGCATAGGGTAGGGTGTGGTGAATTTGGGTTGGGGTCAGCCGCGTGCGTGCGGGCGCCGCGCGCGGCCGGGCGGCCGGCATGACACGTGTGCGCGGGCCTTAGCAGAGCATGGTGTCAGAATTTCAATTGATGCTGATTTGCAGCAGCATGCAGCGCACCACTCGGACGCGGCACTTAAGAGTGTCAGGTTCTGTGGCACCGTGCACTGCCAGTGGCTTAAGATGCAGGAGCGCCCACCACACAGCCCGAGCAGGGCTCGCACTTGATCCACGCAATCCATGTGGGGATGCCTGCGCAACCAACAGCCAGCTCTTGTCAACAAATGCCACGATGCTGCTGACGTGCGCTCTTGCCAGAGCGGTCACCAAACCGCCTCATACCTTGAGCCCACCCCCATGCTGCAGTGCTTGCTGACAGTTTTTCGCCGCGAAGCTCATGCAGGCCAGGGCAGTGGGACAACGCATCAAACACCGCAGAGCTCATGCAGGCCAGGGCAACGCACGATGACAACGCACCACACACAGCGCCCTGGGCAGTCATCTGGCATTGGCCCGCCGAGTACTTGTGCTCTCGTGCGACAAAACGCACAATGCATCAGTGCAGCCAGGCGCGTCGCCGAGGGGGCGCACCGCGCACAAAGTACCCGCCGGTCAGCACAAACGTGAGCACGACGATGCTGGCAATGGTCTGCGCGGTCTTGGGCACCGCGACGACGGTGCCGATCAGCAGGCCCAGGCCCTGGGCGACCTGCGCGGCGGCGTGGCGCGTCAACGGCCGCGCCCGCCGGCTCCAACGAGGCGCTGCTGGCTGGCGTGCAACACCAGTCGGGTGTCTCCCGTAAGGTCATGCAGCTCCCGGCCATGACCCTGCAACCGTGAACCTAGCGGTGCTGCACACATGCTGAGCTACAGTAATTGCTAGTGACCACATGCAGTGTAGCCCGCCGCCCGACAGCGGTAATAGCAGCTGCGGTCAGGGCGCCTGCGCGTCCTGAAGGGTGGTGCGTCGAGGCGACCAGGTCTTATCAAAGGGGTGGCGCGACTGCGATTGCCATGCCCTCCGCCCCCTCCGCACCCTACCCCAAAGGCCGCGGCGCCGCGCACCAGCGCCAGCAGCAGCACGGTGAAGTAGTTGGCGAAGAAGGCGGCGGCCGTGTAGCGCAGGTGGCCCATGAGGTACACGATCAGGATGAAGATGGTCGGGATGGCAAAGTCAAGCGGCAGGTCCGCCGCCGAGCGCGCAAAGTAGATCGCGCTCAGCCGGTACATGCCCGACGCGCGCTCCTGCGCGCGGCGCTGCCGCCTCGGCGCGCCGCGCGCCGCAGCCAGGCAGGCTCGGGCGCCGGTGCATGTCACGCCGCGTGGTGCCGCAATCTGCGGCGATGCACGGGCCAGCAGACCGGCTGCCACGGTGCACGACGGCGCGCGCATGGCATGAGCGCGCTGCAGAGCGACTGCCTCTGGTGACGCCCTACCCTACCCTAACAGGGCCGCCGCGGCAGAGCCGCGCCTTCTTGATGATGAGCATCTCCTCCGGCCACGTGAACAGCGCGACGAAGAGAGTGCGGAAGGTCACAAACATGAGCTCAAAGAAGAGCAGGCCTGCGCGCGGCGCCGCGGCTCAGCGTGCATAATCTGGCTTGTCCGTCCATAAACATATTGGACCAGTGCAGGTTAACGCATGAGTGCCGGCTGCAGTGCATGTGGGGCGCCACGAGGCGTGCACAGCCCGGCCTCGCGGCAGCCTGCATGTGGCGCAACGCGCACCAAGCGTGTCCTGCGAGGCGGCGAGCGTGCTCTTGCCGGCGCGCTGGAACCAGAAGCACCTGCCGCCGCCGCCGCACCGTCAGCGCGTGCGCTCAGTCGCCGCCGTCGCCCCCACCAGCCAGGGACAAGGGCCCGCATGGAGCAAGCTGCGCTTTGTGCGCCGGCCGTGACGCTGGGCGTGAGCGGAGGCGGGGCGCGGCCGGGCGCACCCGGTGAGCAGGCCGACGATGATGAACTGGCAGATGTCCTGCACGGACAGCGACTGGAAGCGCCGCACAACCAGCGCCCTGCCCACGCGCAGTCACAGGCGTCGGGGGATGCTGGAGGGTGCGTGAGTGCGGCAGCAGAAGCGCGACGACAGCACACCGGCCCTTGTTTGTAAGGATCTGCAGGACGCTCACTGCAATTGCCGAGCATCCCTGCCTGCATGGACCAGCTCCCGAGAGGCAGCGTGAAGGCGTCTGCGTGCCGGGCGCCGCACCGCGTGAACAGGATGCGCAGCTGCATGGCGTAGGAGGCGCCCCAGCGCGGGCCCGCCGGCACGGCGGCGTGCCCCGACTCCACGTCGTGTGCCCCGGGTTCGTCGTCAGCGTCGGCCTCCAGCTCCAGCTGCGCCCGGGCAGGTCAGCTGGAGCATGATCCAATGACAAGCAGGGCCACGCCTCCACCCCCCCAATGTGCCTCTGGACTTTGCACGCCTCTAATTATGCCCGCCTCCAAGGCACAGCGGGACGAGGCAAAGACGGACCAGCAAGTGCGCTGCCTTGGTCAGCACCACCGGCCAGGCTTCACGTTCGGCACAGAGAGCCCATACAGAACACATTAGATGCCGTGAACACACCCGCACACGGCAGGCGCTTGGCAGCCGCGCTTCTTTTTTCAGCCGGCGCACCCGCTTGATCTCGGCGGCCACGATGTCGGCGGCGGGCACGTCCGGCCGGCCGGCCTCCGCGTCGCCGCGCACGGCCGCGAGCGCCGCATGCAGGTGCGGCTCATAGCCCTCGAGCGCGTGGCGGCGCAGGAAGCGCTCGGCGCACTCCACCAGGAAGCAGCGCGCGTCCTCGCCCTCCCTGCGCGCGTGCGCGGGCGCGCGTGAGCCGCGCGGGCGAGCGGGCAGCGGCTGCGCGCATGGCAACATTGTTGCCTGCGACCCAAAATTCCGCCAACGGTCTCGCCACCGAAGGCGCGGCAGCTCGTTGCTCCACACAAGTAATACTGGTTAGGGTGCGGTAGGGTATGACCCCCGCAGACCCAGGGCTCCGGCAGGGCGCGCGCCGGGCGGGCGTGACGATGTCCGCGCTGGCCAGGTCCAGGATGTGGTCGGCCGCATTGATGCGGTACGGCAGCGGGAAGCCGAGCGCGCTGAAGTACTCGTCCGCGCTCGCCGCGCGCCCGTAGTACAGCGCGCGGCCCTGCCGGACCGGAGCCCATCAGCTCCGGCTCCTTTCGCAGCCTGTTGTGGGACATCTCACCGAAGTGCGGCACATGCATGCAGCGCCGGCGCCGGCGCCGCAGTGAGCACGCGCTGCAGCTGCCATGGGCGCACCTTGCTCAGCAGCAGCAGCTTGTCCAGCTGCTGGAACAGGCGCGAGCTCGGCTGCGCGCGGCGGCATGGCAGGGTCAGTGGTGCGCCGCGCATTGCTGGATGCTGCATGCAGCCTCATGGAGTCGTGCACTGCGGCCCGTGGGCATGCACCTGGCGGCGCCGGCCGGCAGCGCGGGCGCCCAACGCACCTGGTGGATGGTTGTGAGCACGGCCCGCCCGCCCGTGGCCAGGCCACGCAGGATCTCGAGCACATGCATCGCCGTGGTAGAATCCAGGCCGCTGGTCGGCTCTGCGGCGCCGCGGCCAATTCAGCGCCCTTGTTGCACTGCGCCATGCACCCGCTCCCACACTAGCAGCAACATCTCTGCCCTGACACCCGTCATCTGCGCCGCTCATGTCAAAGCGATCGCGTGCGCTTGGAGGCGCAGCGCTGCAACGCACCGTCCAGCATAAGCACGGAGGGGTTGATGAGCATCTCGTGGCCGATGCTCACGCGCTTGCGCTCGCCGCCCGACACGCCCTTGCGCTTGTGTCCGCCTGCAGGCGGCGCGGCAGCGTCTCAGCACGGCGCCTGCTGCCGGGTCTTCCAGCTACACGAGAGCTTGCGCGAGCGGTCATCCACACCATGACATATCAGCACGCTTTTGGCTCACAACCCTGCCAGCAACACTCTTCCCACAAGCTCGGACCATTCGGTCATGGGACATTTTCAGACGCAGTGAGGCCTTTGCATGCCTGGGCAGGCACACTCCGCATGCCGAGGGACATCGCACACAGCAAAGACGAGAGGGGCGCGCCGATGATGGTGTTGCGGCAGGAGTCGATGCCGAGCGCGGCGATGACGGCGTCCACGCGCGCGACCTTCTCCGGCTCGGGCATGTCGCGCGGCAGGCGCAGCATGGCCGCGTAGTACAGCGTCTCGTACACGGTCAGGTTCTCGTACAGCAGGTCGTCCTGCGCGGGCGGAATTAGGTTTAGTTTAGAATTAGGACACGCGCGTCACGCACCTCACGCGACATGCTGGGGCATGCGCAGGCTTGCCAGAGTGCGCCCGCAGCAAATGCGCGCAGCATGCACATGGTTGTGCGCCACGCACAACCAAAAAGGAAGAGAACCCATGCAAGCGGGCGCGGCGCGCCTGCAGGACAAAGCCGATCTGGCGCCGCAGGCGCTTGGTGAGCGCCTGGCCGTTGAATGTCACCGAGCCCTCCTGCTTCATGTGGCTGCGCCCGCGCACAGCTGTGAGCACACAGCGCGACGCGCCGGCGGCGCGGCTGGCATGCATCGGGGGCCGTGGCGGGCGCGCACCTTTGCGCGCGCGCGCCCACGATGCTGAGCAGGCTGGTCTTGCCGCTGCCGGACGGCCCCATGAGCGCGAGCACCTCGCCGGGCCGACAGCACCCGCTGACGTCGAACAGGATCTGCGCGGGCGCCCGGGGCGCTCAGCACACTCCGGGCCTGTCACAGCTCCAAGTTACGGTCATTAAACGTTCTCCAGGCGCTCCCCGCCAGGGCGCGCACGTCACCCCTGCAAGAGACCTTGCGGCCCAACCACAGCAAGCACACGCTGCGGGTGCAGTGAGGACTGGCAAAGGAGGCAGCGGACAGGAGGGGCAGCGGGACGCCGCGGCAGCTCACCTGCCGGTGCTTCCCGGCCTTTCCATCGGCCGCGCCGTCGCTGTCCGAGTCGGAGCAGCCGCGGTCGGCGGTGCGCGCGCCGCGCCGCGCGCACAGCCAGCGCAGGTCCGGCAGCAGGCCCGAGCTGGCGGCGGTGGCGGGCACCCAGGCGGACACGTGCTCGTACTCCAGGCACACGCGGCGCGCCTTGGGCACCTCCTCCAGGATCTGCGCCGGCGGCGGCGGCGACACGGCCAGCTTCTCCTGCCGCGCAGCGACGCCGGCCGTCAAGGTGCGCTCCGGCAGGCCTGCAGCGCCCCGCGGGAGCCGCACGCCCGCGGGCCTGCGGGCGCAACGGAGCCCGCCTGGGGCAAGCGCAGGCTTTCTAACTGCCACTCGGCCACACGGGCCCTGCGGCCTGCCCCGAAGCAGACACAGAGGCTCGGGTGTGTGTGATGCGTGTGCTGCGCACGCCTACGGGCTGCTGCGCCGCGGCCAGTACCATACTTCCCGGTCGCGGGCGTGAACTTCGCGACCGGCGCGGGGCTGGAAGCCCTCGCCCGCGCGACCCGGGAAGCGCACCAGGCCATCCAGCGCGCTCGGGCCCACGCTGCCCGCGCGGGAGCGGAACGATGACGGGGAGGACTCCGGCACGGGCGCGGGCGCCGCCAAACGCTGCCGCGACGTGCTCTGCTCGCCGCCCTGCCCACTCTCGGTCGTCAGGAAGTCCAACGCGACCTCAGTGCCCACTCGTTCCGCGGCCATCGCGCACAGCCTGCCGCAGGCTGCCACCTGTCAGGTCCGAGGTCCCATCTTGAAGTACAGGCTCCCGTCGCAGGCCACAGGCCGCAGGCGACCGCGCGCGGCTCGGATATCGGGACATGCAGGCATAACCTCGATCCCTGACCGTCTGCGCTCACCCGATGAGGCGTGCGCGAGCCGGCAACGATCAAGTTCGAGTCCTCGAGCAAGCAGGCGTCGGCTGCTCTCACACACAGCGTTGCAACCTTTGATTGAGCCACCCAATGCGCGTCTTGCCTTGCGGTGCGACGTGGGTGGGACGTGGGGTGAGTAACTTTGTGCTGCTCGGTCAAGGTTCAGGGCTTGGGAGCTTGTCAGGTTAACTTTACGAGATGGTTACAAAGCCCGGCAACAGGTTGCAAGGCGCCTTGCTTGTCAAGCTTGAACGTGAAGCTTCACAGGTGCGCGGTGGCGGGCGCTATGCTGGCAAGGGCACCGCGCTCCTCCACACGCCCAAACTTTCTTCAGGCAGGTCAACGCATAATTCAAGAAACCCTGCGCCTCCATGCTGCGGGGCTAGAGGGGCCGCTCAGGGCACGTAGTAATCAGGCGCACTGCCACTTGGCTGCTGCGGCGCCACGCGCGCGCCCTGGACCGTATGCGCCAGGATGTTGCCGCTGCCCACAGACATCTTGGCGCGGCTCTCCTCGCGCGTCTGCGCGTTGGCCACGCGGTTGGCCGTGTAGACGGCGGGGTTGAAGCCCTCGCCGTGGCCGCCGACCTGCGCCGGCCGCAACAAGGCCTCACAGGCATGCGCAGGAGTGCAGCACAGTGCACCACGCGCACTGCAGCGCTGCGGCATGTCAACAGCAGGTCACGGGCCATGGTCAAGGGACGCACCCGCGCCACGGCAGACCCCTGCTTCTTGCGCAGCTGGAAGCTGGCCGGCGCGGGGTACGCCTCCGCGGGCAGGTTGTCGCACTGCGCAAAGGGCGCCGTCGCGCGCTGGCGCATGCTGTCTGCGCGCCGGGCGGCACTGCGCGTGTCGGGCAGCTGCTGGCGTACACTGGCAAGTGCGTAAAGCACGCGAGCGGGCAGGTCGGCAGCGACGTCAGCACAAAACTTACAAATTTTTACTGATGTTTTGCAGCCTACTGAGCAGAATGTCAAAGGCCCAAGCTGTCTTTTACGCATTGGCCAGCCACACGTGCCTGGGCGCCCGCCCTTGCCTCGCGCAGGCGAGGGCAGCTGCCCCTCCCCGCCGCCGTACAGCAGCGTCTGCACTGCGCCTGGCACAGTTGGGCGCGGCGCGGGCTGCACGGGCGCGCCCTGTGCCCTGCGCGCAACAGCACCTGTCACGATCTTGCTATATACGCGCTTCAAATCACTACCTGTCGGGGACGCTGACAAAACCCGCCGTGTCAGAGCACAGTCTTGTAAGCGAGACGCTGGCGATGCAGAGCGCACAGCACGTCACCTGTCCTCCAAGAAGCTCATGTCGCCCGCGGAGCACGGCGGCACGCAGCCCTGACTGTCAGCTCACGTAGAAAGAAAAGTCTGCGCTCGCGCTGGCAGCGCTCAAGGCTACAGTTCGCAGACAAGGCGCACAAGACTGTGCAGATGCAGCCACTGATCAGCTTTTGAGCGCAAGCAAGGCGTAACCTACCCTACTTGCTGTTACAAGGTAAACGCTCGAGTCTGGCCAGCCCCGCTTTCAGGATAAAGATCTCATCCGTGGCCGGCACGCTAATGCGGCGCGCGGTCAGCACCCAGGCGGCCGGCCCAGACAGTGCGGTCCGCCACCAACAGGTAGCGGTTTCACAGCCCACCTGGCATCCCTGTCCAAGCCCGCTCCAAGGCTTGGATACGCACACCACTGTGCTCCGCAAGCGTGCAGACCCTGGACGCCTTCATCCGCAGCCAGCGGCGGCGCGTGGCGGACGGCGCGGCCGAGCACCTGTGGGCCCTCTCGCAGCACAGGCTGCATGGCGAGAGGTCCGCCCCCGCCTGCCCGGACAGTCAACGCCTTGCGATACTCACAGCGCAGCCTGAGCACAGCCAGCGGGCGCAGGCACGCCGCTGAGGAGGACCTGCGCGCCGCCCTTGGCGGCCTCGCCACGCTCCGGCTGCCCCGCCGCGGCGGCGATGCGCCGCAGCAGCAGGCGGCAGCCGACGGCGGCCCGGCCGACCTCACAACGCCGCACTGCAAGGACTCGCGACCCCGGGCAGGCCGGGGCGCCCATTCAGCCGTGGCAGCGCCCGCCGCGGCCTGCGCGGAGCTTGATGAGATGCAGGCGCTGCTGGCGCGCTACCCTCGGGCGCTGCCACGCGACCGCGCACGCATGCTTCAAGCCTGGGCTCGGCTCGCGGGCGGAAGCGCGACGGGCGGCGGTAGGGCGTAGGTGCACCAAGCACGCACTGAGGCGCGCGCTGCGGCCGAGGCAGCAGCCGAGGAGCGCCTTGTCATGGCGCTGGCGCAGGAGCGCGCCGGGTTACAAGAGCAGGCATGACGCCTATTGTGCTCGTGCGGCAGGTCGCTTGCACAGCCTTGACCTGGTGTGCATAGAAAGCAAGCAACAGATCGTGGATGGGACTGCCGTACATGCCACGGACGTGCCAGCTTGGGGGACATGGTGGTGGAGCTCAGCTGGAACAGTGCAAGCTTGCACTACCAGAATGAGCCATGCTTTGCTGACTTTGCATTCCTGCTCAGGTCAACCAAGCACGCATTGAGGGGCGCTCTGAGGCGGAGGCGGCAGCTGCGGAGCGCGCCACTGCAGCGCTGGAGCATCAGCGCGCGGAGCGCGACAAGCAGGTCTGCGGTTCCTTTTCTATTTGCGGCAGTCCGCTGCGCTGCGCCAGCCTGCTTTTCAGTTATGCAAGTGACAGACAGCAAATGAAAGTGCGCTGCACCACTGCGGCACGCTTGCGCTGATCTTGCTCAGCAGGTGCGCAGCTTGTTGTGCACATGAGGCGCTTGGTTGCACCGCCTGAGCCCGCTTTTTAAAGAGTGTATGCCACAGTATGCTAAAGAGACGGCTGCACATGCTACGCAAAGCTGTGGCATGTGGTGGTGGAGCGTACAGAAGAAATGAAAGCAAGCTCAAACTCTCTGAGATTTACCATGTTCTGCTCACTGTGGGCGTGTGCCTAGATCTCACAAGCACGCACTGAGGCGCGCGCTGAGGTGGAGGCAGCATTTAAGAAGCGCTTTGACACGGCGCTGCCACGTGTCTGCGCGGACATTGAGAAGCAAGTGCGCACTTCCTTGTGCCCATGCGGCAGCTGACTGCACTGCCCCTGCCTGACTCTGCAGGGAACGTATGCGACAATACATTGACAAGATCGGTGTACATGCTCTGCATGTGGCAGCATGAGGCATGGCGTGGTGGAGACGAGCTGGCGTGGAGTCAAGGTAACTCGGTAAATGACTCGCCACGCCCTCCTATGATGACAGGACAAAGCTACGTTGCCCAGGTGAACCAAGCACGCACAGAGGCGCGCGCCGCGGCGGAGGCAGCGACTGAGGAGCGCTGTGCAGCAGCGCTACAGCATCAGCGTGCGGAGCTTGTCAAGCAGGCGCGCAGCTGGCTGTGCACGTGCGGCAACAGGGATGGCCGCTGCACTCCCCTGTGTGTGCAAAGCTGCGTGGAGCCGCTTTGCATGCCATGCGCGTGGCAGCGTGGCGGCACTGAACTTGGCGATAAGCTGCAGTGTCTGGAAGCGCCTGTCCTGCTGATGACGCCTGTGTGATTGACAGTTGTGCCTAGGTTGACCAAGCGCGCGCCGAGGCGCGCGCGACCGAGGCAGCAGCCGAGCAGCGCGAGGCCGCGGCGCTGGCGCTCGAGCGCGCGGAGCTTGTCAAGCAGGCGCGCGGATGTCCGCTGCACTGCCCTGGCCTGTTTTTGCGAACTGTGCGTGAAGGAGACTGCGTGGAGCCGCTCTGCATGCCATGCCATGGCATGCAAAAAGGCTCCACATGATGTGCGTGGCAGAATGAGCAACGGTGATGCATATGAGCTGCAGTGCATGGGGCGCCCTTCCAGCTCATGATGCCTTGCTGATCTAGCAGTCGTGCCTAGGTGCACCAAGCGCGCACTGAGGTGCGCGCCGAGGCGGAGGCTGCCGCAGAGCAGCGCTTTGCCGCGGCACTGGCGTTCGAGCGCGCAGAGCTTGTGAAGCAGGCGCGCAGCCTGTTATGCACGTGCGGCGCTTGATCATGCCTTAGCCTGCCTTGCAGAGCTGAGTACGCGAAAGCCCGGAACTGCACATGTGATGCATGTGACAGCAGAGGACGTGTGGTGCTGAGCATGAGCCGCAGTGAATGTTCACAATCACAAAGCCTGTCTCAATGAATGTCAAGAGTGTTGTGAGATGGTACCGTATACGAGCCAGCAAGAGTCCAGGCGTCCTGGTGCACAGCTTGGTCTGTTGATTGGAACCGCCTTTGAATCTCACTGAAATGTACACGGTACCTTTCTCATGATACGCTCACCATTTTTGGAGACAGGCTATGTGATTGAATCGTCATAAATGCGCCTGCAATCAATGCAGGCGTTTGTCTTACTCAAACATGCATGCGCTGCTGACTTGAGGCAGTGTGCCTAGGTGTTGCTCGCACGCACCGAAGCGCTCGATGAGGTGGAGGCAGCAGCCGAGCAGCGCTGTGCCGCGGCGCTGGCGCATGAGCGCGCGGAGCTCGACAAGCAGGCGCGCAGCCAGTTGTGCACGCGAGGCACTTGGCTGCACCGCCTGAGCCCGCTTTACGGAGACCATATGTGCATGAATGTGAGTGAGACGGCTGTACATGCCATGCGTGCGTGGCAGCATGGGCCATGTGACACTGAAGCTCTGCCAGAGTGATAACAAGCTTGTCATCCCAAGATGGGCCATGCCTTCATTAACAGGGATCTGCTGCCCAGGTGCGGGAGGCGCGCGCCGAGGGACGTGCCGAGGGGCACGCCGACGCGCGCGCTGAGGCGGAGGCGGCAGCCGAGCAGCGGCTGGCCGCTGTGGACCAGGCGCGCCACGAGGAGAGGGAGGCCGCCGTGCGCGAGGCGCTGGCGCTGGGCGCCCGGCAGGTGAGCGCCTGCCCCGCACGCCTGCTTCCTCTGGCATGTGGCGCATGCGCACCTTACAAGCACAGCGGGCCATGCCACCAAACAGCCACCAAGCATGCTCGCTGCGTCCCGGCATGGGCTGCGGCGCGGCGGTGCGTGCTGCACACTGATTGAGGCGCTTGAGACGCTGATCAGGATGAGCATCAGGCGCTGCGGCGCCCATGTGGCACCAGTTGCTCACATGCTGCCTGTGCCTGTGCCAGGGCATTGAGGCTGCGACCAAGGCGGCAGAGGCGCGGCTGCGCGCTGAGCTGGAGGTGCAGGCGCGCGCGGCCGCGGCCGCGCGCGCAGAGGCTGAGCAGGCCGCGCGCGAGAGGGACGCCCTGCGGGTGTCAGGGGCGGTGCAGCCGGGCGCGCAGCGCGGGGCCTCGGCCGCACCGGCGCGCTCCGGTGGACGCCACGGGGCGGCGCGCGTGTGGGTGCCGGCCGAGCGCGGGCACAGCGTCAGCGGCGCGGCGGCCGCCCCCGTTTGGGGCACTCCTGGGCGCACAGCGAGCCCTGCGCCGCCGCCGCTCTATGCCCGCGCGGACACGATGTGGCCCAGAGTGGAGGCCAGAGTGGAGCCTCGCGGCAGGCATGCCACAGCGCGCACAGGTGACAAGGCCGAGCGTCTGACGGCGGGCGCACGCCACCCTGCAGCTGTTTAGATGCGGGAGACTTCAGTGGAGCGACGGCAGCAGTCATGCATGCGCGCGGCGCGGAACACCCATGCGACGGCCAGGGAGGGCAGCGCATGCGGCTTGGCCCTGCGCCACTGGCGAGGCGCGCCGGCAGCACAATCGGGTGCGACACCGGAGACCATGGCGCGTGCGTTGCGCTTGCGCGCGCGAGGGGGCGCGGTTGTGGCAGCTCACAGAACGCCATGCAAGGCCTGCCACTTTTTGCATGCGCCTGTGAGCGGAGGGCATCTTCGTGCTGTGCGGCTCTGGCCAGCCAGCTGCGTGGGTCGGGTTTGGGGTGAATGCGCACGTGTGAATGAGTGGACTTGGGCCTCAATCAGCTCTACCTGCCAGAGGGTCGACGTCTTGAGTCCGCCAGGACCCAGAGTGAGACGAGTCAGGTTTGCGAGCGGCACCGCATGGTACTTGTCCTTACTTAGTGCTAGGCTGACTCCATGTGCATTGCGGCTCCCACTCTCACCAGCAAGTTACTGCCAGTAATGTGCTTTGTGTTCTTGTGAACAGCTGGCTCATGCAATGTTGCACCCTGCCGTGCAGCTGCAACAAGTCTGGGCTCTGGGCCAACTCGGCTCCTCAGGCGCCCAGCCCCGACATGGGGGCTGTCAGGCAGGTTATGAAGCTGAAATAAACGAAGCCAGTCGAGCTGTGGCTGTCAATATCACCGACACAGCCCTATCTTTTCTGCTTCTTGACGAGTAGTGGTGATAGTGAGAGCTGCCTTGCTGCCGCATGACTCCATGAGTGTGCAACAACGCTCTAAGTCAGTGTGCCTGTCCCAGGGAGAGTGCGTGCTGAGTAGGATAGCCATGCGTACTGAGTGCTTTATGTGTGGATGTGATGTCCTGATGCTGTGTTCTGGAACAGCATGCAGAGGTCCGTGTTTGAAGGAGTGCAGCCTTGAGCTGTGTAGCCACAGCTTTGCTGCACAGCAGCTGTCATTCAATTGAACAACAGTCAAATGCTTGCGCCATATATATATATCACAGTATTTACGGCCATGTCAAAGCTTTCGGAGGACCCTCTCCAGGCCCTGCCTTCTTAGCTCATTTGGTTGGAGCACTGGCGGAGGAGACCGCGGCCGCGCAGGCGGACGCAGCCGCTGAGGCGCTGGCGGGGGGGGACCTGGGGGGCCGGTAGGGTGGTGGTGGGGGCAGCGTGATGTGCGCTTGAGTGAAAAGAAGTACAGGCACTGTTGGCTGAAAGTTTCAGCCAGCACTGCCTATAATGCATTTCCCTCGAACTGAAACTTCATTCTCAATGTGGCCCTGCTGGGCAAGAGATGCAGGGCCATTGGCATGATCTACATGCTTTGTTTGAATGGGTTGGCGTTGCACTTGCAGGTCAGGACACCAGGATGTTGCTTGTTCCAGGTGTTTACAACGGGGCTGCGACTAAACCCCGATGTAGGTGCTGCCACACATGCAGATTCAGCAACTTGTGATCTGCCCTCTGAGTTTCCATACCTGACATTTGCTGTATACTTGTGGACTGTGAATGACTTGCTGTGGTGTCCTTGCACAACCCTGCGCCCAGCTCTGCCCCAAAGTGCAAGTCCTCGCGTATGCCGCAGCCTCGCAGCACCAGCTCCCCTGGTCGGTGTAGCCGGCAGGCCATGCGCTCCGGGCAAAAGAGCGCGCCCAGTACCAACCAGCGTGACGCACATGGAGCATGCCGTGCTCACCACACAGCGCGCACCAATTGACTGCACTGGCATAGGTCCCGGATGGTGCAACCTCTCCAGCATGCAGAAGAGCGCATGCAGTGAGGCAGCACCCTCATCATCCTCACGCGCTAGCTAGAGCAGGACACCAGGGAGGTAGCATGCATCACACAGCAGGCGTGCCTGCTGTGTGCACTCTGAGCTTTCATCTCCACGAACTTTGCTGCTCCTTACTCAAACTCTGTCCTCTGCAGCCGGCGCGGACGCACAGGGCGTCGCTTGCGATAGCGCGCCGCACCCTCAGCGGCGCACCCGTCGGCACTTGCGGTGCAGGCTGCCGAGCTGAGTGCCGCATCGGAGCCTGTGCAGGCGCAGGACCCTGACGATGCCGCTGCCGTGCGTAAGCTGGGCCGGCCGGCAGCGCCGGCGGCATTGTCAGGGTCCTGCGCCTGCGCAATCTGGGCCGGCCGGCAGCGCCGGCGGCGTTGTCAGGTCCCTGCGCCTGCGCACCTCACCCGCACGTTGTCACGCACTTACTGGGCGCTTGCGTTGGATTTGCCACAGTGTTTGCAAGTGCAGGTAAAACTGTGCAGGCGCACGACACCCACAACGCCGCTGCAGCAGTGCATGCGAAGCTGCGTGCGCGCCACCAGCGGCAAGTTGCTGCTGGCAACATAGAAAATGTGGCAGTCGTGCACACTGACCGCTCCGATTTCGTGTAAGCAGGTACTTGCTCTTCACCCGCGCGGAGCCCTTTGGGCTAAGCACTGTAGCGTGACGCTCCAGGGCTAGCAGAGTAGCCTCCAGAAGCCTGCAAGAGGCATAGGCAGTGCCAAAAGTGCAGAGCCTCTGAGTGGGTAGGGCTGGGGCGTTCTCAGGCAACGTTCTCAGGCAACGTTCAACAACCTTCGTAGAATGCTAAAGGATGCGTGAGGCATTCCAGCTAGGCCCCTGCAGAAGGTCCATTGCGGGTGCGGCACCAGTGTGCAGAGCACCCTGGGCGGGAACACAGGGCGGGCGCGCAAAGTCTGTGCTCTGCGTCTCGGAAACAGTGCGCTGAGCACACAGCTCGCCAGGATTACACAATTGCTAGCGCTCTGAGCGTTCACGCGGGCCCACCTGGCACGCCCGCCTGCACCTGGTGCGCCTGTCTTCGGGCCCAGGCTGCTGAAGCACAGCCGTCTTCTGATCAGCGCACATCCAGAGGCATCAGCTTCTGCAGAGCTCACTTTTGATGGGCCGAGGAGGGCGCTGGCTGTAAGGACCACGTTGCACTCACTGTGGCTGAGCACGCCGGTCCTCTGTTCTGCGCCCCGACAGCTTTGATGGAGTTCAACAACTGGCGCGCCAGGTCTCAGGCGCACGGCGCGGCGCAGATGGCGTGGCACGGCGAAGCCGCGGTACCACACCTGTGCTTTAGAACTCGTTGATTGGACGCACCCGCGCCCTTGGTGCAGCGTGGAGGGCTGCGCCACGCAACTCGTCAAGAGGGACCACCTGAAGTAGCGCCTGTGCCCTGCGCACTGCGCGTGCTCCGCAGTGTTGCGCGGCGGCGTGCCGCAGCGCTGGTGTGCGCGATGCAGCAGATGCCAGCGCCTGGCGCCATACTCAGTGGCGATCGGTGCGCGCCCGCCCCGCGCTTGCTGGGCGCGCTGCGACGCAGCGCTAAGCACCTCCCTCTTCCTGAGCACACCTGAGTGAAGCGGTGTGGCAAGGTCGCCTGCTGAGCACGCTCAGCCGCTGGTCTATGGAACGCTGACTGCGCTAGAGGCGCGACCCATGATCGCACAGGATTCCGAGCAATTTGCGTGCACCTCGTGGCAGGGTCTGGATGGCCCAGACGGAGGCGCGGGTGCGAACCACCGAGGCAGCCGCAGCCGCGCGCGAGGGGGACGCGCGCCCAGCAGTCGCGCCCGGATCCGGAGCAGCGCCCGCGGCGGCGCACTCGAGCGCGCTTGCTCAGGCCACCCCGGAGATGCCTCAGGTCCAGAGCGAACGCGCCGACGGCTGCGCGGCCGCCGCGCTGGCCGGCTCTGCTCATGAGGCAGCGCCCGCGCGGCCGCCCGCTGAGCGCGCGTGTGACGTCGGCGGCGCAGCAGTGGCGCGCTCGCACTGCCGCGCGGCGGCCGATGACGGGGCTGGCATACCCGGCTCAGCCGCCCGCGGCGCTGGCAGCGGGCAGCCCGGCAGCGCCGCTCAGTCCGCCGCCACTGCTGGCGTCGGCCCACATGCAGGTGGGCCAGGCACGCCTGCCGTTTGCAGTGCGGCCAAGCCTCCGAGTGCTGCTGGCCCCGAGGGCATGGTGGGCACGGGCGGTGCCTTGTGCTGCAGTCGCTGCTCATTGAGCGCGGCGGCCCCTTTCTGTGCGCCGTCGCCGTCACCGACGGACAGATGGCCGGCGGCGGCGGTTTAACCATACCGTACGCTGGCGCGCAGGTGGCATGGCTTCGCGCAGCCGCGATGCGCTGCCCGTGCTCGAGGAGTGGTACGATGGAGCAGTGAGCAGCCGGCGCCTATTTGACGGCTTTGATCGCCCTCGCGCGTGCGGCGTGGCGGGCTGCGCCGAGCCGCTCGTCAAAGCTTACCACCTGAGGTCCCGCCTGTGCCCTGTGCACATCAAATGCAGCGCAGTGCTGCGCCGCGGCGAGCCGCAGCGCTGGTGTGGGATCTGCAACTGCTTCCACCCGCTCGAGGCGTTCAACGGCGGCCAAAGGTGCGCGCCTGCCTTGCGCTTGCACCGCGCTCTGCTCCACACGCAAGACCGGACTCATAACTCCCCTGCAAACAATTCAGTGCCGCATGTGGGATGGTGTGCTAATGCAATCTAAGCAACGGGACCCCTTGCACACTGGATGCGCGAGTCCGCATGCACGCTCGCGCGCGGTTCCAGGGCGACGCGCATGCTCCGTCGCAGGTGCTGCGTGGCCGGCCTCGAGGCGGAGCGCGAGCGCAAGCGCCAGGCGCGCGAGGCGAGCGCCTTCGCGGCGCGGCCCACCAAGCGCAGGAGCGCCCATGCGCGCCCGGCCGCCGCGCCCGCGCCTGGAGCCGCGCCCGCCGCGGCGCGGCCGGCCTTCCCCGCCCGACCCACCCAGGTCACCGCTCAGGACGTCCAGCGCGGGCGCGCCGAAGGCGGCGCGGCCGCCGCGCCGGCCCGCTCTGCCGAAGGTAGCGAGGCGGCGTCCACATGGCCGCCCGCTGCGCGCGGGCGCGGCTTCGACGACGCAGCGGCGGGCGGCGCGCGCCACCGCGCGGCGGCCGAGGACGCGTCTGACGGCTCGCACGCCCGCGGCGCTGCCGGCATCGCTGAGCCTGCTGGCGCGGCCGACAACGGCCTGCGCGCAGGTGGGGCATGCTAACGCTGAGCCTGGCAGGGGCGTTGAGTCTCACAGTACCGCCGAACCTCGACCCACTGTGCCATCCGCAAGGCATGAGTGCGAGCGTGCAGAGCTGCTAAGAAGCTGGTGTGCGGGTCGCAGGCAGCGACGGCGGCGGTGGCGCTGCCGACCCTGAGCGCGCCATGCCTGCCGTGGGTGCTCCAGCCGCCAAGGCGCCCCACAAGCCCGACAAGCGGCGCTTGGAAGGCCGGGCCTCGGAGGCCGCCGCCGCCGACGCTGACGCCGGTGAACCAGGAGCGCCCTCCGTGGCCTCGCCCGGCAAGCGGCACAGGGCCGCGGCGGCCGAGGCACCCAGCGGCGACGAGGCTGTCACGGCGCATGCGGCGCTGGGCGCGGCTGAGGCAGAGGCGCGCTGCGGCGCCGGTGCGGCAGTTGAGCACGACACGCGCGCAGCCTTGCGGAGTCTGGGTGTGCGCAAGGACGATCCGCGGTGGGCAGCGGCGCTCGCGCACCTGTGCGCGGGCCACGCCAAGCAGGTGCGCTGTTCATTTCATGGCGGCAGTTCGCTGCACCCCAAGGTCTCGTGCAGGGCGGATTGCGGGCAGAGATGCTGTGAGAGTGCGAGTGCTGTCCATGTTGCGCGTGTGGGCAGAGTGGGGCAGGTCGTGGTAAGCTTGACAACGCAAGGCAAGCGTGCCAGGACATGCCATGCACGTGCCCGCCTGGGGCACAGGGCGGTGGAGCTCAGCTGGAACAGTGCAAGCTTGTACTACCAAAATGCACCATGCTTTCCTGAGTTTGCCTTGCTGCTCAGGTGAATCAAGCACGCATTGAGGGTCGCTCTGAGGCGGAGGCAGCAGCTGCGGAGCGCGGCGCTGCAGCGCTGGCGCACGAGCGCGCGGAGCATGACAAGCGGGTACGCCTCACCCTTTTCCATTTGCGGGAATCGGCTGCGCTGAAAGTAGCCTGCTTTTGCACAGTCACGCAAGTGACCGACAGAAACTGAGTGCGCTGCACCACTGCGGCACGCTTGCGCGGACTCTGCTCAACAGGTGCGGAGCTTGTTGTGCTCACGAGGCGCTTGGCTGCACAGTCTGAGCCCGCTTTCCAAAGAGTGTAAGGCACAGAATGCCAATGAGACGGCTGTACATGCTGCGCATGTGAAACCTGTGACGTGTGGTGGTGGAGCGCCCAGCAAGAGTGAACGCAAGCTCATCCCTCTACGATGTAGCATGCTCTGCTGACTGCGAGTGTGTGCCTAGATCTCGCAAGCACGCACTGAGGCGCGCGCTGAGGCGGAGGCAGCAGCCGAACAGCGCATCGCCGCGGCAGTGGCGCATGGGCGCGCGGCGTGTGTCAAGCAGGCGCGCAGCCTGTCATGCACGTGCGGAACTTGGCACTGAGCCTGCTTTTCCAGAGATTGGTAAGCGACAGACAGGATATGACTGCTGTAGATGCCATGCATGTAGCAGCATGGGGCATGTGGTGACAGAGCTTGCCGGAGTGAACGCAAGCACTCCTTCAATGCTTGATGTGCCACGCCATGCTTGGCTGATGACTTCGAGTTGCGTAGGTGCACCAAGTACGCACTGAGGCGCGCGCGCTGGAAGCAGCAGCCGAAGGGCGCGTTGCTGAGGCGCTAACGCTCAACGCAGAGGTTGTCAAGCAGGCGCGCAATCTGAAGTGCTTGTGTGGCAGCAAAGGCTCCATTAGGAGTGCCATCTTGGCCTGAAATAGAAACAGGGTTTTGTAAGAGGCACATTTGCATGAGACAGGCGCCAGCCACACATCCATGCATGTAGCAGCATGGGCACGAGTACAATGGTCGATGTGAGCTGGATTAAATGCAAGAGCCCGTCCTGCTCACGGTGTGCGAACGTTGCTGACTAAAGAAGTGTGCCTAGGTGCGCCAAGCATGCACCGAGGCGCACGCTGCGGCGGAGGCAGCAACTAAGGAGCGCTTTGCTGCAGCGCTGGCGCAAGTGCGCGTGGAGTTCAACAAGCAGGCGCGGAAATTATTGCTTGCACGCACTGAGGCGCCCGCTGCGGCGAGGGCAGCAGCCATGCAGCACTTCACGGCGGCAGTGAAGCGCACAGGGCATAGCAAGCATGCGCGGGGATGTTTTGCTCGTACGCCAGTTGGCTATACTGCGCTTACCTGCTTTTGTATGCGCGAGACTGTGAGTGTGGCCGCCGATATGCCAGGCATGCAGCAGCATGGGGCATGGACTGGTGGGGGTGCGCTCAGTGCACTCAAGTTTGTTCTGCCAAGATATACCATGCCTTGGTGACTGAGCACATTTGCGTAGGTGCACCAAGCACGCACTGAGGCAGAGGCAGCAGCCAAGGATCGCATTGCCGCAGCGGAGGCAACAGCCGAGCAGCGGATTGCCGCGGCGCTGGCGCATGAGCGCGCGGAGCTAAGCAAGGAGCTTGGCAAGCAGGCGCGCAGCTACCCTACCCTACTTTGACCCAATGCGGGTGTACTAGCTTGCCTTCGCATGCACTTCCTGGTGACGGACTGACAACAGGGCTGCTGATCACCCCATGCACGCAGCGAAGTGGGGCGTGGTGTGATGGAGACAAAATGAAGGCGATCGATCCTCCTGCTCATGTTGTGCCAAGTGCTAAGCAATAAAGGATTTTGCCTAGGTGCGCCACTAAGGCGCGCGCTGAGGCGGAGGCAGTAGCCAAGGAGCGCTATGCCACGGCGCTGCCACATGTCTGCGCAGAGCTTGACAAGCAAGTGTGCAGCTTGTTGTGCTCATGCGGCGGCTGATTCCCCTGCCCTTGCCTGTATCTAAAAATGACATAGGCGACAGACTGCGGACAAGACCGCCATACATGCCATCCGTGTGGCAGCATGGGCCTTGTAGTGGAGACGAGCTGGTAGGAAGGTCGAGGTATTACCCTAAATTGACTCGCCATGCCCTCCTGATGACAAAGGAAAGCAACTTTGGCCAGGTACACCAAGCACGCACAGAGGCGCGCGCCGAGGCGGAGGCAGCGGCCGAGCAGCGCTCTGCCGCGGCGCTCGAGCATCAGCGAGCTGAGCTTGTCAAGCAGGCGCGCAGCAGGCTGTGCGTGTGCGGCAGTGGGGATGCTAGCTGCACTGCCACAGCCTGCTCTGTGCAGACTCTGTAACACGCTGTGAGTGAGGCCGCTGTGCATGCCATGCGTGCGGCGGCATGGGGCGTGTGTGTCTTGGTGGGCTGCGGTGCATCAAGCGCCGTCCCGATCAAGTTGTGTCAGGCTTTGCTAATCGAGGGATTGCGTCCAGGTGTTGCAAGCACGCGCTGAGGCGCGAAACGAGGTGGAGGCAGCAGCCAAGCAGCGCTACGCGGCGGCGCTGGCGCGTGAGGGCGCAGAGGCTGACAAGCAGGCGCGCAGCCTGTCATGCACGCGAGGCACTTGCTGCACCGCCTGAGCGCGCTTCACCGAGACCATGTGTGCGACTGAATATGAGTGAGACGGCTGTACATGCCACGCGCGCGTGGCAACATTGGACATGCGACACCGGAGCTCAGCCAGAGCGATGGCAAGCTTGTCGTCCCTACGTGGGCCATGCCTTCATGATCAGGGATTTGCTGCCTAGGTGCGGGAGGCGCGCGCCGAGGGACGCGCCGAGGGGCGCGCTGAGGCGGAGGCGGCAGCCGAGCAGCGGCTCGCCGCGCTGGACCAGGCGCGCCACGAGGAGAGGGAGGCCGCCGTGCGCGAGGCGCTGGCGCTGGGCGCCCGGCAGGTGAGCGCGTGCCCCGCACGCCTGCTTCCTCTAGCATGTGTCACATGCGCACCTTACAAGCACAGCGGGCCATGCCACCAAACAGCTACCAAGCGTGCCCGCTGCGTCCCGGCATGGGCTGCGGCGCGGCGGTGCGTGCTGCACACTGATGGAGGCGCTTGAGACGCTGATTAGGATGCGCATCAGGCGCCGCGGCGCCCATGTGGCACCAGTTGCTCACATGCTGCCTGTGCCTGTGCCAGGGCATTGAGGCCGCGACCAAGGCGGCAGAGGCGCGGCTGCACGCTGAGCTGGAGGCTCAGGCGCGCCCGGCCGCGGCAGCGCGCGCAGTGGCCGAGACGGCTGCGCGCAAGAGGGACGCCCTGCGGGTGTCGGTGGCGGTGCAGCCGGGCGCGCAGCGCGGGGCCTGGGCGGCGCCCGCTGCGCCGGCGCGCTCCGCTGAACGCCACGGGGCGGCGCCCGTGTGTATGCCGGCCGAGGGCGGGCGCAGCGTCAGTGGCGCGGCGGCCGCCCCCGTATCGGGCACTCCTGGGCGCACAGCGAGCCCTGCGCCGCCGCCGCTCTATGCCCGCGCGGACGCGATGTGGCCCAGAGTGGAGGCTCGCGGCAGACACGCCGCAGCGCGCACAGGCGGCAAGGCCGAGCGGCCGATGGCGGGCGCACCCCACCCTGCAGCTGTTTAGATGCAGGAGACTTGTGTAGAGCGACGGCGTCGGCGGCGGTCATGCATGCGCGCGTGGCAGAGACCCATGCGAGAGCGAGGGAGGGCAGCGCATGTGGCCTGGCCCTGCGCCACTGGCGAGGCGCGCTGGCAGCACGATTGTGTACAACACCGGTGATCACGGGCGGGCGGCGTGTGCGCTCGCGCGCGCGAGGGGGCGCACCTATGGCGGCTCAACCCGGAGGCATGCGGGGCCTGCCACATTTTGCATGCGCCTGTGAGCGGAGGGCAGCTTTATGCTGTGCGGCTCTGGCCAGCCAGCTGCATGGGTCAGTTTGGGGGTGACTTGCGCCCTCGAGTGTGTGAGTGGACTGCGGCCTCAGTCAGCCCTACCTGTCAGAGCTGCATGGGTAGATGTTGGGGTAGATTGTGGGGTAGATTGTGGAGTGCGCACTTGTGTAAGTGAGTGGACTTGGGCCTCAATCAGCTCTACCCGCCAGAGGGTTAAGTCTTCAGTTTGCCAGGGCCCAGAGTGAGACGAGTCAGGTATGTTCCGGAACCGCATGGAACTTGTCCTTACTTAGTGCTAGGCTAACTGGATGTGCATTGCGTCACCCACTCTCGCCAGTGACATGCTTTGTGTTTGTGTAAACAGCTGGCCTCTCCATGTACAACCTTTACGACACACAGTGCGACAGACATGCCACCAAGCCGCCACAGAGCACACTCGCATTGGGCCCTCGCACAGGGGCGCGCGCTTTGCATTGGGCGGCGCAGCAGGGGGCCGGGACTTGTTTAGCCAGGTCATGTGCACCCTCGCAGCACGCAGTACGCCAGTGCGCCGAGCAGCTACAGCAGAGCGCGCCTGCCGGGGGTCCTGGCATGGTCTCCTAGCGCGGCGGTGCGTGCCGCAGGCTGCTGACAAGGGAGGGCCCTGTCACAGACATAATTATTTACGAGTTTACCCTGTCACACAGGAGGACATCGCATTTCGACTGCATTCATCAGACTGCCTGCCTCTTGTCCGGGGTGGCCGGCATCGGTTCAGATCTTTATATTTAGTTCATGTACTTGAGTGGCATGCGTCGTGCAGTTGGAGGTGAACCAATAGACCAATAGAACTACATGCGGATGATTGTGATGGCTGCCTGGGTGCCACATGACTCCAAGAATGTGTGTGAATGCCTGTAGTCGTGTATATGTCCCAGGGAGCGTGCGTGCCGAGTGGGCTAGCCATGTGTCACACATGATGTGTGTTGAGTGCTTTATGTGTGGATGTGATTTCAAGATGATGTTTTCTGCAGAGGTCGGTGAATGAAGGAATGCAGCCTTGAGCTGTGTAGCCACAGCTCTGCTGCACAGCAGCTGTGTCGTTCAATTGCACAACAGTCGATACCTGAAGCCGTATATAATTTACAGTATTTGCGGCCATGTCAAAGCTTTCGGAGGACCCTGTCCAGGCCCTGCCTTCTTAGCTCATTTGGTTAGAGCACCCGTTTAGTAAGCGGGAGGTACTGAGTTCAACTCTCAGAGGAGGCATCTCCGTTTTGCCTCCTCTGAGGCATTGCTTTTTTGTGATTGGCTTATTATTCCCTTCACTCTGCCTCCACCTTGCCGGTTGTTATTCATTCACTCTGTCTTGACGCCCCTCTGATCGCCCACGTACGCAGGTCGAGCTACATGCGCACTTCAATATTTTTGCCAGCCACACAACTGCATGCATTGGCTAAGCAGCATTGCAAACATCTTGCAAGACGGTGCGTATTACTACTTTTAAAAAGCAAGCCAACCCTCTGTCTGTACGCACTCTGGTGCATTCTGCTCTCTGGTGCGTTCCCTAATCAGATTTTCTAATAATAGACGTGTGTCCGCCCTCGGCTCCGTCGGTCGATCGGTCGACCGGTCAGTCGATCGATCGAACCTGGGCCGTCAGAATGACGGGTTGCACGCCTTGTGGATGTATGAATGACTTCTGCATGTTTCACTTGCTGCATTTTCTCCCATGAAAACCCTGAGCAGGAGGCCGACTGCCCCCTACATGAGGCCTGCTCGCGCTCCACATCGACTTTAGTCCTTTACTATCCCCGAGCCGTCCCCGGCGCAACCATGCGCAGCTCCCGGCGTGGGCTGAACAGGGCACGCACGACCGGGCACCCCAGGCCATGATCCTCAGGCGCCGCGGCGGCGCCCGGGCCGGACGGGCGGCCCCGTGCTCGCGGGCCGCGCTAGCGCTGCTGTGCCTGGCGTCCGGCGCGGCGGCCGCGCAGCACCGCTACGTGTTCGACGAGACGGTGTGGACGCGGGGAGGCTGGCCCGCGCTCAAGCTGCGCTTCCCCGTCGAGAACTTTGTGGAGGAGCAGGCCGAGCCGGCGGGCTATGAGCTGCTCAGCAGCTCGGGCACGTACAGCCAGCCCGAGCTGCAGCGCCTGCAGGAGGCTGGCCGCGCGCGCCGGTGCGCCCATGCCCACCCGCTCTGCACCTTCTGTGTGTCTTGGCGCCCCATGTGGACTGCCTGTTCCCGGCTGCACGCCGATCGCTCCTCCCCGGCTGAGTGGCTCGTCTGCCTGTGCAGGGACGTGGACAGCGCCACCGCCGCAGTGCAGGACGAGGCGGTGAGCGCGGAGCTGGCGGGGCTGATGCGGTGCGAGACGTGCCACGCGCTGGCGGCGGCCGCGTGGGACGCGGCGCGCGCGCAGGTGCACGCG
>JAABUV010002149.1_pt1 | contig 27476 bp, 38 predicted proteins | sample 5559971 | NCBI WGS metagenome assembly JAABUV01 (sample SAMN10711881, study PRJNA513362) | rock metagenome | isolation source: Antarctica rocks | place: Antarctica: Victoria Land, Knobhead nord | collected 2015-12-19
TGCGCCCTGTGGGGGTGGGAGCTTCCGGCAGCGCCATGTCGCTGGCCGGGTTTGCTGCCCGCCCTGCGTGTGCGCCGAGAAATGCATGCTCGCGTCCCACATGTCCTTCGCTCTGGCATGACATGCTTTGTGGCCTGCACCGCGCAGCCCTGCACCCGCACCCGCTCTGGCCACCAGCGTGCAGTGCCGGCCCGCTGACACACTGCACATTTTGCAGCGCCGTCAGTCGATGCTCAGTGGCACAGTCTTTCTCTCCTGTGCTCTGAAACTTTCCGATCTACCGTGCGCGGACAGGGCCCAGCGACGCGGGCGGCGCTGACCTGGGCGTGGAGCGCTCCGCGCACAGCGCCAAGGAGAATGTGGCCGCCGCGCCGGGGGCGGCGGGCCCGCACTGTGACGCGGCCCTCATCGGCCGGGAGCTGGTGCGCGCGGCGCTCACCCTGCATCAGTGCTGGAGCAGGCCGTTTGAGCGCTTCGTCTTTGCTCGTTGCCCGCTGCGGCAGGCGCTGGGTGCCATAGCAAGCAGGCATGTCAGGGACTGAGCCCCGGCTGTTCGCCAGCCCCCAAGCTGCCCCAGATGCCGACGGCGCGCATGGCTGGCCGGCAGGCGCCCGAAGACGACGGTGCTCCAAAGGCGGCCCCCACCAGGCCTGAGGGCCGCGGAGTTAATGGTGCCAACATGGGTGTGGCCGCCGGCGGAGCCCGGGTGCGCATGTGGTCCACTCCAAGCGCACGAGGCGCTTATGTGCACCCACAGAGTCCGCGGCATGTGCGAGCAGTCCACACAGATCCGCATCATGCATGAAGGACTGTGGCACCATGGCTTCGTAGGCGTGATATGCGCCACAAAAGCCTCGGCAAATGTGAGCAGGGCTCCTTGGCTCTTGAAGCGGTGCCGTGGTGTTCCACTGGGAAGTACGTAACGCCGCTGAACATGCGCGCCTCGAAAAGGGGCGGCCAGAGCCGACTGTGGACGACCCTGGTGCCGTGGTGCGCTCTCACTTGACGACGCCATGCTATCATGAAACTGTCAGTTGCGCAGGGCAAGGCGCGAGCGAACCTGGCGCCGGCACAGACAGCACCGCTGGGGCGCACGCCGCTGCAGCGCCTGCGCAACCGACCCGGCTGGGCCCCGGCATGAGAGTCGGCTGTGCCTGGGCGCCGACGCAGACGCTGCCACTGGGGCGCATGCGCTGCATGCCCTGCGCCACGCGCTCCACTGGGCCCCGGCATGCTGGTGCTGTGATATGCCTGGTCGCCGGTCCTGGTCACAGCCGCTGGGGCGGCTCGCCACCGCAGCGCCTGCGCCGGGCTGGATCCCAGCATCAGGGGGCCGGCTGTGCCTGAGCGCCTGTCCACAATACAGCCGCGGGAAGCGTGCCAATGCAGCGCATTGACGCCGAAGTACCTCCGCCTAGGCGTGCAATGATCAGATGCCCCTGGGCCTGGGCGTGCAAATCCACCACCAGAAGACCCTGAGTCTGTGCGAACACAGTCGCACGCCGCATGGCCTCAGGTGACCTGGTCTGGCTCGTGGTTGGCCATGAGCTGTGTCGACCCTGGGGCTAGTGCGGCTTCGGGCGTGCAGAGTGCTGAGAGAGATGCATCAAGTCTGTAGGCTATATGACGTATATACGCAGCTGGTGCTGACAGTGTTGCCAGGGATGTCAGATAGGGCTGTTTTGACTTGGCTCCATTTGCGCCATTCTCCTGTCCATGCTGCTGTTGACCTGCAACCGTGAACCCCACTGCCTACTGGTGGTGTGTTATCAGCAAGGCACTGCACAAGTTGAGCGGCTATGTCTGGGCACTGGTATTGCCTGAGTTGTCAGCATTTCTTGCTGAGTGTGACCTCATTTTGCGGCGCGTTGCGGTAACCCATTGTAGACAAGTGGGTTTGAGGATCCGCACGGATGCTTGTCACGTACTTGGTCTCCATGTCGAGTGCTCGCCTGTGGGTGACAGTCTGGGTCTCGTCCCGCTTACAAGTTGCCAGGGCATGCGCGCAAAAAGCAGCACATGCACCTACTTGTCCCACTGTCTATGCCAATTCGGCTTGCCAAACTATGCATCCAATACATGCGTGGTGCACCCGGGACACACGCAGTGGTGTTTGTCAGAAGTGCCAACACACGCCACCTCTACACCTGTGCTGACTGAAATACAGGCTGGTGGCATCAACCCGATGTCACCAGCCGGCGCCAATGCCCACGAATGCCTACCTGCGGGCCCGGCAGCAGCCCCGCCCACCAGCGGCGGCACTCAGCGCCTGGTCGCGCGGCTCGCGGCCGGCGCGGCCTTCCTGGCGCGCAGCTTGGCCTCAAACAGCTCGTCCGCGCCGCGCGTCCGGGCCCGCTTCACGGCCTCGGCCCTGCAGCAAACTTGTGATGGTCAGTGCTCTGCATGTCAGGGGCCGCCTGGCATGAAGTCCGTTCACAGACAGGCCGGCCTGCAACAGGACTTGGCGCCAGTGCTGCTGGCAGTGCAAGAAGGCGCACGCGCGGGGAGCCACAAGCAGTGTACTGGATTCAACTGGTATGTCCTCACAGTTCCATGTGCAAGCAACCCTGCTCGTCCTGGCACGCTGAAAAGGAAGGTCACGCTCAGACGTGCCGTTCGTCACTCGCAGCACTCACTGCGAGGCTCGGCGGGGGCACACTGTGCGCACATCACTGCCAGGCACCAGGCCGGCCAGCGTTGCTCACCAAAAAGGTCTGGGCCTGCCGCATCTGACGGAGGGGCGGCGCCACCCATGCCTAGACACTTACAAGCAGCTGGTGCGTGTGACCAGTGCCCGCCGGGCAACGCCGGGCAACGGCGCACCTGAGGAAGGCCGCGGTATCAGCCAGCGTCTCGCAGTAATCCCGCTCCGGGGCAAAGGCGCGCCGCGCGCGCCTGCCGCCCGCGTGCGCGACCTTCCGAAACGCCTTGAAGTCTGGCGCGGACGCCAGATCTGGCGCGGACGCGTCGGCGCCGCGCCGCGCGCCCCCGGGCGTGTACGCCTGCACGATGGGGGACCTCGTCACAGTCACACACGCATGCTGTGCCACATCCAGACGGCCCCTGCCTCCAGCACGCCGACCCCGTGGATATTACGCTCCTGCCTCTGCACGCACTTTCTGCGATCGACCCTCTGCGCCAGACAGCCACTACACACACAGCACACACATTATAGCAGGATCCAATGCTCTGTGTCTCTTGCAACTCGCAGTGCGGGCGACCACAGCGCTGCTCATTTACGCTTGCTCATGCCAGTAGCCGGTTCACAGCATTCTCCAAGGGATAAGGCGGCCTTCAGCCTGCCAGGCACATACCAAGCGGGCGCCGGGCTGTCCAAGCACTGCGCGTGCCAACCCCAGACTGTACCCATGCCATTGCAGCACCCTGCTTCACACTGTGCATCCCGGGTCCCGGCTGCAGCCGTGCGGCGCACCCTGACCAGGAGCCCCGGCATGTGCACCGTCGACGCGCCCTCGTCGCCAGCCTTCGCCTCATGCGCGCCGCCGTTGGCGAGCGCCACTGGGCTGTCTGGCGCGCTATCCCCACCGCCGCCGGCGCTGCCGTCCGCGGACCCGCCGTCCGCGGCGCCGGCCGCCGCCGCCGCTCCTACCACGCCGCCGGGCGTGCGCCGCCCCAGCAGTTCTGCCCCCTGGCCCGGTCCGCGCTGCACTACGCCGTTGGCCCCGCCCGCAGGCGGCTGCGGCTGCGCGCCCGCCTGCCGGGCAGCAGCGGTGCGCTCGGGCGCGCCCCCAGCTCGCCCGGCGGCCGGCTGCGGCGCGCCTGCGGGCGGGGCAGGCGCCGCTGGCGGCTGCAGGCCGCGCGCACGCTTGCGCGGCGGGGCAGCGGCGCCAGGCACTGCGCTGGGGGCCACTGCCGGCTTGCCTGCGCCACACAGCAGTTCGCTACACATTGCAGTTGCAGCTCCTGAAAGCATGCAAAGCTCTGCTGTGCCCTGGTGCTTGCCTGCACCATGGCGGCGCACCCTTTTGCTTGCCTGCATCACGCAGCATACACTTGTGCAGTGCAAGAAAAGCCAGACGGTCGGAACTGACAGCACAGCGCAGACACGGTACAGGACTTGGGACCTGAGACTCCCCAACGGACGAGTAAGGACTTGGGACATTTAGGACTAGGACACCACGTGCAGACCTGGGACCTAGGACTTCCCAGGACTCCTAGGACTAGGACCTAGGACTAGGACAGGTCTTTTTTTCCATGGCTGTGAGCAATGCCGGGCCATGCAGGGGTGCAGCCGCACCGCCGCTTGGCAGGCCAGCAGCAGCGGGTCGATCGCTCGTACGCATCTCGTGGCCACCGCCTGCGGCGCTGTTCGCTGACGCACGCTGGGATGCAGCGCGTATGGCCGCCGGCTCGACCACGTCTTCCGTGGACCCCGTGACCAGTGCCGTCTGCGGTGCAGCAAAGTGGAGTGCTCACCAGCCGTGCACGCCTGAACTCGCTCGACTGCACAATAGCACATCAGCTGGTACATAACCTGCTCAATGGCTGGAACTCTGGCGCACGTGCAGAGCCTGCAGGAGGCCGGGGTCCAGCAGTGTGCCGTTGCGTTCGAACAGCAATGATCGCATCATGCGGCCCTGGCGAAAGATGGACTCGCAGCAAGAAAGTGCGCATGCGCTGCAAACCGACACCGCGGCAAGCATGCAGGCAGGTTGCGGCCTTGGTGCGCGCGCATCGCCATGCCCATCAGCCTTCCACGGCATACCCGGCACTGGTAGTACCCTGGCAATGCCCATCGGTCCCAGCAATACCCATTGGCTTCCGCGGCACACATCCGGGCGCACCAGCACGCGCGCCACGTCCGTGGCTGCGGCCCCCGCCGGCGCGGCCTTGCCGCGCGCGTGCACCAGCACCTCCGCCCCGCCGGCCTGCACCTCTCCCGGGCCCGCGCACGCCCTCACGCGCGCCCCCATGGCCGCCAGGAGCGCCGGCGCCGCAGGGTCCGCGCCAGGCAGCGCCGCAAACGCCCGCCCGGCCAGCAGCCGACAGCGCTCGGGCAGCGCGCTTGCGTCCACGGGCGTGTTGCCCCATGCCAGGCGCGAAGGGTACTCCAAAGGGTCTGGCGACGCATCCCCCGGCCAAGCGCGGAGCCTGCACAGCAGGCGCCATCCCGCACGCACTTTCCGCCTGCCTTTTAGAGCTGAATGCTTGGTTGCCTTACGTGCTCCTTGTGAGCAGCATGCAGTGAGCCGCATCTAGCAGCATCAGCAGCAGCATCAAAGCATGCATGCGCAGCCACCATGCACCAAGGCCACAGGCATGTCCAGCCTGACGGCCGCACCCACTTGCGCTGGTGTCAAAACATGCAGGCTGCCTTGTGCGTGTCATGGGCAGCACACCAGGCTGGCGCCACGAGCAGCCTGCCGGCCAGCAGCTGACAGGCTGCTGCGGGGGTCAGCTGCTCGCCAGGCTCCACGACAACGTGCGTGCATGCGCCATCCGCAGCCTCCGTCACGGCAAAGCCTGCAGGCGCAGCGTGTGTCCCCGCGCTGGCCATCCGTTACACACGGTGGTGCTGAGGAAGGCAACCATTGCAACGACGTGGGACACTGATTCAAGTCATGCAAGCACGCTGGCACGGCGGGTGCGTACCCAGCTCAGAGGCCAGCTCTGTGGTGTCCACCTGTGCGGAGGGGAGCAGGTGCAGGCGCACGGGCACCGGCTGCAGCTGAGCGTGCGAGTGGTGGCCGAACTGTAGCGCGTCGCCCTCGCCGACTGCCACTGAGGTTCCCTTCTCCAGGCGCGTGCTGTTCACCCAGGTGCCGTACCGCGACGCCGCGTCTACGAGCAGCGCAGGCGAGTCACCGGGCAGAGGGCAAGCCAGTCTTGCGAGCGTGCAAATTGAACACTCTGAGAGTAGCCGCCAGCACACTGTAGCGTTTCAACAAGTTGCACCTTACAACTACACCGAGCACATGCATGCACACGTCAGACTTCACATTGCAGGCGCGCCTGCGAGGTGCAACGCGGCACCGTCCTCGCTTGGAACGGTCAGCTGCGCATGGCTGCGCGAAATAGAGTCGTCGCCATACAGCACAATGTCTGTGCCCTTGCGGCCAAGCGTGTAGGTGCCAGGCTGCAGGTACAAGGAATACGCGGGGTGGTCGGTCCCATCGCTCTTGCGCACCGTGACCTTCAAGAGCCACATGTGGTGGAAACTCGTGTGCGTTCAACACATTTGAGACGAGGTTTCAAGACTCTGTGCAAGAAACTATTTAGAAGAATGTTTAAACGTTCGTACGTCTGATTTGGCTCTCCAATAAATTTATTAACTTATTAATGGCAACCAAGCATGAAGGAGCGCCCGGGCATGACACTCGTTCTTGGTGAAACGTGTGGTGTGTATTGTCGATGACCATGCGTACCTGCTGGCGTCCTAAGCTAGCCGGCCACTTGAGCTAGGGCCTCGCTTGCTTGCGACGCGCCTGCCGCGGAGATGCCCGGCGCACACGCCCCAGTGGCGGGCAGGGCCACCACGGACAGAGTGGTGGCCTAGATGCGCGCCAACCTGGACAGGGGCACGTTCTACGAGGCGCAGCAGATGCTGAAGACCGTGTACTTCCGCTACCGCTCGCGGCGGATGCTCGCGGAGAGCTACGACGTGCTGGAGGACGGCGCCTGCCTGCAGCTGCAGGAAGGCCAGGTGACTTTTTTGGGCTCTAGAGGCGCAGGCATGTTCACTCATTGTCCTTGCACACACTGCGCCTGGTGAGCGTCGGGCTGCGCCAGCGTCAACGTTTGCCACAGCTGCGCAGCGTGCCGCCGGCCGCCGCACCTGCGCTGGCCCGCAAGTGACTCGTTCCTGCTTCGAGCGCTCTACAGCAAGCAGTGCCAGTGGTGCCTTTTGGCCAGTGCTGTGCTCATCAATGCGGCACGTCACCAGGCGATGACGCGTCTGTTGTTGTGGCAGGTCACCTGCGGCATGGAGCTGGGGCGGCTGCTGGTGGACGCCTATGCGACAGACGCGGCGCCCGCCGACGAGACGGGCGTTGCGCGGCTGCGGCGCATCCTGGCCGCGGTGCCGTGCGGGCCGGGCGCGGCGCAGCAGGCGACGTATGCGGAGGAGGCGACGCGCCTGGTGGTGGCCGCGCTGAAGTGGGCGCGCAAGCAGGCGCGCCCGGCCGGGCAGCGGCGCTGCGAGCGCCGCGCCGCTCGGGGCGCCTCCGTGCTGCGCAGCGCTGTCGAGCGCTGCCGTCAGCCTTGTGCGCAAGGATGAGGGCGCAGCACGGTGGGATTCGGTGCAGGAATTAATTGGAAATCCGTGCTCTACCAGGAGTTCAGGAAAGTGCTGCAGTGCGTGCGAGCGACGGTCCACAGGCTGCCCGGGCGGCGTGCCACCGCCCGGCAGGTCGGGCTGCACTGCTCGAGCCAGCATGGTGGCTGGGTGCTAGGAGCGGCGGCAGCGGTGGCCACCCGGCACGCGCGGCGGCAGGGCGCGGGCGAAGTCGCCGCGGAGCTGCACGACTGGCTCGCGGCATACCTGTGGGCCGGCGGCGGCGCGGATGCGCTTGCGGCCGCGTCCGCGCACTGGGCGCATGGCCGCGACGCGGCCGCCTTCGCCGCTGCCCTCGCCGCCGCCGCGCGGCGGGGCGAGCCGGGCGAGGAGGACATGTTCGCCGCGCGCGCCGTGCTGCAGGCGCGCCAAACCTATCTAGGGCCTGTGCCGCGCCCAGCCGCGCCGCGCTCTGTGCGCGCGGCGGCGGTTGTTGCCACGGGGTTGCAGCAATGGCCTGCGCCGCGCGTTTCTTCTGGCCGCAGTGTTGCGGGGCGCGCCGGGGCGGGACGCGCTGGCGGCGCGCGCCGCATGGGAGCGCGCGCTTGCCCCTGGACGCTCGCCGAGGCGGGCGTGGGTGCAGGGTGCAGGTGTTGCATGCATTAGGGCTGAGGTTCCAGCCCCAACCCTAGATCAGCCCGCCGCGGCCAAGCCGCTGCGGGTGAGGCGGGCAGGTGCTAGCGGCGGGCACGCAGCGGCAGCGCAGCGCCAAGGCGCAGCACGCGCGGCGGCTCCTGGGCGCGTACCGGGACGCGCGCGGGGGCGCGCCGCCGGACACGCCGCTCGCGCACTACGCGGAGCTGCTGCTGCAGGCGCGCCTGGCGGACGCGCCGCGCCGGCGATGCGCGGCGTGCTCCACCTGCCCTCCTGCAGTGAGACGCCTGCAGCGAGGAGCAGCAGGGCGCGCCCGCCCCGCCGTGCCAGCCGCCGGCTGCGTACCTTGCCGCCGGCCGGTCACGGGCTGACGGGCGCCGGCCGCCAGGACTGCCTTGAGCAGCAGACCCCAGAAGTGTGTACGTCAAACACCCACTCGATGGGTATGGGATGCGGACCTAGCGCACCCTAACCCAACCGCATTCTGCTGAGGTCCACGGGCGGCGCGCTGCGCGCAGGCGGTGGAGGAGGGCGAGCTGGCGCTCGCGCGCCTGCTGCGCAGGCAGTACGCGGCCGCGCTCGCGGCCGACCCCGCGCTCGACGCGCTCGCCGAGCGGCTGGAGGCGTCCTGCTTCGGCGCGCGGCAGGCCGGCCTGGGCGGCGTGCTCGGCGACATGCTCGCCTCGCTGGCCGCGGGCGAGGGCGAGGGCGGCTGAGGGCGCGGCGCGCGCGGCGCCTGCGCGCCCGCCTGCAACCTGCGCCCCTCCTGGAGCACAGAGCGGGCGCTGGCCTGGCTCGGGCGAGCCTACTCCGGCGCGCGGGCCGGCGCGGGCGGCGCGCCCGGCGGCGTGCTGAGGCTGCCGGCAGCGGACTCACGGGCTGTGGCAGCTGATGGCAGGAGGATGGGGCGGCCAGGCTGGGGAATGGGGTTCCGACCGTGTGGGCTCGCCTGGGGCTCACGGCGCGTGGCTCGGAGGCGGCCGGCCGGGGCGGCGCGCTCAGTGACACGCTGGCCGGGGGCAAGGCGCTGCGCGAGGATGGCGCCGGCTCTTTGGGGCCGGTATCCGGTGCACGGCTGGGCGGCACGGGCCGGGCATGGCAAGGGGTCATGGAAGCGCCCAGGCAGCAGGTAGCTGTGCTGTAACAACAATGAAGACTGGGAGTGGGTTGCAGGTGCCCTGGGTCATGGTGCTGTCAGTCTCGGTGTGTGGTGACGACCTTTGCATTGCATCACGTGTAAGCGCACAAGTCTCTGTGTCGCCAGCATCAACCATGTGCAGGCAGTTCAGGCATTCGTTTGTGGTGCTGACAAGGCTGCACATGCATGACCTGAGCGGCCGGCACAGGCATACCCCTGCTCGCATGCACGAGCGCGCATGCTGAGCCCTGTGTGGCCTGCGCTGCACATGCCATGGCCAACCCCTGCACGAGCTACCCGCCGCTATGCCCAGCACCTGACCATGCCGTCCGCGCCCGTCGATAAGAGCCCTTGCGCGCTGAACAACGCCGCCCGCGCGCCGCCCGCGTGCCCCGGCAGCGCTGCCAGCGTGCCGCCGTTGGCGGCGGTGAGGCAGGCCACCGGCCCGCCGGCTGTGGCCACCGCTAGGACCTGCAGGGTCAGAAGAGGTAGTCGGGCGTGGCCGGCGCGAACGAATCATAGCCCACCAGTACAGGGTAGGGTTAGCCTACCCTACCCAATAATGCTCAGTGAGACTGTGCGGGTGTACGGTGAGCGCGCATGCCCAGGGGTGCATGCGCTCGCAGCGCGCCATCCCCGCTCCTCGGCAGCCCTGTGCCGTGCTCACAGAGAAGCAGCAGAGAGACTTGAGAATGAATGGCCGCTCGCGCCTGGCCGCTGGCGTCGTAAGCGACGCCGGCAGCAGACGCGGAGCCCGTCGCCGCGGACAGGCGCTCGGCGCCCGTGCGCAGGTCCCAGACCTTCACGCAGCCGCCCGCGTCCGCCGACGCCACCTCATGCCCCTGCATACGCCACCCAAACAAGCTGTGCTATGCGGGCGGGTCTGCGCTCAGAAGCTGTTGATGTCAGCGAGCAAACGCGCATGGCTGCCTACATGCAAGGAGGTACTATGTGGATTGGAGAGCAGGCTTGCATAGCCGGCCCTGCAGGCTGATGAGATTCAATACACGCGTGCTGCTCCTGCTTGCGACTGCTTTGTCGCAGTAAGCACTGTTCCTGTGCAGGCGGGGGCGCGGCACCGCTGCAGGGCTGAAGGCTGCTGAGTTGACCGCCGCGGTGTGCCCCAGCAGCCGCAGCGCGCACCGCCCCGAGCGCGCGTCCCACAGCGCGACGCTACGGTCGGCCGAAGCTGTCGCGAGCATGCCGCCGCCCCCGGGCTGCCAGGCGACGCTGAGCACGGCATCCGCATGCCCCCTGCCGCTACGAGGTGCATTAGCAAATAGGGACAGGGGTAATGGGCTGATGGGGTCTGATGCCATCACTTAAACGCCGCATATCACCCCATGTGCGGCAGGTCGTATGCTGATGCGACACCGGCTCACACAGACTGCCCTGCTTGGCCGTCTGCGAGCGCTTCTGCTGCAGGAGAGCCACGGGCGTATGCAAATGCTCCCTGCGCCGCATGCGGCCGGCTGGCTGCGTGCGGCGTAACCCGCACGCCGCCTGCCGAGTGGCCGGGGGGCCCTGCGCGCGCCTGAGCGCCTGCCGGCACGCGCCGCCAGCCGCGTGCCACACGCGCGCGCAGCCGTCCAGCGATGCGCTCGCCAGGAAGTCGCCCGCCTCATGGAACGCGACACCGCGAACGCCCGCGCCGTGCCCTGCGCGAGCGCGAGCGGCGGCGTGCCCAGGGTGGCCATAAAACCCTGAGAGAGCTCGCACTGCTGGCTTTAAAAGGGGCTCGTAGGGCTTGTACTGGCCGCGCGCATCGGCCAGGCCGCTGTCTTGCCTGCATCACCAGGCCGCGGCGTCCGCACGTCTCGCACTGGCGAGCATGCAGGCGGCGAGCCGCTGCTGCTGCAGCCGAGACCGGCCGCGCGCGGCAGGCCAGGCCCGCACCGCGCAGCGTGCACACGCACCGCCGCAGCGCAAAGCTCCAACAGCTTCACCGCGGCGTCGCCTGCCGCGCTCGCCAGCAGCGTCGCCTGCGGCGCAGGGCGGCCGCGGCCGTCTGGCCACGGGCGGGACCCGGTGCCGAGCGAGGCCATGGCAGCGCCAGGGCGCGGGCCGTCGGCGGACTGCGCGAACAGCACCTGCACTGTGCGTGCTGGGAGCATGCGGCCTGCGCTGCGCGCCTGCGGGTGAAAGGCCACGGCCGCCAGCCAGCCCGCGTGGCCCTCGCCGCTCATGACCAGCTCGCCGCTGGGCAGGTGGAACATGCGCCAGCTGCAGTCGTCGCTCCCTGGCCCCACAAGCCACGGCTGGAAAGTCTGCGCATGGCTGAACAACCTGTCTGAGCAAACTGAGACACGCGACCATCATGCTTATGTCATGAAGCCTTACACATGGCAAGTCCATCGGCAGGACGCAGGCAGCCATGCCTCACGCGTCCAAGCGAGCTGGGTGAGCAAGCGAGGCGGCCTCGCGGGCGGAGGAGGGGAGCCCACCCGTGGCGACCATGGGTAAACAGGGGTGCAGCGCCAGGCAGCTGGCGGGCGCGTCGTGCGCGGGGAAGGCCCCCGCAAGCGCGGCCGGCGCGGCTGGCGGCGGCGCGCTCGCCGCGGCCCCGGGCGTCTCCCAGCTGATGGCGCCGCCCTGCGCGGCTCCCCAGCTGGTGATGCCCGTCGACGCTGCGCATGGCTGGGTTCCCACCAGCATGTTATCACCGTACAGGTATGCACCGCGGCAGGGCCTGGGTGCCATGAGCTAGGTTTCAGGGGTTTCAGGGATTTGCAATCTTGTGCGCCATGTGAGGGCAAGAGGAGGCGGTGGAGCCCTGCGCGGACGGCCACCAGCAGGGTTCTGCCCGCGCAGCATCGCGCGTACAAAGCCAGTGTCCCGCGACGACCGAGGATGGAGCCCAGGTGTGCGCACCGGCAGCGGCGGCAGCATGCACGCCTCCTGCGCGCTGCCCTGCTCCGACAGCGCCTCGGACAGCTCCCCGTCCGGCGCGCCGTCGCCGGGGGTCGCCTGGCCGCGCGCACGCGCGCCGCACACATGGCGACTCCATGCACCTCACCCCGCTGTTGCCTCGCTGCATGTCCCACCTCTGCGCTCCGCCATGACGGAGGCGGGACGCACAAGCAGGTCTGGCATGGCCGTCAGGCGCACCGCGCATGAGCCTGCACCTGCGTCCCGCTGGCGGGGCGCCGCACCTGCGCGCTGGCCGCCGCCGCCGCCAAGACGAGCCTGTCGCGCTGCAGCGCGAGCAGCGCGCGCTCGCGCAGCACCGCCTCGTACCGGCGCCGCAGCTCCTGCAGGGCCGGCTCGTACTGCGCGCCGCGGCGTGCAGGGGGTCAGCCAACGCTCCGTGGCAAAGCCACGCATGCAGCGGCAACAGACATGAGCCTGGCGTGCAGGGCCTCCTGTGTGCGAAGGCTTGCTCAGGCCTGCGCCATCGGCGGCATGCCTGACAGGCAAAGGGTGCGCTCCGTCCCACTCAAATCCGTCATCATAGCTCCGCTGTGACAGTGGATGTCTGACAATGCATTTACTGGCGGCCCGTACGACCACCAGCAAGGTCCACAGGACCCGCCGGCACAATACGCTCCTCAGCGCTGCGCGCCTGGGCGCAGCGCGCGCGCAGGCACGCCTGGCTGCCCAGCAGCGCCGCCATCTCCGTGTCACTGTCTACATGACCGCCGACACCCCGTGCCCACAGCGCCGCGCGCCTGGGAGCAGTGCGCGCGCAGCCGCGCCAGGCTGCCCAGCAGCGCGGCCTTCTCCTGGCCAACGCGGCGCAGGCGCAGGCGCAGCGCGTCTCGCTCCGCGCGCAGCCGCTCGCCCGGCGCTTGCGCGGGGCCGCCCCGGTGCGCAGCGGCCGCCGCGTCCGCCTCGGCAAGCGCCGCAGCGTTGGGCTGCGCCTCCGCCTCGAGGGCGGGCAGGTGCGGCGACCGCCCGGCGGCCTGCAGCTCAGCCCTGCGAGGTGGACGTGCAGTGAGCGCCCGGTGCCCTGACGGTGAAGCGCGCCGCAAGTGCCTGTGACCGCCGCGCGAGCGCGTGTGCGGAGGGGGAGAGCGCGCGCTGGCCGTTACGCCGGCGGCGGGCGCTTGGCAGGCCGGCCGGGCACAGGGCGCGCGCGCAGGGCGCGCACCCCGCCAGCTCCAGCGCCCGCAGCGCGCGCGGCAGGCCCAGGCGCTGCAGTAGCTGGCACAAGGCGTGCGTGTCACCGCTGCCGCCGCCAGTCGCCCCGTCGCCGCCAGCCACGCCTGGCGGCTGCGCGCAGCGGCAACGCTTGGCGCCCGGCCCTGTGGGCACGCCTGCTCCAGCGGCGCCCGCGGGCAGCGCAGGGAGGGCCCACCCAGCAACACACTGGGCCATGCAGCGTCCCGAAAAACTTGCGCCCTACCGCCGTGCCCTCCTCACACTCTTTGCGCCCCTGGGGCACTGGCGGCCGTGCAGAAGCGCCTGCCAGCATCACCCTCTGCCAAGGGGGACGCTTGGGGCATGGCAACGAGCGGGGGAAGCAGCGCACGCTGATGCACAGGGCGCGCAGGCGGCTCTGCGCTATGTCGAGGCTGCAGGCCCCGGCGCCCGCGTCCTCCTCCTCCGCGCCTCCGCTGCGCTGCGTGCGCGTGCCCATTGAGCCCTAGCAAGCAGAGCGCATGCCTGCACCCCCAGGGCTGACCGGCGGTGCAGCAGCCAGGCATGGCCGGAGCAGCAGGGCTAACGAGGCACCTGCCGAGGTCTTCCGCTGTCGCGCCGGCTGGGTCCGCCTCCTGCTGCGCGCCCCCCTGCTCGCCCCCAGCAACCGGCAGCTGGTCTGGTACTTCCATCAGGTCCAGGTAAGGTCTGGGGGCCAGCTCAGCTTCGCTCTAGCTTGGTCGATGCGGGCGGCCTCACACGAGCGCAGCTGTCGACGAGCATATTGAAGCTAGGGTAGCACGGGACAAACCAAACCTGCATACCCTGGCACAAGCACGAGCCGCAGCACCTGCCTCTCCTGCAGAACGACGGTTCGGCTGCGAGCCGATCGACACGCGTGGATTGGTTCGCGGGCAGGGCATGCAGGTGTGCACCCTTTCGCCACGGCGCCAGGCTTCTTGTGGGCTTTTTGTGCTACATGCACTTCGTACTAGCCCGTCCGCCTGTGTGCGCCGGTCTGTGCGACGTTGAATAGTGATTTTGGCTGAGTGTATTGAGGAGGCCCGACGTATTGTATTCAAGTGACCTGCCTAGGCTTGATGCCCACCTGCAGTAATGCCACAGCCTGCATGACTCCTCACAGGCACAGGGTAGAGCGGGTAATGCCGCACCTTTGTAGCGCTGCACAGCGTTTGTCTGTGGGAGCATGTAGCAATGTGCGGGCACCTGTTCATTCAGCGGACAGACACCGGGCCTTGTTTGCTTGCAGCCTCACGCAGCCTGCAGGGTATCAGTATGCCAGCCGGCCGTGCTGGGCAAAGGCTGAGCACTCTGGTGGGCTGATATTGATGAGTGATGCCCGTGCGCTTTCACTGTGGCCGGCAGTTGGGCGGGCAGGGAACATTCCCGGGCCAGCAGCGGGTCTTGCTCCGTGTCTGGAACGCAGCTACAAAGGGCTGAACTGAAGTGCACGGCCTGCTTGGCGCCCCGCGTTAGGCGTGCATGCCCTTCGCGCCGGGCGATGCCCTGCCGTCCGCACCTTTGGGGCCACAGTAATCACTCGGCCTGCCACCTGGTGTGCGCGCAGGGCGTTGCCGGCGGATGGCCGCCTGACTGTGTCAGAAGCACACGCCTTGCTCAGAACGCTAGGCTCTAACCGACTGCCACCTGTCTTCAGTGCGCTCCCCGCCTTGCTTCTCTGTGTGTCTGCGCATCATCTACCTATGCTCGCAAGCAGCCTCCGGCAGGATGACTGCTGGTACAGCGTGCGCAAAGCGCATGGCGAGCTGGGCCGTCATTGGGCCGGACGCTCTCTTAAAGACGAACATCACCTTGTTTCCTGGTCTTTCCTGTTGCCGCACCGTAACCGTGCTTGTGGCTGACGGATGTTGCGTGGCGCAGCGCCCATGGTGACTAGCACGAGCTGCGCAGGCGGGCGTCCGGCGCACTGGCCAAGCCGACCCTGCTTTGCAGCTCCTGCCCATGTCAGCTACCAAGCTGTGAGCCAGACAATGGGCGACGAGCGTCCCAGTTGGCGTGCTAGCTAAGGCGTTGCTGCAGCAGAGCTCAGGACCGGGGCGCCGCGCGCTGGACGGACCAACGCGGTGGCGCGGCGGGCGACGTCCCCGCACACGCTAATAGAGCCCAGCTGTATGTCTGTTCAGGCTGGAGAAGCAGGGGCTCGCGTCGCGCGCAGAAAGGACCAGGCGTGCGGGCGGAGAGGGCGGCGCGCCAGCCATAACGGGGCCCCCACGCAATCCGATGCTGGAGGCCGACTGGCAGGCCGGGGACGCGCTCGTGGACAAGCTGAGCGCGGCGTACATCAGCGAGGCCGGCGCCGGCGCGAAGGATGTCACCGGCCGGCCGCCCTCGTCCGCCGACTCGTGGGCGTCCACCGACACGGGCCCGCGCTCGCCCAGCGGCATGCCGCTGCCGCCGCAGCACTGTCTCGGCGGCGCGGGCGCGTCGCCGGCCAGCCCGCAGGCGCGCCGTGCCAGGGTTAGAAGTAGGGTTAGGTTTGACTTATCCTTCTGTCTGCGGGCCGGCGTCAGGCGTTGCAGACATCGATACGCAGTACGGCGTGCATGATTTCAGAGAACACGCCACTTGTCACTGGATACGTTAATAGGTTGAGGGTTTCTAGGGCTTTGACACCAAGAGTCAGGTGGCCGCGCACGCAGGTGGGCTGGGCAGGCCAGACGCTGGCGGACATGTCCGGCAGCCGCGTGCCCTGGTTCGGGCGGGGCAGCCGCGGCAAGGGGCACCCCGGCTCGCCCGGCGGCGGCCGCGGCCGCGGCGGCGGCCGCGGCCGCGGCGGCGCCGACTGCCGCGGCGGCCGGCGGCTGGGGCGGCGCGGCTGGGGCGCCGCCGGCGGCGGCCCGGACGGCGCGGGCGCGCTGGACGGCATGAGCGTGGACGAGCTGGTCGCGCTCGTGCGCGCGCAGCCGCGCGACCAGCGGCTGCCGGACATGGTGTTCCAGGCGCGCGCTGGGGTATAGGATATAGAGTATAGGGTGAGTGCTCTAGGGTATAGGGTGAGACACGGGGAAGGCGGTCGTGCGCGCAGTGCGCCACCACTCGCACAGTCCCGTGCGAGCGCCGTCGCTGTGGGGGGGACAGCAACGTGGCCCGGTGCTGCCGGCGAGCCAGGCCTGGCTGGGCAGGGCGGGCGGCCTGCAGACCTGGTCGTCTGTCTGTGCGGCGCGGAACAAGGTTTGTGAGACGACCTCAGGTCTCGAGGTCCGCCGCATTGTGTGCAGCAATGTCAAGCGGGCCGCGCGCCGTCGCACAGACCTCGCCGTCGGGCGCGCAGGCGCTGTGCCGCTTCGACTCGCGCGCGCTCAGCCTGCTGCTGAAGGACCTGGGCAAGGCGGGCGAGGGCGGGCGCGCCGCGGAGCTGTTCGACCGCCTGCGCCATCTGCGCGGCACGGACGCGGGCCACATGCTCGCGCCGCTCTGCGACGTCTACACCTACACCGCCGCCATCGCGCTGTGCATCCACCAGCAGGCGCGCGACCGCGCCGGCCGCGCAGGCCGCACTGCGTTCTCTGCCTGCAAAGCTCTCGCTGGTGCGCGCCTTTCACAGCGGGCGAGCCACACATACCAACAGGGGCCTTGAATGCTCGCGCGGCTGCAGTGACGATATGCGCATATCCCACTCGCCCCCGAGCATGAATGAAACAGACAGACAATGAGAGGTGGCGCGCCTGAAACAAACAGACGCGAAGAGGCGATGCGAGCGTGCCCCGCGCGCCGCAGGGCCCGCCCGGGCAGATGAAGCAGGCGCTGGGCCGCGCGATGGGCCTGGTGAACGAGATGCGCTCGCTCGGCGTGGAGCGCAACGTGCACACGTACACCGCGCTCATGAACGTGTGCATCAAGTGCCAGGAGTGCGGCGAGGCGCTCAAGATCTTCGAGCACATGCGCGACGTGCGGCCCCGCGGCCGCCCCCCGCGCCGCCTGCGCGCGCCTGCAAGGCGCCCCCGCCGCTGCACCACAGCATGGCACTCTCGCGCCCACCGCGCACAGCGCGGCTGGCGCCACACCTCTGCGCAACCTTCCTGGCCCAGCTGCGAACCTTGAGTTGTCAGAGATCAGGAGCCCGGTGTTGCGTATGGACCTGACAGCCCGCTTCCAGCCTGGCCTGCCCGGCCGCCGCCAATGCGCGCGCGCGCCTCCCAACCCTAGCCCTACCCCGGCGCGCAGGCTGGCTGCGCGCCCAACGTGGTGACGTACAACACGCTGGTGGACGTGTTTGGCAAGATGGGCAACTGGGAGATGGCGGTCAAGGTGCTGGACGACATGCGTGACCAGGCGCGCCCGCGCCCCTGAGCCTACCCTAACCTAGCCCGCTCCCCCGTGGCTGCCACCGCCCTGCGCAGGTCCCTGAAGATTTACCCCCAGTTGGCTTGCTCCGGCCGGCTCCCGGCCGGTGCCGGCCGCCGGCGTGCGCCGGCGGGCCGGGCGAGCCGCCTGCCGATGCAGGGCGGGGCGACGCATCGCGTGCATGCGGGCGCTGCGCGCCGCCCCGCGGCAGCGCTGGAGGCTCGCAGCCTGCGATTGCATGGGTGCGGGTATGCGTTGCAGTTGCCTGTCGTCCCTGCGGCAAGCAGCGGGGAAAGTTATTGATGAGCGTGGCACGCGCCCGGTGACCCGCCGGCCGCTATGCTTGTGGGCAGCAGCGGCGGATGCGCGCGTACAGTGAGCAAATTAGGCCCTTACTGACCCTACTAGGGTGTCGGCCACTGCGTGGACCCCGTGCTGCGCACACATACAACACGCTCACCATCGCGTGCAACCTGTGCTGTCATGCGCATGCAGCCAGCATACCAGGCCCTCCGCTTTATTCTGCCAGGGTGTGCGCCAGGGCGTGGACCCGGTGCTGCGCACGTACAACACGCTCATCATCGCGTGCAACATGTGCTGCCAGCCGCGCGAGGTGCCGCCCCGGCTCCTCCGATGCGTCCCTGCGCGCGCGCCGCGCCATCGCCTCAGCCCCTGCTCCCCCTCTGCCACAGCCGCACGGGCCTCCTGCTCAGCGCCTCGACTTCCACGTAGCTTTTGCAACGAGTGGCCTCGGGCAGGCAGGCAGCGCTGGCGGCGGGCCGCGGGCGCGCGTGCGAGCGGGGCGCGCGCGCGCGCGCGCAGGCGATCCGCGTGTACGACCGGCTCAGGGCGCAGGGCCTGTCGCCCAACTCCACCACCTACAACGCGCTCATCACCGCGCACGGCAAGGCCTGCAACCTGGAAATGGCGCGCGTCCCGGCGCCCCTACCCTGTCCCGGCCTGCCCGCCGGTCTCAGTAATAAAAACGCAAAGCCCGGCTTCTGGTGTTGGTGGCCGAGAGGGGCAATGCCTGGACCTCTGGGTGCGCTGCCGCATGTGCTCGCTCGCCCTGACGCGTCCACCGCACTGGTGTGGAAAGGCCTGCATGCCGGAGTGCGGTGCGCGTGGTGCTTTATGAGCCGCACTGTCCATGACGGGCACGCCGTTGCCAGCTGGGCGGCAGAGCAGCGCACAGACACACCCGACGAGCGCAGCAGGGCATGCGATCTGAGCATGGCCCGCTCGCGGCTTCAAACCTGGGACGGCCAGGCCGGGGCCTGGGAGTGTGACTTCGAGACACCCCCCTTGACACCCTGAAAACCTGAGAATGCTGCCCAGCCGCGCAGGTGGAGCGCACGTACACGGAGATGCGCGCCATGGGCTGCGAGTCCCGTCATCACATACTCCAGCCTCATCAGCGCATGCGAGAAGGCCGGCAACTGGCGCATGGCGCTGCGTGCCTTCGACATCATGCTCGGCGAGAAATGCCGCCCGAACACCGTCACGTTCAACTCGCTCATCACCGCCTGCGCGCAGGGCGCGCGGCCCCCGCGCCCGCCCGGCCGCCGCGCGGCGCTGCCGGCCGCCGAGGAGCCGCCCTAGACATGCGCTCACTGGCGCCCTCGTGTAGTGCTGAGTGCGTCATGGCTGCAGCTGATGCGGCGAGCTGGCCATGTGCCAACTCAATTTGCTGAACACGCTGAAGCAGTGCCTGCTGGATTTACAAGGGTTTTCCGACAGTAAGCAAGGTTACATGAGAGGATGCGGCAGCAGCGCAGGCCTGCCCACCCAGGCGTGCCAAACATGCAGAATAGGGTAAGAGGGATCATTGGGCGCGGCGCACTCGAGTGCGCGCTGAGGAGGAGTCTGCGCATGCAGGGGGCGAGTGGGACGAGGCGGAGCGTGCGTTCCTGAGCATGGGCAAGTTCGGGTACGACTGCACGCCCGACGCGGTCACCTTCACGGCGCTCATCAGCGCGTACGAGAAGGGCGGCCAGTGGCTGCGCGCGCTGGGCGCGTACGAGCAGGCGCGCACCGCGGGCGCTGCGGGTGCTGTATACCCTGTGGGCTTGCTGGCTGGCAGGTAGCATGCACGCATGCCTGCGCTCGCCCATGCTGCGCTGCTCGAGCACGGGCGGCGGCGTGCTTGTGCTGGGGGCCTGGAGGTGCTGTGCCAGCCCTGATGAGTGTGGTGCCTGGAGGATGACCGGTTGCGGTCGGGAGGGAGTCAAGGACGCGACCCGCGGCGCGGTCTGCGCAGATGCGCGCGCGCAAGTGCCAGCCTAATGCCATCCTGTACAACGCGATCATCGACGCGCTGTGGGAGACGGGCGTCATCTGGGCGCAGCGCAAGGCGCGCCGCCGCCCGCAGCCGCCCTGCTCTGCTTGAAAAGAGCAGCATGGTGAAAACACAGACGAACATCAATTCGCTGGACTGCCTGAAGCATGCCCGGCAACCCATGTGAGCAGAGGCCGGCCGCTCGTGCGCCTGAAGCATGCCCTGAAATGTTGGCATCTGAAGCCCATACCATCATCATCGCCGTAGCATTGCCAAGGCTCTCCCTGTGCGCTCGCCGCGCAGGCGCTGGCGATCTTCCACACCGCGCTCGCGGAGGGCCAGTTCCAGCAGCCGTCCTGGCGCGAAGGCGGCGGCAGCGGCGGCGGCGGCGGCGGCGGCGGCGGCGGCGGCGGCGGCGGCAGGCTGGAGGTCAACCTGCACGCCATGACGGCCGGCGTCGCCGTGCTGAGCCTGTACGTCTGGCTCTGCCGCCTGCGCGACGCGGCGCGGCGGCCGGACGGCGGCCCCGGCGCGCTGCCGGCGCGGCTGGTGGTCGTGACCGACCGCGGCAAGGGCTGCCGCGAGCAGGGCAACCTGGTGGTCAAGGAGGCCGTCGCCGCGATCATGGCCGGCTGGGGCGCGCCCTTCCGGTGCGGGCTAGACTCGAATGATACAGCAGGCCGGCTCGGGCCTCCGCTCGTAATTGATAGCCCTTACTCGCGGCCCCATGGACAACGACAGGCTGGCCGGAAGCAGGACATGCAGCGGCCCGGTATTGACACGTGTCTGTGTGCCGCATGTGTGCGCCCGCCGTGTGTTTTCCGGGCGCCTGTGACGCATGTCCCACAACCCACAAAATGGCCAGGCCATCCGGCACACACAGGGGCTGTGCCAGCGAGCCGGGAACTGCACACGCGGCGCGCGCCGGTGCTCGCTGTCTGAGAGCTGAGGCCCCGCGTCGACCCGATCGCGAGCGCGGCGCGCAGGCCGACTGCGGACGGCGCCTACAGCGGCGTGCTGGAGGCGCCGGGGCCGGCGTGCGAGGCCTGGCTGCGCTCGCCCGCGTTCGAGGAGCGCCTGTTCGCCAACTTCCCCTGCGCGGACCTGCCGCTCGACGTGCGGCCCCCGCGAGCGCTGCCTCTTATATATCCCTACCCAGCTAAGACTTACCCTAACCCTGTTGACACTTCATGGCCTTCCCGCGCAGCAGTGCAGAAGGGTGCCACAGTGCTGTGGCAGAGGTGCGGCGTGCCCGTCGAGCTGCACACCCTGGGATCATTAACATGCAGTGTGAAGTGTTGCCCCTCTGATGAAGAGCATGCATCCCATCGCCTCTGCGCCGTTGCCCGCAGCGAGCGCCGCAGGGCTCGCGAGGACGGCCGGCGCGCTGCACAAATCAGGGACAAGCCACAGTCGCCGGGATCTGGGTCAGCGCGCGCTGACCCGAGCGCTTGTTGCCAGGCGGGCGCGGCCAAGGGCGCCAGCATGGCCGCGCTGGACGACCCGCGCAACGAGTGCGAGGCGCGTGCGGCCGCGGCCGCCCAGGAGGCCTGGGGCCAGGTCGTGGACTTTGAGGCCTCGCACATGCTGGCGCTGGGGGTGCGCCCACCGTGGGGCGCACCCTCCGGTCCGGCGGTGTCTGGCTGGTCGGTCGGCTTGTGCCAAGCCCAGACTCTGGCATGGCGAAATGTGTAGGTAAGTGGTGAGTGAGAGGCCGGTCCGCATGCACGTCGCACAGAGCCAGCACCGGCGGACCCGGCCTCGCCCTGGCCACGCCGCGGCGCGCGGATCGCTTGGGCGTGAGACACCTGAAGAGAAGTCGAGGAGTAACGGGATCGGCTCTGGCCGTGGAGGCTATGAGGGAGAAGGGAAAGGGAGGTGGGTAATGCACGGCGCCCTGGCGTGCCCTGACGGGGCCGCGTTTGCGCGGCGCGCAGCACATGGGCATGAGCTACCTGACCAACAGGATGGGCCTGGTCGCCGAGCTGCTGGCCTGGGCAGACCGCCTGCGGCTGCCCGAGGAGGTCGCGCACGACGCGGTGCTGCTCATGGACCGCTTCATGTCGACGGAGACGCAGGCGCGCGGGGCGGGCGGGCGCGCGCGCTCTGGCCCTGCGCGACACGCGGCGCTTTTTGTTGCAAGCTCGTGGGCTGCGCCGTGTCGGCGGAGGCGCGGGCGCGCCGGGTAGGCGCACGGCGCGGGTGCCGTGCGAGGGGCTGCCAATCTTCTGCTGCAGCGCCGTGGCGTTGTATGCCTTGAGGACAGCAGAAGCGCTGGGGATGGCCAAGGTGCGCCGGATGGAGCGGCCGGGCCCACAGTTTAGGGGCCGCACCAGGCCGCATGCGCGGGCCCGACGGGCGCGCCGCCAGCCCAGCCGGCTTCCTTCCCTCCGCACTGCAGGCGTCGGCAGGCCGCGCACGAGCGCTGGCAGGCCCGTTGAGAGCGCCAGCAAGGTCAAGGGTCCCGGGTCCAACGGGCCGCCGCCGCGCAGGTGCCTAAGGACCTGCTCGGGCTGCACAACCTGCTGGCGGCCGCCTGCCTGTGCGCGGCGTCCGCCAACAGGTTTGGCGCCGGGACGCTGTCGGACGCGTGCATCTACGACACGACCGGCTTCCCGGTGCGTCCTGGCACAGGGTAGGGTTAGGGTCCAAGCAGGCGCGCAAGCGGCGCGACGAGGGGCGCCTCCCGGCGGCCCGCGGCCCCGCGCCGGCGTCGCAACCTGGCGCTGCCTGGCGCGCACTGAACGCGGTTGCGCCCGCCGCTGCGCGCACCTCCCGCCAGTGCCGTCGGGGAACCAGGAGCAGAGGCTGACAGGCCTGCGCAGCCGGGCTTGCTGTTCATGGTGGCGACGGGCTCGCCCGGCGCTCAGTCCTGCGCGGGATTCACACGGGCCGCGCGGGCGCGCGCGCAGGGCGCGACGGTGCGCGAGATGGAGCGCGGCTTCCTGCTGCCGACGCTGCGCGGCGACACGGCCGCGCTCAGCGCGGCGCACTGCGTCAGCATGTTCCTGCAGCGCCTGGGCGGCGACTGGCTGTCGGCGCCGGCGGCGGCGGCGGTCGCGGGCGGCGCGCGGGGCCTGCTGCGCCGCACGCTGGCCGACCCCGGCCTGCTCAACTGCCGGCCGAGCGCGATCGCGGCGGCGGTGGTGTACGCGGAGCGGCGCGCGCGCGGCGTCATCCCCTTCTGGCCCAGCGTGCTGGCCAAGCTGACGCAGTACCAGGACATGAGCTCGCACGAGCTCAGCCTCGCGATCAAGGCGCGCGCTAGCCACACCCTACCCTACCCTAGGGTGCATTGCATGCTGAGCGTCAGACCATGGCCCCGCACGCGCACGGCCGGTCGGGCCGCTGCGGCGCGCGCCTCCGGCGCACCGCGGCGCTGTCCGCAGCAGGGCTCGGCCAAGCCCAGCGTCTGCATCGGCCGCTCATGGCTCTGCCGTCTGCGATCGGAGCCGAGCCTCCCCGCCCGCCGACTGTGCCTGTATCAGCACCTCGTATCTGCATCGTGGGCGGCTGCAGGTGGACAAGCGCGGCGCGCTCGAGACTGAAGCGCCGCAGCCCAGCGACTCTGCCTCGCTGCCTTGCGCTCTCTATGGCAGTCTAGGTTAGGGATAGGGTAGGATAAGGGCCTACCCTGGCAACCCTCACCCTGGCACGCGCGCCCAGGCAGCCCTCCCGAAACGTGTCGGCGGCCGGCTCGCCCAGCGCCCGCGTGTGCCGCGCGCAGGCGACGCAGCGCCTGTGCGCGCGCCCCGCGCCCTGCGGCGGCCTGGCGGGCGCCAACGGGGCGCCCGGCTCGCCGCGGCTGCTGGCCAGCGTGGCCTCGGGCGGCCTCTGAGTGCCGCAGCGCCTGGGCCTCTGCGGCTGCTTGCCCGGAGTGTGTCACGGGCGCGCCCGGCATGCGGGCGCCCTATGAGCACCCTCTGGCGGGCACGCATCGAGGGGGGGTGTCATGAGGCCGTGGTCAGCACAGCGCTCGGTCAGATGCGCTGCGGCTTAGTTGGGGGGAGGTTGGGGGGGGTGAGCACTGAGAGGATGGACGTCCCACGCAGTGCGGTTGCTTTCTGCTATGTTCCAGTTGTGCTGGCGTGTATATGAGGCAGGGCGCCCCTCAGGCCCGGTCGAAAGCGCGACTTTGCGTGATGAGCGGGGGGTGCGGACGTGCGCAGGCCGACAGGCCTGCGCGCGTCTCTTGTTCCTTGCTTCGTGCGAATTGCCCCTGCTTCGTAGCGGGGAACATGCTCCGCGCAACGCTTACCTTCTTCTGGGAGATGAATTTTTGGCGGGCGCCTGTGCTGTCAGTCAGCCTGGCGGCGCGAGGGTGCTGCGCCTACTTTGGCTGCAGGCGCCAGTTGTGCTCGGCTCCGCATCTGCATGCGGCCAGCGCGGGGTGCCCGGCGCGGGCGGCCCGGGTGCGGGTAGTTGCGGGGTGCGCGGAGCAGCTCAACCCCGCGGAGCGCTCCGGGGCAGTGCGGCGCTCGACGCATCGCCTGCCCTGCACCTCGCCATGCAGCTGTTTCCTTCCACCGCTGGCACCGCGCCGTGCCTTTTTAGGCCGGCGCGCGCCATGGCCAGCAGGCCTGCCATGCTGCCCTGGAGGTCTCCTTTTGCTGAGTATGTGCGGCGCATCCAGCGGGTGTGCCATCCGCTGTGCAGGCGCCCCGGCACATAGTGCCCAGCTTGCGGCGGATTTATCGCATGAAGCCGTCCATGTATTTGCCTCCAGGTTCAGTGCCGGGGTCTGCATGATGAGGGGCGTGCTTGAGGGCGCCTGGCTATGACACCTAGCAGACCCCTGGGGCTTGCACGTGCGCAATGCTGCGACCTGGGACTGGAGGACGGCGGGGGCTTTGCACAGCCCCAGAGGGAGAGTCTGGTCCGGCAGCACACGCGCCGGGTGGGCACCTCATTGGGGTAGCCAGGACCTATGTAGCGGGGTAGCGTGCGCCTCCGGGCAGCTTGGCAAGGGCTCGGGGGCGGCCCTCCTCCCAAGTGGTGGGGTGAGGGGCCTAGCTGAGGTAAGAAAAGGCTGCTCAGCAGCTGAGGCTGGGCGGCAGGCCACAGGGCAGGCGTGCAGCAGCCCAGTGGAGGCGGCGACGCGCTTATGCCGCCGATCCACCTTCACACCATTCACCGTTACTGGCCTCAAGCGAGGGCTGCCCGCCCGGCGCGGCTGGGTGGCCCAGCGCCTTGGGGCGCCCACAGCGCGCGACTCCTGGGGTTGAGCTACTCACTCCCGGAGTGAGTAGCTCAGCAACTCTGCAGGCCTGTCCGGCTGCGGGGCTGTTGTGCAGGACCTGTTTCCCAGGCCCAGCCAGGTACGAGGAGGCGCGCGCTGTGCGCACCAGGGAGAGGTCCGCGTTTTCTGCTTTGGCCGGTGGCCCGGCAGCTCTCACAGCGCGCGCCATGCTTTCGGGAGCCCGCTTGTCTTTTGCCGGCATGGCAGTCCGCCAGGCCTGGCAATTGGCCCCACCATCAACTCATGACGCGGGGGGGCAAGCTGGCCTGCGCAACTGCTCGGCATCTTTCTCGGGAGGCCGCGCGCGTCAAGCAGCGTTGAATGTACATCTGCATCAGTCAGGAGCCCCGGCTAGCGGGGCCGCCAGGCGAGGGGCACTCCCGCCAAGGTAGCAGTGCATTGTGCTGTGCAGTGCGGGGCGCAGGGGTGGAGAGAGGGTTATGTCTGTGGGATAGTGCACTCAGCGGTTGGTTTCGGCGGATGGAGAGAAACGATCGAGCCGTGACTGGAGTCAGATTGGAGTCGTCAAGCTGGTTTGTTTGCCAGGCCAGGCTGTCCGATTCTGTATCCGTTGGTTTGTTCCATACGCATTGGCGTGTGCTGCTGTGTGACTGCCAGGGCGGCTGCGCCGTCTTTGGCTTGCGCGAAGGCGGCGTCTCCACATGCGCAGACTGCGGGTGTGTCTTGCTTCCGAGCATGCTTCTCAGACCTGCTTCGATCTGCTGTTGCCTGTTTGCACCCATTGTTTTCTCTTTGCATGCATTCAATGCCTATGTAGGTAGTGTACGGCTACAGGTTACTTAGTGTGCACCGGATTGCGTGAATGGCATCTGCAGTGCAACCTGGCTGCCGTACCGCTGTAGTATGGCAGTTCTGTGGTGCTCATTGCATACGAACAGGTTTGGGAGAGGAAGGGACTTCAATGGCTCCGCTTCATATCGCTTGGCTTGGTCCTGTAACAACTGGGATGTGCGCAGCGTTGTGCAGCGCGTTCCGTGTGCTCTCTGCATTGCATGCAGCTGCCCTTGCATGTATGTCGCATGTATGGCACGATTGCTTTGCCTTGGCATGCGCACGCACCAACATCCGCAGGCATTCCCTTCCTGAGCTAGTACATGCACCTGCTTGGACAGCTAAACCTGCATCCATTATAGAGCGGCCTATGCCTGATGGTGGCGACTCATCTCTTAGCTGCGGGCTCTTCCTGGCGGTGTGCACGCGTCTCTGCCTCAGCGCTGGCTGGTAACCATAGTCCATGCACCTTGCGCTGGACACAGAGCAGCAGGTTTTTTACATTCTGCTGGCACACATGCTCAGCAGTGCCCATGCAAATCTTCTCATCCTGGCACTCTAGGCGCGGCCCATCTCTCCGCATATCCATACCTGCAAGTCGCCATCGGCCCAGACCTCCAACACATCCTGCTGTTCCGCACCCTGCATGCCCCACCAGGCCTCCACCAGTACTCCACACCTGTCAGCCCTGCCAGACCCCCCATCAGAGTGTTCCGCAGCGCACTGCACATGCCAGGGACATGCGAGCATGCCCTTTCTAGGCCATTAGATGCGGCGCAGCAAATCGCGGCTGAGCGAACAGAGGCCAGGCGTTGAGAGATAAGCCACGCCCTGCTGCCCTGGCCAGGTCTGCCAGAGAGCACATCTGTTGCTCTGCACTGCATGCCGCACACCGCGCACCGAGCAGTACACAGCCTCCCCCAGGCTGCAGCGGCGGAGCGGCGGCTTGCACTTGCACAAAATCGGGATCTGGCCGCAAGCATTCCTACTCTGCAAGTGCTGCCGCCATCAACCCAAAAAGAAAATTGAATGATTGTGGGCCCTGCAGATGGAACCTGCTGTCCCAATAACCCTCTTATGGAATTTAGCGAAAAGCCTTGGGCGCCCCCAAGCACACTGTCGCGCATGTACGGATTGTGACGCTGCAGGGGCTGCCCAGGCACGCTCTTCGCCCAGCTACGCTTGCGTCATCGACACGCGCGCTGGCTCCTGAATTTGGTGAGCAAATATCGCACCCCTCTCGGAATTCTTTTGCCCTGCTGAGCATCCAAATAGCAGACCACCCCTGTTGAACGGCCCATCAAGCAGCGTCGCGCATGGCACCCATCATTCTGTGCAGATGTGGAAATCAATGTGTCATCCAGTGCTTTTGGTTCCGTGAGCTCCCGTCTCAAGCATGAGGCGACAAGCCTCTCCAAAACACCAGTTGTGTGTGGCGCATTAGAGCTTCAAAAGCCTCCCGTGCACATGTAGAAATGCCCACGGCAGTTGTAGACAGTCTGTGCGGTGCCTACGCATACCTACCCCAACCGCCCCCCCAAGCAGCCACAAGTGCTGGCCCACCTCTCAATGGGTAAATTAAAGTACCATTGCCCATACCTCCTGCCTTCATGCGTTGGGCCTGCCTGCGACGAGCACCGCGCACGGCACACCATTGACGTCCGCGGACTTGGGCGCGCCCGCGCCGGCGGCCGCCTCCATGGAGCCGCCGAAGCGCGCGACCGACGCGCCGCGC
>JAABUV010002150.1_pt1 | contig 27473 bp, 36 predicted proteins | sample 5559971 | NCBI WGS metagenome assembly JAABUV01 (sample SAMN10711881, study PRJNA513362) | rock metagenome | isolation source: Antarctica rocks | place: Antarctica: Victoria Land, Knobhead nord | collected 2015-12-19
GAAGGCCGCGACCGTGCGCGCGGCCGCCGCGAGCAGCGCGGGCGCCGGCGCCGGCGCCGCGGGCGGCTGGCCAGGGCTCGCCGGGTCCCCGGCGTCGGCCGCGGGCGCCGCAGGGGGCCCCACGGGCGCCGCGGGGCGCGCGCCCCCGAGCGCCTGCCCGTGCGCGGCCGCGACGTGGAAGCCGTCCACCAGCGCGACCGCGTAGGCCTGGCGCGCAGCGCGTAATGTGTGTGACGGTGTAGGGTTAGGGTAAGGTTGTCTGGCACGACGCGCCAGGAGCATGCATGGCGCTGAGCGAGGCGCTGCTGCGGCGCGAGTACGGCGGCAGCCGGCGCTCGACATCGTTGGGGAGTGCGACCTGAGGTGGTGACAGGGGCTGCGCGCTACACAGCAGGAGCGCGGCTGCAGGCCAGCGCGCCACCGCCTCGCGTCGGCGCGCACGCCTGAGCGCGGGCGCCTGCCAGCCTACTGAATGCAGCACGCACCGCTCCGCGCTTTCAAGCCCGGTGTGTCTCTCATCCCCCCTCTCCCTCCCTCGGGCTCTCTGTGTCTCTGGGGAGAGGCCTGGCGCGAGCCGCGCGCCTCGGGCACGTAGGGGAAGAGCGGCCGGCAGCGCCCCGCGGCCAGCAGCAGGCGGCCCAGGTGCAGCAGCAGCGCCAGGTGCGCGTCGGCGTGCCGGCCGCCCGACAGCGCGGCGCCCGCCCACGCGGCCGCGCGCGCGGCCGCCGCCGCGTCCCGCCGGCACACCGCCGCCGCGTGCTGCGCGCCCAGCGACAGGCCGCGCCCGGCGCGCGCCTGCGCCGCGCCGGGCGCGCGTCAGGCGGGCCGCCGTGCCACGCGGACGCGCATGCACAAGCGCAGCGCGCGAAGCGCTGGCCGCACTCGAGCCCGCAAGGTAACCCTAACCCTAAACCTAGCATAAGCAGCGGCGCGGCGCGTGGGCGCGCCTCCGCGACGCGCTCAGCCGCCGCCAGCTCGTCCTGCGCGAAGCCGGCCGCGGCGAGCGCGCCCGCCTGCGCCTGGAACGCCTCCGCTGCGCCCAGGTCGTACAGCCGCACCGCCGCGTCCACCAGCACCGCGGCCTCGCGCGCGGCGGCCTTGTACCCTGCCTCAGACCCTAACCCGCCATCACCGCCCGGCAGCCCGCCCGCGGCGGCCTCCTGCTCGGCCTGCGCGGCCGCCCAGGGCAGCGGCGGCCAGGGGTCGGCGGGCGGCGCGCGGCCGGCAGGCGACGGCCAGCACGGCGGCTTTGCGCCCGCCTGCGTGCCGGCCACGGCCGCCGTCACGAGCGGGCTGCCGCCGCGCCAGGCCTGCGGCGACGGCCAACCCGCGCCCGGCGACCAGAGCTGCCGGATGGCGGTGGCGTCGGCCCGCGTCGGCGAGCCGGCCAGGCTGCCCGACGGCCGCCCCGGCCCCCAGCTAGCCGCAGCAGAGCCGGGGCCCCGCTGCCCCGGCCGTGCCTGCGCTGCCGCGGGCCACGCGGTCGACGCGCTTGCCGCGCCAGAGGCCGCCCGGTCCGGGCTGGGGCGCTGGCTGCGGCAGGGCGCCCGCGGCGACGACGGCACGCTGCGCCAGGCGCCGGCGCCTCGTGCACGCGACTCGCCGCCGGCGCGCGGGGAGGCCCGGTCCAGGCCCGCATTGTGCAGCCCATCCAGCGCTGCGGCCCAGCGTGCAAAGCCGGTCTGCAGCGCACCAGGCGCGCTCGCCGCGTGCGTCAGCGGGGGGAGCGCGGGGCCCCGGGCGGGGCCCCCGCGCCCGCTGCCGCCGCCCCACGCCGCCGCCGGCGACGGAGGCGAGCGGCCCGCGTGAGCGCACTCCGCGGGGACGGGGCTGCCCGGGCGCGTGGCTGCACCCCCCAGGGTTACGTCCAAGCCCTTGCCCCCCGGCACCCTGTCCGACGAGCATGGCGCGCCGCGCGCGGCCGGCGCTGGCGCGCCCTGACTCCGCAGGCGGCGCAGCCGCATGCACCGCACGGGCCGCGCGGCGCCGGGGCCGGCGCCCGGCGCGGCCGGCATAGAGGCGCCCGCCTGGATGACCGGCAGCGTGGCGCTGCACGCGGCCGCGTCCGGCGGCCACGCCTTGGCCAGGTGCGCCAGCTCGCCGCCCAGCCGCGCCGCGCCCCCGTAGCGGTCCAGCCCGTTCCCGGCGATGCCCTGCGCGCGCGGCGGGCGCCTCGCCGCGCGGCCGCGTGCACGAGCTGCTGTCACAGGCGCACCCTAGACACTGACGCCCGAGACACTGACAACTGTACATGTGCGCTCCACACACATTTTTGCCCATGCGCCAGCCCTCCGCCGCGCCCGCCTCGCCTGTGCGTCCCATTCGCAAACTGGTCTGCGGGACGCAGGCGGTCCTGCGGCAGCAGCGCGGCCGCACCGCCAGGAACAGCGCGCCGGCCGGGAAGGGCGCGAGCGGCCCGTGGCGGCCCTGCAGCGCGGGGCGCAGCAGGCGCAGCAGCGCCACGAATGCGGCGCGCAGCACGGCCGGCTCGGAGAGGCCGGGCGGCGGGCGCGCGCGCTGCGCGCCGCGGTTCTTGCGCAGCAGGTGCGCCAGCAGCTGCGTCAGCCGCATGCTCGGCTCGCTCGCCACGCCTGCGTTTAGGGTTCGGGTTAGGCCAGACGAGCTCGCAGCAGGTGCGCCGGCAGCTGCGTCAGCCGCATGCTCAGCTTGCTCGCCACGCCTGCAAGCGGCCGGCTGGTCATGTGCGCGCAGGGCTTGCAGGCGCCGCCGCGACGCAGCGCGGCAAGCCCACGTGCTGATGCAGGCTGTCAGCATCATCAGGAGTGCACCTCAGCAGACACTCTTGCTGGAACTCTTGCTGATCTGAAGCTCCGTTCTTCATACCCACAGCGTGCACGCCACGTGCATGGCCTGTGCCCTGCAGCTGGCAGCACACGGCGAGTGAGGCGGCATCAGGGCAGCGGACGCGCACTTCAAATGTCCCAGAGCGCACCCGTGAGCAGCGTCGGCGTCGCGGCCAGCAGCGCGCAGAGCTCCAGGTGGTAGTCCTCCACCGCCGCGGCGGCCGCCGCCAGCGTGCCGCACGCGCCGCGGTAGGCGGCCGCGTCGACGCGGACGCTGCCGCCGCTCACGGTCGCGCCGTCGCGGTCCAGCGCGCACGGGAGCTCGCCGCAGCGCGCGCCCGGCCAGTGCACAGCCGGCACCAGGGCGGTGAGGTCGCACAGCGACAGCTGGCGCAGGCTCAGCAGGCCCTCGAACGCGTCGCGCCAGCCGGGTGCCGACAGCCAGCGCTCACGCACGGGCGGCAGCCTGCGCACAGGTGCCGGGATGAGAGACATCATCCGGGTTGCGACTGCTCGCAGCCCTGCTGCCCACCTACTGTGCCCGGCCCTGACTGACTGGGCATAGGCTGCCTAGTTCCCCACTCATTGGGGCGGCTGGTGTGCATTTGCTGTGCTGCAGGCTGCATGCAAACCAGCAATGCCCTCAAAGCGCGAGCGAGGCGACACACGTCATGTACAAGTCGATGACGGGAGCCACATGCAAAGCAGTGGGACCTCTCGGTCATGGAGATAGTCAGGACCTGCGCCAGCCAGCTCACAAATACCGCGCAGCCCTGCTGCTGAGTGCTCGCCGGGCGGTGCGCGCGCGCCTGAACAGCGCCACGGCAAGCCGCAGCAGCGCGGGTGCGGCCAGGCACGCGCCGGCGCTCTCCGGCGGCGCCAGCAACGGCGCGCACCGCACGCGCCGCGACAGCACCGGCAACAGCGCTTGCCAGCACGGCTGCGCGGGCGCAGGAAGTACCTGCGCGCTTGCAGCTCTGCATTCGCATAGTTCCTCTCCAGCTGCCAATGACTAGCCCCTACTAGTCATTTTGGCCTGATCACCCTGTCAAAACAGCGCCAGCCAGTATGGCTGCACCAGTGCCGGCAGCATCAGCGGGTGCTGCACCAGCGCACTGGCCATGAGGCAGTGGCGCTTATTTATGCATCTGTTTGCCCCACACCCCCGAGATGAGTGCGGGTTTGCTCGGTGATGCAAGCATTCCGGTACTGACTCAAGGGGGGGGGGCATGCAACACCAAAACACTGGGCAGGCGTCAGGAGGAAACGTGGGCATGGCTGCTTCGTTGCGGTGCATGCCCAGCGCCACCGCGTGGCGCTTCCGGCCGGGCCGCTGCGCACCCGCGGCCACGGCGCGGGCACCGACAGCAGCTGCACCGCCAGGCGCAGCTCCGGCGTCGCGGCGGCGGCGGGCCTGGGTGCCTCGTACGCGCCGAGCTCGGCGCCCGGGGCGCCTGGACCGGCGCCCGGCGCGCCCAGGCCTGCGCCCTGCAGCGCCAGCAGCCACGGCAGCAGCGCCGCCTCGCACACGTACTCGCGCGCCAGCAGCGGGCACAGGCGCGACACCAGCGGCGCCGCCAGCCTTGCCGCCAGGCCACCGTCGGCCAGCACCTGCGCGCGCATCGGGTCAGGCGCGGCGCCGGGGCTGCCGCGCGCCTGCGCGGCGGGCGGTGGGGCGCACGGCGCAGACTGAGCGCCCATCAGCACCATCCGACGGCGCCCAGCTGCAGAGCGCTGCACGGGCACGCAAAGACTGTCGGCCGGCCGCAAGCGCCCAGCAATCATGAATCTGCAACTAGCACAAGCGTCCTCGCACCTCGGCGCTGCCGGCCGGCAGGTCGCCCGCGGCGCCCAGCGCCCGGTCCACCAGGCGGCGCAGGCAGCCCAGCAGCCAGGCGGCCTCCGCGGCCGCGGCCGTCGGCGGGTCGCTGAGCGGCCGGCAGCCCGGCCGCGGGTGCGCAAATGGGCGCTCGCCGAAGTTGAGCTCGCAGCGCTCGCCTGCGCACAGGCGCCGCTCATGCTAATCTACTGCTGCTTGCGTATCTTGTGCTATGTACGGTGTGTGAGCGCTAGGGTGTTGTCAAACAGAACACCGTATGAGCGGTGGTTTTATACCACACGGGACACGGCCTGCCGGTCTCTTGCAGTGCGCGTGCTCCACACAGGCCGCTCGCCCCTGCTTTGCCTTTGACAGCGAAAGCCAAGCAACAAAGCCTGTGTCAGCAACCACACGCAGCCGCCAGCTGCCTGACACATGGCAGCTGATGCTGGAGATGGCCTGCCCCGGCCGTCTGCAGCGCTAGTTCAACTGAGCAGCTGTGGCGCGCACCGTAGGACAGGCTCACTGCCGGGTAGTACGCCAGCGGGCGGCGGATGTCTGTAAACGCCACGCCCATGTCGCAGCCATTGCGTATGAACGACACGCTGCCCACGTCCAGGTCAATCACGCACCCGATGACGTCCCCGGCGCTCCACAGCTCGCCATAGGGCGCGCCTGCCCGGCGCGCCCGACAATCCCGCTCAGCGCCTCCCTAGCGCACTGCCCGCTGAGCAATCGCGGGCCCTGGGCCTCCTCCAAAATCATAGGATAGCCGCTGACAGTCACAGCAGGCCTGCGCAGACAGCCAGCGCTGGTGGGCATGCTCCGAGTTCCTATACTTCCTGTTGAAAACCCAAGGTTGGCGCCCATTCTCCCCATACGCGCTGAAACCAGCCCCAGGTCACACATCAAGCATAGAACTGGGTAACAAGAGACTTCAAGGCCCCGGGGGCCGCACTCGTGACATTCCACTTGCGCACGCGGCGCCCATCAAACGCATATGTGTCCGGCCAGTCGCCCACGCCCTCCTCGTTGGTGAAGGACGCTGCGGCAGTGGCCCAGCCGAGCTGCATAATGCCGGGCGTGCCGAGCACCGCCTCGAACATCCACTGGCCGCGCGACACCGCGGTCGCCGCGCGCCCGCTGCCAAAGTTGGACCAGCTCTCCGCCGCGTTGCCCGTCAGCCGCAGCTCACCCACGAGTGCCGCCCGGTCCATGCGCACGGGCAGAGGCCCCTCGCGGCCGCTCTGCTCCTGGGGCTGGGGAGTCATGCCGGCCGCGGCGGCGCCGCCGCAGCCCAGCTCCTCCACGCGGCGACTCACAAGCTGCTCCAGCGCGTCAAAGCACACGGCGCCGTGCGCATCGACCAGCGCCGGGCTGCCGGCCGCGTCAAACATGTGCTCGAGCGCGGCGCGCAGCTGCACCTGTGCTGCTTTCCTGCTGGGCCAGGCGCTCTGGCCTGTGTCCAGCAGTTCATGGCGCGTCGCCGCTAACCCCATTGCGCGGAGGGACCAAGCGACCCGCGCTCCGAAAGTCGACAGGAACGTTGACGCTCGCCCCTACCGGAACCCTACCGGAAGTATTTTCCGCGCTGGCAGTAGCAACTTGCGGTTCCGCAATTGTGAACCAGAAAGCTGTCGGAGCTGAAGTATGGCGCACAAGAGCTGCAGCAAGCTTAAAACTCCTTCCTTGGCAAAGGAGTCTCGTGCGAGCGGCAGTAAAAAGGGTGGTTGTCTGAGCTGTACCTGTATACCTTTGTTGCCAGACGTATGAGAGCAAGACTGCCCTGTGGCGACATCTAGCCTGCTTTTCGCTGACTATGGCAGCGCCTGCGGATCCCTGGACGCAGCTGCGGGACGGCGACCCAGAGCAGGCGCGCCGCACTCTGCGTCACGCACAACTTGCTGGCCAGCAGCGCAGCAGCAGCGTGATGGTGGTCGCGACACAGACAATTGCTGTACAGCTCCTCCTGTCCGGCGCGGCAGGTGCTGAGCGCCCTGGAGCAGCTGGTTGCGACCAGGCGCGCCCCGCTTGCGCCCTGCTGCGTGTCACCTGGAGGAGTGCGCGGGCAAGGGAGCTGCAGCCCTCCCATTGCAGCACTGCACACCTGCTGCAGAGCAGAGGGCGTGTTCCAGGAAAGGCTCTGTGATGCGGCCAGTCCCGCCCTGCGCTGCAGTTGGTTACACTGTGAGGGGGACACGTGCGAAGCAAAACCAGAACAGCTGCCCAAACGTCCCAGGCTGGTCTTGGAGGACGCACCAGCCTCATATCCGACTTGGCTCTGCGTGGCCCTGCCCCCGCCCTGGCCGCTGGACGGCTGCCGAGGGCCGGCGCGACTGCGCGCGTGGCCGCTGCGGCGCAGGCACACGCTGGGCCGGATCGCCGCGGAGCGCGCGGCGCGGCTGGTGGAGCTGCTGGAGCGGCCGCCGGCGGGCGCGCGCGGCGCGGCCGCGCGCGCCTGCGCGCTGCTGCTGCTGGCGCGCTGGGCGCGCCTGCTGCTGCACAGCGCGCTGCGTGCGCCCCGGCGCTCCTCGCGCGCGCATGCGGCAGCCGGCAGAGTGCGGGGCAGCCGGATGCTGCGGTTGCGGCCGGGCGCATCGCATGCGTGCGGGAGCGACTGCTCGCTGCAGGGCAAGATGTTCACGCATCCCATGAAGCATGTGCCTGCATGCACAATGCAGGCACGCCGTCGCCGCCTGCGTGGCTGGGCGCTCAGGCCCGTAACGCCTGCCCCCTGCAGGCAGCACCATGGCGGCGGGCGCTGGCGCAGCGCAGCAGGGGCTGCTGCGCCGCGCGTTCGACGTTGCGCTGGGCGCGGCCGCGGAGGGCGCGGGCGCGCCGCCGCGCCTGCTGTCCGCCGCCGTCCTTTTCTTGGGATGCGCGGCCGACGGTGCGCGCCGCGCGTCCCCACCCGCTCGTCGGCCACCCTCTGCATGCCCAGCACTGGCGTGCAAGCGCTGCGGCAGGGTTAGGGCGCTGCGCTGCCAGTCGCGTGCGCGCGTGGTGCAGGGTCCTTGCGAGAGACTGCGAGCGCGGTTCTCATGGCTTGCGGCAGCCTGGAGCGGCCAGGAGACGCCGGTCTCTCTCATCATTAATCGAACGGTGTGCCCCGGCCGCGCGCGCGCAGCCTTCAGCGGCGACGAGGGGGCGCGCGCGTGCACGGCGGTGGCGGGCGCACTGCAGGCCCTGCGGGCGGGTCTGGCGGGCGGCCAGGCGCTCGGTCGTGAACATCGCGCGGGGCCGGGAGGAGGGGGCAAGGGCGGGGCCAGCGCGGGAGCTGCTTGGGGGAGCGGCAGGGCCGCCGGCGGCGGGACCGGCGATGCCATCGCGGGCGTTGGCCTCCTGCTCGCATCCCAGGCGGTATGTGTCCCGCCGGGCGCCGCCCAGCGGGTTAGGGTAGGTCGTGGGGTTCTCTATTAGGCGCGTGCGCACGGCGCCTGCCTCATGGCCGTCCTGCAGGTGTAGCCTCACCCAGGGGACGCACGGAGGCGCCGTGGCGCGCAAGCAGGTCCGCAGCTGGGTATCAAATGGCCGGCGGTGGGGTCTCCCGTGTCTGCCTGGGCTCGCCGGGCTTCCCCGTGCGCTCAGCTGCACGCGGGGCGGCAGGGGCAGGGAGACGCGGCGCTCTGGCTGCTGGCCGGCCTGCTCGCGCTGTGGAGCCCGCCCGAGGGGGGCGCGGCGCCCGAGCATGCGCCCGCGCCCGCCGAGTCGGAGGGCCTGCCGCCCGTGGACGAGCTCATGCCGCTCTATGCCATGATGCGCCAGGTGCGCAGCCATGGCTCGCGGGCAGCGGGCGCCACAGCCCGCGGCTGCGCTTCTCGCCGCGGCCGCCGCGCCGAGCGCTTGAACTGCAGCGGAGGTGTGTGGTCAGCGCTGCTCTGCTCTGTCTGTGACGCGTGAAGGCGTGCACTTCCTGTGGTGACGCTGGCACTCAAGCAGGCGCGGCGCATCCCCTGCTGCGCCATGTGCTGCCGCTGCCCTGCCATGAAACAGCGCCCAATAGTCAACGCGCGGCAGAGCCGGTGCGACAAGGTTGCCGGGAAAATGGGTCGGCGAGCATCCTCAGGGCCGGCGCGGCACCCACTCGCTGCCCGTGCGCCGCAGCTGGGCGCGGCTGTTGTGGAGGCGCGGCCCGCTGCGGACACGTCGGCGGCGGTGGGCGCGCTGGCGGGCGTCGTCGAGGGCGCGGTGCACGGCGGGCTCTGGTGTGCGGGACCTCCATGCACTGCCCGCGCCGCACGACCCGGACGGCCTGCTGACCCGCAGGGTTGCTGTGGTGCCTGACGCAGCCGCGCGCCACGGCCGCCTTTCCACTGGTCCCCTCCCGCGCGCTCCGAACCCATTCACCGCGAGTGGGCTTGTCAGCCCACTGGTGCGCCACATTAGGTTAAGGTATGGTATATCTTCCCTTTTGGACGACAAGGATTGGGAAGCCGCGCGCAGGCAGGAGCGCGCCGCGGCGGCGCTGGCGGCCGGCGGGCTGCTGGAGGGCGCCGCGCGCGGCGTCGCGGCGCTGCCGCCATCCGACCCCGCGCTCGCCCGCCTGGACCGCGCGCTGAGCGCCGCGTGCGCGGCCGCCGCCGCCGCCGCCGCCGCCGCGGAGGGCCGCGACGCGCGCGCGGTGCGCGCTGCCCTGCGGCTGGCCGCCAGGCGGGCTGGTGCTGCGGGCGCTGCTCATGCTTGCGCCCCTTGTTTGTCACACAGAGGCTGCCCTGCCTGGCGCGTGGATGCCTGCGCAGGTTGAAAGGCGTTTGCAAGGGCGCCTCTCTGCATTTTCGATGCGCCTAAGTGGTGCATTGCATTGCGTGTGTGAGGATGCATCAGGTTGCATCAGGCCTCGGCGTCGACGCAGTGCAATGCACCACTTAGATGTGTTGATTATGCAGGGAGGCGTCCTTGCAGCGCGTTTCAAGGCCTGTTGCATCCTGGTGCATCCTCCGAGAGAGGTGTATTAAGATGCGTACATGCTTTCTTGAATGTCCCGTGAGCCTGGGCACAGGAGGGCGCTCTGGACACATGGGCGCCCACGCTGGCGGGCGCGCCGGGCGGCCCGGCGGTTCCGCACGCGAGCGGCCCCGAGGCTGCTGGACCGCAGCTGTGGCGCGCCGCGGCCGCGCTCGCGTGCCTGGAGGCCTTCCAGGCGCGGCTGGCCCCCAGGCAGGGTTTTGCGCGTGTGTGCGGGGCCGCCCTTTGTGCACTGCTGAGCGCGCGTGCCCTACATCAGCGCTCTGTGCCTGTCGTGGCCGGGCCGCTGATTGCTGCCGCTCGCGCGCGCGCCGCAGGGCTGCCAGCGCCCGCAGCCGTCGGCCGGCACGCTGGCCTGCCTGCTGGGCGCGCTGCTGCGCGGCGCGCTGTCGCTGGACGGCCTGTTCGCGGCGGCGGCCGCCGGCGCGCCCCCGGAGCAGGCCACTGCCTGGCTGCACGCCCAGGCGCGCCCACTGGGGCCCGCTGGGCGAGCGTGCACGCGGCTCAAGCGCCTTGGGCACATGGCCTGTGGCCCCTGTGCCAGAAGCTGAGATGCGGTTAAGGGATCAGCGGAGAGGGTCCGGGGTGTGGCGATGCTGGCGGTGGCACATGTTGGCGCCCGTTTGGGACCGGCGCGTGCACCTGCGTCGGGCATTGGTTAGGGTTAGCAGTATATAAATATGGCTAGCAGGACAGGGGGGTCCCGGCCCGCGCAGGTGGACGGCGCGCTGGGCCGCGCGGCGGCCTCGCTCGCGCGGTGCGCGGCGCTGCAGTACCGCGCCGTGGAGCCCGACATGCAGCAGGTGCGGCCGCGCCCACGCTGCCTGACGCGCCAGGCGCGGCAGCATGCTGCGGCGCGAGTGCGGCGCAGAGTGGAGCGGGGCCTGGGGCTTGTGCGGGTGGGTGTCTCCCGCTGCGATGTCGCTCTGCAGCCAGAGGGGTTTGGCAGCGTGCCTGCGCTACAACACTTTGGGGACACGGGGACGGTGCAGTGCCGCGCGCCGGGGCCTGGTGGACAGCGCACGAGGGTCGGCCGCGCGGCTGAGCAGGGCGCGCGCGCGCGCGGGCGGCAGCGCGCGCAGCAGGACCTGCAGGCCACGGCGGCCGGCTTCCATGCGGGCTTCCGGCGCTACGTGAAAACCTAGACCCTAAGGGCCATTTCGCCAGCAGGCGCGTCTGCAGCTTGGCAGGCCTGCGCCCGGGCGACGGCACATTCAAGACCTAGACCCTAAGGGCCACAGCTTGCCCTGGGAAACAGGCTTCAGCGCCCTGCCCGGCAAGCCGGCGCCATCGGAACGGCGGTGCTCCGCATGCCGCGGCTCCCCGAGGGACGCGCCGCGATCCCAGAAGGCCTGGCCTGAGCACGCTGCTCAGCAGGCCAGCGCCGCGGGCGGCGCGCGCGCACTTGGGCTGGTCGTCGGTCAGCGGGACGCCCGTCGTCTGCAGGTGTGCGGTCGCCTCCGCCTCAAACTTTAGCGTCGGGCCGCCTGCGGCCTTGCCGGCCGCGCGAGAGCGCTCGCGCTGCTCGCGCATGGCCTGCTGGTAGCCCTCAACGTCCACCTCCAGCTGCCGCTCCTCCGCCATGAGCTGCGCTGGGACTTGGGCAGTAAGTCCCAGTACCACTAGAGTACGATTGATAGCTGGAGCTCATCGTAAGCTACTCATCCAGGGCTGGAGTAGAGCCTTGCATAAATGTGAAGGGCCACCTAGCAAGCGCCGCACCGCAAGCCTCAGGGACATTCGTTGAGCACGATGCATGAGAAGCATTGGCAGTGTGGAAAGCCGGTGGCGGCTCTGCTTGTAGTGTATAAAAAACGCTTGCCTCATGTGTACTGAGTGTGTGGAGAGGCGGCCGCAGCACAGCGTCGCCCTCGGCGGGTAGAGGGACCTCCGTTCACGTCAGTTTATGTGAAGTCACCCATGCTCAAAAGCAGTCGGACTGGGGTTGCGGCATGAGCTTTGGCCCCGGCGTGGCAGCATGCCTGGGTGAGGTCGAGCGGGAAGCCGAACGTGTCCCAGAGCAGGAAGGCGTCGCTGGCCGCCCTTGGCGGCGGCGGCCGCCTTTTTGAACAGCTCCAGCCCCTTCACCAGCGTGCGGCTGAAGCTGACCTCCTCCTCCCTGCCGCAGGACAGCGCAGTCCGGTGCTTCGCCTGCAGCATTGGTCTCTGCAAAGGTAGCTATGTTCCATCACCACCAGCTATAGCTCTCCGCAGGCTCCTTGCAGGCTTACTCATCAGCCAGCGCAGAACGACGTACTTCACATCATGTTATCAGGGGTTCTGCACTCACCATCCTGCTGCACTAACAACAACCGCAATGCGCAGAGAGGGGCGCACTTGATAGTGGCATGGATGTGATCCCGCTTCGCCACGAGCTCCGGGTAGAAGCCGCCCATGACAGCCACCACCGAGTCCACCTGCAGCCAGTGAGCGAACTCAAAATCTCGCCACTTGTCTGCTCAAGCACGGTCGGCTGTCTGGTATCAGGAGGAGACGACCATGAGCCTGATCGACGGCGCGCAAGCTGCAGCTCGCACCGTCGGCGCTCTGCGCCGCCGCGGCGCGCGGATGTTGTCCGGCGGGCGGCCAAGCTCACTGAGGTGTGCGACCATGTTTCTGGAAGACAGGGAAGCACGCAGTGTGGACGAACGCCGCATGTAAACCACCCGACCAAGAGCGCAGGGAGTGTCGGGCCGTGGAGCGCACGGAGCGGAGCGCGCACCAGCCCGGCGAAGAAGCCGTCGGGCGCGCCGAGCGCGCGCGACTAACCCTACCCATGGAGCGCGCTACCAGCCGCGGCCAACCCTGCCCACGGAGCGCGCACCAGCCCGGCGAAGAAGCCGTCGGGCGCGCCGAGCGTCTCGCGCCCGTAGCGCACCGCGCGCCGCAGCACGCGGCGCAGCACGTAGTCGCGGCCCTCGTTGCCGGGCGCCGCGCCGTCGGCGATCGCGAACGCGAGCGTGCGGATGTGGTCGGCCACCACGCGGTACGCCATGTCCTTGCCGCCCGCGTCGTCCGCGCCCACCTGGGGGCAGGGTTAGGGTTGGGCCAAACTCCAGCCGCATGACTGCCTGTGGCCTTCATGCAGCCGGCAACTGCACTAACAGTGGCGGTTTGCGCCCGCGCGCGAGCATCGGCGCAAGCATGCCGCAGCGCCCGCGCAGGCAGTTTGGTACACCCACAGTTGTTAGCAAGCAGGCACTAGAGATGTTCGTCAGCAGGGTTGGTTTGCAGCACGTCCATCAGGACGTTTGCTCCAACACTCTGCATGCTGCATGCCAAGCACGCATCAGCTTCACCACTTCTGCCAGTTCCGCGGCGTGGCACCTTGTCGGTGTATGGCTCCGCGCCGGTAGCAGCCCGGATGGCAGCAAATATGGGCGTGAACATGTCTGTTGCATAGTTGGAGACCTGCGCCACCCCGCAGGCCCTGCGCTTCAGGCACGCCCAATCGCACAAGCCAGCAGTGATGCACGTTCACAACAATGAGCAGGCGCCCAGCAGCCCGCTGAGAAGCTTGTGTCCAGTACTTCACAGCGTCTCTGCAAGCTCACTCTCGACCGCGCTCATCAGCATCGAGCGCTGCCTTAAACGGGCCCCAATGCCGAACACCTCCAATCATATCTTGCCATTGAGTCACAGCGCACTGTAAAGCTCGAATCTTACCCTGCACACCGCAGACGCCCATCCGCTGGCTTGGCAGCCTGCAGGAAGCAGCCCCAGCTGGCTGAAGCAGGCTTGACGTCACACTCAGCGGGGGAATAGCAGACTGTGGCGCGTCAGGGTGGCATGCGGAGGTCTTGAGGCGCCCGACCTTGCCCTGCAGCACGCTGGTGATGCGCTCCATGCCCATGCCCGTGTCCACATGCCGCGCCGGCAGCGGCTTCAGGCTGGCGTCGGCCTCGCGGTTGAACTGCGCGCGCCGGGCAAGCATGCTGACTCTCAGAGCCCCCAACATCTGCAGCTGCAGCACGTGGACGCTGCAGAGCGTGCATGCACCTGCCTGCCGCCCTGCACCCTGCATGACCTGCCCCACATGGCACCGCCAGATATTTCCTTACAAGAACGCATGCCACAATGGTCCATCAGTGTGATCTCCGCAGACGACAGCGCTGACCGCGTCACAGCGTGGCGCGCGCCAGCAGGCATCGCAGCACGGTGGCGCGTCTCCGCCGCTTGAGCGGCTGTGCTGGGTGGAAGGTCAAGGTAGGGTTAGGGTATGATCAGGGCGCAGCGCGCGCCTGCATGAACACGAGGTTCCAGACCTCGAGCACGTTGGGGTCGTCCAGGTTCACCAGCGGGCCGGCGTCGCAGGTGGAGATTAGGGCAGGGTTGGGCAGGGCGGAGAGCGCGCCTGGATGAAAACCAGGTTCCAGATCTCGAGCACGTTGGGGTCGTCCAGGTTCACCAGGTGCGCGGCGTCGCGGCCGCCTATGCGATCATAGTGGATCTCTGTGCAGGGCCCGCAGGGCCCCTGGTCGCCCATCTCCCAGAAATTATCCTTGCAGCCGAACGGCAGCACGCGCGCCTCCGGCATCAGCTTCAGCCTGCGCCCACCCTGGCATCAGCCTGGCTGGCCCCTGCAGCCGGTGACGGCACGCCCGCCTCTGCCATCAGCTTCAGCCTACGGCAAAGTATGCCATATGCATCCCTTTGCAGCGGGCTGCAACACTCTCAACGGCCTTGCAGCGGCGTCCAACTTGCTCAAGCGTAGCTGTCGCAAGCTTGGAAAGGAGCCGTGCGTTGCCGTATGTATTCTCTCTCGATCAATGTCCTAGAAAGGCGGGTCAGGGTCAGGGTCGAGCTGGCGCGGGTGTTGTCAAGCGCGCGCAGCTCCTGGGCTTGGGCGGCTTGCGCGCAGGGTGCGCGCCAGCGCACCAGATGCCCTTGGCCTCATCGTCGGGTGGCAGGCCCTGCGCCTCATCGCCGCCAAAGTACGTGGCGTAAAGCCGCTCCGGGTCGAGCTTGTATACCTGGTGCGCGCACAGTCATGCATTTATATTGCAGGCAGCAACGCTGCTGCATGACATGTGCACGTTGGTACTGAGGCATGCATTCAGATCCTGTGGAGCCGTTCCTGGGCCAATACGCGAGTACACCCGCACATCGCATGCACTTCGCCCGCATGCGTGAACATTGGAATATGGTCGCAGATAATGGCCTCACGAAACTCGAACGCCCAGCTACCCACCGCCACAGAGGGCGAGCAACCCGCACGCATCCTCGGTGCAGACGGCCGAGTGGCGTCGCGCGAGGTGGCGCGCGGGCGCGCCTGCGTCAGCAGCTCCCACGCCCACGCGATGGCCTCCGCCTTGAAGTAGTCGCCGAAGGACCAGTTGCCCAGCATCTCGAAGAACGTGTGGTGGTACACGTCCTTGCCCACATCGTCCAGGTCATTGTGCTTGCCGCCCGCGCGGATGCACTGCCGGCGCGCGCGCACTCGGCGTCAGGCCCGCGCTTGGCACGGCCGGGCGCTGATACCACCAGCCGCTTGCACTGTGCTCGCATCGATGCTGTGCTTGCCGCCTGCACGAATGCACTGCAGGCGCGCGCACACTTGGTGTCATTCTTACCCTTTGGGCATGGCAGGCATGCAAAACGTTATATTCTTTCTGTCTGCATCATAAAAACAACAGGCCCGCCACGCGCGCGGGCGCCTTGCATCAGCACACACAAAATCTCTCCAGTCAGCTGCGTGTTTGCATGGCCAGGGCCCAACGCTTATCGCCTGTAATGCATGCCCCATACTTGTGCATGGCAGCGCGCCAGCATGGGTTTGGGGATCGCCGAGCACCCTAGATGGCCTGCTCGTCCCACCGGCCTGTAATGTGCCACCATGCGGCGCCTCCACCGCAGCTCCTCGTGACGCGCGACTCGAGCTCAGCGCCGCAGCGCATCAATGGGCACATGAGCGCCCCCGGCCGGCTTGGCAGCCGGCCCGCACCTTCTGGGCGTCGCAGGCGCGCGACAGGCGCGCAAAGTCCGAGTTGGGGTCGACGGTGCCCTGGAAGATGGGCTTGAACTGGTTCATGCCGGCGTTGGCGAACAGCAGCGTCAGGTCCGCGTGCGGCACCACGCTGCTGCTGGGCACCGCCGTGTGGCCCTTGGTCTCGAAGAACTCCAGGAACGCCTGGCGCACGCGGTCGCCTGCGCGCGCGCGCGCGCGCCCCGATGAGCGCCCGACCAGCGTGTCCGCGCGGGCCAGGTGTGCCGCGTCCTCGCACCCTTCAGAGCGGCATTCGCATGCAGCTCACTGGCCAGGGGGCTAAGTTTGAGAGGATATTGTTAGGGGGGCAAGCTGTGCACACACACACCCCTACACGCCACATGTGCCAGCCATGCAACCTTGTGCATATTGGAAAATCTGCGCCCTGGGTGGTTGGGCGGGACACGCTTCTCGACACGCCTGACATGCGTGACCAGAGCGCCCGCGTGAACTTTCGCGCAAGCTGTCACGCAATGCAGCCTCCCTGGCACCCAGTCAGCCTCCCCGTCAGCCAAAAGGGGAGCCTGCGCGCGCATGCCGGAGCGCCTGCCCGTATGGGAGAGCCAGCCTCGCGGCGCGCGCCTGACCACTGCGCCCGCGTAGGGTTCTGCACGGGCAGGCTGTCGGACGCCCGCAGCGCGGCCTCGCCCGGCACCAGCTCCGCCTCCGGCGCGGGCAGGGGCCGCCGCAGCGCGCGCAGCGCCGCCGGGTGCTCGTACAGCGTCTGCAGGTACCGCGTGAGCGCCGGGTGGCCGCGCCGGAACTCCGGCGTGAACGCCTGGCGCGCGCCGCGCGGGCAGGGGGTCAGGGCGCGCCGCGCGGGGCGCCTGGCGTGGCCGCCTGGCGCAGCGGCGTGGGCCGGGAGCCGGGGCGTGCCATGCGGATCTTTGCAGAAGACGCTTCACGCATGCAGCAGCACCGGGCGTCTGCTCTTCACCAGATGTCGCATGTCGCATGCATGTTCTGCAGTTGCAGCTGCATGCGCTGTAGACGCCTCCATGCGCCGGTGCGTTTGGAAAGCTCGCAGGATTCCAAGCAGCCGCGTTCCGCCCTCCTCCAGCCCCCCCGCCGGGCCGTGCTTGCTCACCGCAGCACTGCAGAGAAACCCCGCCACGCATGGCGCGATGTGCCGCAGCTCAGCAGCCACCCGGAGGTGTGCACAGCAATTCTTAGCAGTGATGCTTCCTGATGCTTACTTAGCAGCATTAGCTGCAACATCAGGTGGCAGCCGGTGCGCACCACGCAGTATGACTGCACAAAGGCGGCGGCCACCACCACGTCGGCCAGGCTGACGGCCTGGCCGACCAGGTAGGTGCGCCCGGCCAGCTCCCGCTCCAGCACGCCCGCATGCGCCAGGAAGGCGCCGCGGGCCTTGGCGGAGGCGCGCTTGTCGCACGGCATCCCCGCATAGCCGAAGATGGGGTAGATCCAGTCCACGGTCTCGTGCTCCAGGCCCTGCTTGACGCGAGCAGCGCGCTGAGGGGCTGCACATCTGCAGCAGGGTCGGCTTGCCTTGGTGCACGCTTCGCCTGTCGGTGGGCGACCAGGATAGCAAGCAGAGCGCGGTAGGAGTGCAGCTCCCACTCTTGAAGGTCAGCTGAAGCCAGTGCACGCCAAAGCAACACACGCAGCTGAGAGTACGCCACTGACAGGTCGTGACAGTGCTGCAGGTTTCAGAGGGGCTCACTTGGCACCAGTCCAGCCAGCAGTCAATACGCGCACGCGTCATGTCTGCCGGGTGCAGCGGCCGCGCATACAACGGTGTGCCCTCTGCCAGGAAGCGGCAGATGGCATTGCTTTCCAGCAGCGGCCCCTGTGGGGTCTCCAGCACGGGTACCTGCACCACCACTATGGTGACTCTTTCGCTTCACAAGAATATTGACCGGTGCAAGTTGCCACACGACCCGTGTTATATGTGCAAACACGCTGGTGGCATCAATATGCACAGTCTCTTGCATATGTTGTTGATGGCCTACTTGCGCGACGGCTTGCCTTGTATGTGTAGTTGCATCGTTCTCAATAGCACTTGTGCTAGGTGAGGGACAGTATTGTGTACCAATGCAGCCAAGCGTTGCAAGAGTGCTTGCCAAAGGAGCATGGTGCGCGTTGTGCACCTTGCCGCTGGGGCTCATCGCCAGGAACCGCGGCGTTCTGCTGCTCAGGCCCCAGGTGAAAGGCGGGCGGTGCAGCTCAATGCCCGCAAAGGCCGCCACCAGCTCCGCCTTGAGAGCCTTTGTCGCGGTGAGCGGGCCATGGAGGGTGTACTTTGGCATGTTTATTCGTACTTCTACACCAGTCCCAGGCGCTGTGATGTGCGTAGCTCGACTTTGCTTGCGCTGCTGCGTGAGACAGCCTCAACTCGGCCAGCCTAGGGCTGCTTAGGCTTCCAAGTCGAAACAGTGCCAGGCCAGCAACAAACTGAGCTTTGGCAAAACAGTACGCTTCTAGGCATCCGCACAGGGGAAGGATTACTTCGGGTACAGTGACACACAGCAACAAGAGTGGGGCAGAAGGAGCGTACATTTTTTGCATCGCATTGGTCAGCCAGTGCTCACCTGCTGCTCTTGTTGTGGCAACTCAGCTGACCGCAGCACCCGCTCAACGCGCGTCTTATGGAGGACGACGATTATGGCGGCGATGCTGGGTGCGCTTCTGCTCTGGGCCTGCGCACTTGTACCTCTGCTAGAATACCGAGCGTGAGCGTGTCAACCTGCACAGGATGGATGTGGAGTACGACGCGGACCCGGAGGTGCCAGAAGAGGTGATGCACGCGCCGCCTCCCGCGCGCATGTCATTTTGGAGGCTGCTTGCTCTGGCAACTTTGGCTTCCATGGCGTCTAGTAACTGGTTGGAGGAGTGGACCTTTGTGTGTACTGTACACCAACATGAGACGCTGCGCTAGCCACGCTGGCCTTGGTGCACGCAGTGTGCTGCAGTGTGCCGCTGTGTGTGCCTGGTGTGCACAGTGTGACGCTGCATAGCTCTCCCAAGACGGTGCACCGCCTCTGCACGGCCTGAGCACCTACCTTGCGCACTGCGCAGTCAATTAGTGAGGCGGAGGGTGCTCAAGTTCGGCAAGGCGTGTGCGGGGCGCCAGGAGCCGCAGTCATGCTGGAACAGCGGCCGCAAGCGCACACGTCAGCGGAATGTTTCGCAAACGAGACAGTGTTTGCTGTGAGGGGCCTCGTTCAACTGCTTTAAGTTGCTGAACTGATTGGTGGCGCGGCGCGCCGCGCAGCCGTTTGGCGAGGGCGAGGAGGCGGAAGGCGGCGAGGCGCACGTGGAGGGTGAGGACCGCATGGAAGTGCTGGAGCAGCAGCCGCAGCCGACCGACCGCCCGCGCATCACAACGCGCTATATGACAAAGTATGAACGCGCGCGTATTCTGGGCACACGCGCGCTGCAAATCAGGTTCGAGCTTCGCCGGCTGACCAGCTGTACCAAAAGGCTTTGACAAGTTGCTTGCGCCAGGCTTGAGCATCAGCTGTACCTGCGTTAGGAGGCTGCAGCCTTGGCGTGGCGCGCAGCATGAACGCACCCGTTATGGTGGAGCTGAACGGGGAGTCTGACCCGCTCGAGATCGCTATGAAAGAGCTGCGAGAAAAGAAGATACCCTTCACCGTGCGGCGGTACCTGCCTGACGGCAGGCGCGCCTCTGCTGCTCTGGCTCAGGCTTTCTGGACATAAAAGTGCAGCAGGCTGCAGCTGCACTTGGTTTACACAGCTATCATTCGACAGCCTCATGCTCATGCTGTCTGGCAAAGAATATTGTGCAGCCTGTGAGCGACAGTCCTGTGCGAGTACGGAGCAAGCAAGCTGTTGTACGAGTCCTAAGACCGCGCTGGCGCACGGCACAGCTATGAGGACTGGTCGGTGGAGGAGCTGATACAGACGGACCGGTGACGGGCGGCATGTCTGCCCTTGCTGCAGGCTATACCTGCTTTCTGCATGCTGTGCTTTGGTACTTGCTAGCAATCACTACAAGCTGAGCTGCATATCAGAGATAAAACCAGCGGCTGGTTTTATGCAGCTGCTTGTGCTGCCGTATGTAGACACGCGCACGTGCAGTGTAAGAGCAAGTGCATGTGGCCGCCCTCAGACCTATGGCATAACACCTTTCTTCAGAGTTGCCTATACAATTTGCAGAAATAACAGAAGACCATCAAGGTGCAGGCACAAGTGTGTCACCTATCACTGAAGCAGGTAGTGCAAGTGGCGCTGTGCAAATCGCCCAGCTCGGCCAGAGCCTCAGCACAGCGCACCAGCATGCGTGAACAGCGAGCCAACTAGGTGGCTCTCGCTACCAATGTTCAGCAGCGACACTGGTGCAGTGTTCCGATTGCTCAGCCTTGAAGGCCTGTGGCGGTGGCTGTGCGACTTGAGCACTTGGTTTGAGGAGCTATTTACGCCGCCACACCAAACCTCACCTGCACGCTCGCCAGCGCGGCCACGTGCCGATTCTGTGACCCATAAGAGCGGCAGCCGCCGCGTGCTGTGCGCTTGCTGCAAACTCGCTGCTGTGGTTTCCATGCTGTGGCCATTTGACTGAATAAGAGCGCTCGTTTGCTGCAGGAGTGAGTTCCGGCAGCTCTCGCGTGCCGTGGCTAGCGGTGGGCTGCCGCAAGTAAGCGAACTGGGCCTGGTCGATGACAACATTTTCAGGCACGTGCGCACTGCTGGCCTCCAGGATGGTTTGTGCTCTGATGGGCCGCAACTGTTGCTCCGGTCTCGGATGCTCTTGCACCTGCTGAGCGTCTGCGCACAGCACGGTCTCCTCAGGCGGCTCCTGAGCTCAACCTGTTGTTGCAACTGCACGTGACTCGGCGTGCCACGCAGGTGGCGCTTCTGCTTGAGCAACTTTGATAGCTCCACGCCAGGCGGCCGTGACCTCAATGCCGATCTGGCCGTCCTGCGGCGCAAGTTTGGCTGCGGCAAAATCCTTATGGAGGCCTTGTTCCCGGGTAGCCGCTACCCGCAGGAGCCGCCTCTCCTGCGCATCGTCAGACCTCGCATGGCGTGGTACACTGGCGCGCTGCGCCCTGCCCCCAGCCGCACATCACCTGTGTGGCTGCGCCTTAGAGAGCTCTGCCTGACCCGCGTCATGGCGCGGCAGGTCATATCACCGCTGGTGGTGCAGTGTGCCTCGAGGCGCTGTCCCGCGGCAGCAGCCCCTCTGCGTGGCAGGCTGCTTACACCATGGAGAGCATCCTCCTCCTGGTGCCTGCCCTGGCGCTGCTGCGTCCCTCTCCATGGCTCTGCTGCACTTTTCAATGGATTGTGCAAGCTTGCACTGCACTTACAAATATCATATCTGCCATGAGCCGCTTTCCATTTTCGGTTTTCCGTTTTCCATTTTTTTTTCCGCCGAAAAGCAGCGCTGCAACACCGCATCGTGCCATGTGGCAGGTCATAAACAACATGGTGTGCTGCGAGCGTGTCCTTGTGCGGACGCCAACCGGCCCCGGCGGCATCAGTGGCCCAGCCAGGTTGGGGCTCACCTTGTACCTTCCCTGTAGTAGAAGAGTTCGTACCTCATTGCATTGGCAGTTGGCTGGCAGGCGTGACGTGCCTTGCATGAGTGCACATGCTCTGCGTGCTTTGCTCTGTGTTGCTTGCTGGTGGCTTGCATTTCAGGACTATGGGGTGATACTAGCTGGCCTGGCTCACGCCAGGATTTGCAAGTTGAGTGCATCTGAACGTTGAGCTGACGACATTGCTGGCTGGCTGGTCCACCGCGCTGCAAGTGATACAAACAACAAGTGCGTGGCATCATGCAGACCACAACGTCATGGGACCGCCCGCAGGGTTGACCTGTACGGGCGATGGAGCGGCCTGTCGCCAATGACCGATTACAGCGAGCGCGAAGCGCGCGCGGCGCTGGAACGCATGGAGGCCACCCACCGCCGCCACGGGTGGTGATGCATCTTGCGCGGTGACGTGACCGACTTTGTGTGCTGCTGGGCCTGTGGAGGTGGGGCAGAATCATGCGTGACTCGCATGAGGCGAGCTTGCGCTCATGTCGCAGCTTCTCATCCTTGATGAGTCTCAGTGCCGTTAGGTAATGAAAGCATCCAGTCCATGAAATTATGCACAATTGCTGGTGCTCAGGTCGATGTTGGAAGGGTCTCGTCATCTGTACAGGTTACATGTGTTAACCGCCCCTTGTCTTACTTCTGTGCATTGCTGTGACTTGCACCAGCATGTAGCTGTCTGTCAAGTCCAATGCACACTAGGGTGACCACAACTGGTTCGCGCCTAGGCACTATTCTGTCTTTGGTGTCTTAGCTGCAACGCCTGCAAGCTGTGCTTGCAGAGCTCCATTATGCATCAGCAAGAGTGCCGGTGTGATGTGGATGTAGGAGGTGCCTACTGGAATTTCTTTGTAGCTGTCCAACACGACGTCAAGCATGTGCATGTGTGCAGCACAATGTAGATATGCGCATTCTTGCCCCACAAAATAGGAGGTACTTTACTAGATGATGTCTATTCCATGTATGAGACTGACTTTCTGGCGGCCTGCCGTTGACATGGGTTGGCAATAGTGCATGCCATACGCAATAACAACAATCCAAAGTGTAACTGCGTCAGCTCAGAGTGTAGGGTGAAACCTCCTCCACAACAGCTTGCTGGCATTGGGCATGGCACGCCTGAAGCGTGTCACAAAGTTCACCACCTCGGAGGATGTCCAGCAGGCTGCCAGCGCCCTGGAACGAGGCCGTTCCCGGCAGGCCTCTGGTGGTATCTCACAGGGCGGGCGGCAATGAGGCCCCGGAGAACACGCTTGCAGCACTGCGGAGCGCCGAGGCTGCGGGCTCCAAGGTACTGATGCACCAGCGGTTTTCACGCACGCTACCGCGCCCTGAAGAATACAGTGGATGTTTTTTTTCCGGTCTATTGAAGCAGAGCGCAATGCCACCAGGTGATGCAGATGGACATATTGCCGACCTCAGAGGGCACGCCGGTTATATTCCACGATACCTCGCTGCTGCGCGCGTGCGGCGTCGACACAGACATCCGGCAGGTCACAAAGCTCACTAGCATGCCGTGGCGTCCTCTGAGCGCGAACCTCGTGTGCACTCCCTGGGCAACCTAAAGCGCATATGTAGGTCGCTGCGAAGGACCTGCCGCTGTACCGCGAGGTGCTGCAGCCGCTGATCCCTACGGAGAGCGCGGCGCCGGTGCACACCACCGACTTCAAGGACGGGCGCCGCATCCCGCTCCTGAAGGAGCTGCTGCTCGAGGCAGGCACACAACACACCTGTTGGATACCATGCTCTTACATTCACGGAGCCTGCTGAGCAGCAGTCAGATCAGCTCAGACATCGACCTGGGCGTTGCTGCTCACGCAGGCCGACGCGGATACATACCTGATTCTGGAGATCTGGCAAGAGAGCCGGGTGCGCTCCTGTATGCCATATTATCTCCACAAGTACCGCGTGATTTAAGGCCGTGCAGTGTCGCACTCCATCAGGTGTTGTATTGTGGGTGCAAGAATGAATGAATTACCATCGTGTATCAGCCAGCTTTGGCTGCTTACGGGTGCACCCCGTGGTGCCGCCACTGGGCTGCTCGATGTTAAGTCTGTGGCATAGGCTTGTTGAATTGGTACCATACCCGGGTGTCGCACCATGACCTGCATGGCATGGCCTCTGCGCATGTTGCATGCACATGCCAGATGCCTGCTCTTCACATGGCCACCAGGCATGGCTCTGCATCCATGCAGGTGCGTGTCCTAAACAGACGGGTACTGCAGCAGCGCTCTGTGCAGGAGCGCGTGAGGGTCTGACGAGGGCTCTTGGCACCAGCAAGCGCCCGCGACCGCGCGCAGGCGCTGGTGTTCGCGGTGGCAGATGAGGTGCGGCGCGCGGGCAGGGCCGACCGCGTCATCCTGGGCAGCCTGGACAGCCCGGCCATTTGGCGCATGTGCGGCGAGGCGCTGCCGGAGGCCGCGCGCATCCTGCCAATGCGCGAGGTGTGCTGCCCGCTGGCCAGGCCTGCATGAGCAGACCAGAGCAGCTGCTATTTCGGCGTGTTGGAGCGCCGGTGCTTGGTGCCCTGCCCATGTATCAGCCCAAGCTCACATCCGGGCCGCCGGCGCGCGCTGGCAGGTGTACTGGCTGTACACGCTCTACTTGCTAGGCCTGAAGGACCAGTGGCGCCCGCCGCCTGGCCAGTCCGTCTTCAACGTGCCGCTCTTCACTGGCTGGTGCGGCCTGTGCGTGTGCGGTTGCGCGTGGTGGCTGTGCATGAGCTGCGCATGAGACATGCGGACTGCTGAACATCATGTTTAAGAGAGCCTGCTGGCCTATGGTGAGCATGTGCATGCTCCTGCGCTCGCATGACCGCCACGCTGCCGCCCAAGCGCTGCCTGCGCAACGGCAGTAGGTAAAAGTGTTACAAATCAACAAGCGCTGCGGCAGCAGTTTGCCTTCGCCGAGGTCGTACAGTCGAGCGGCTGTGGCGCGCTGCTGCGGCACGCTGGCAAGGGGGCTATGACACCCTGCCGGCGCGCAGGGAGGCCGCCTTTGCCAAGGCCATCCCGGCGCGCGGCTGGCGCGCGCTGCTGCTGCGCGCCCGCCTGGCGTTCATGAAGTGGCTCATCCCGCGGCCGCGGCTGTTCGCCTGGCTGCAGGCGCGACCGCGCTCGCGCACGCTCGTCCGCACACACCTGCCCGCATGTCTCTTGCTGCCTATGCAATAGTTTGCAAGCGCGGATGCTGTCCGAGGTAACAAGCTTGCAGACATGGCAGCCGCTATTCGGCAGACGCATGCGCCCCATCCCGCACGCCAGCAGGCACATGCTGCACACCCTTGCTGGCCGAGCAGCACGCATGCATGCCGCGCATGCTTGCGCACCACAGCCCTCTGCTCGCTGAGAGGCTCTGCGCCCGAGCCGGCACGGCGGGTCGCCTGGGAGCCGCTATGCCAGCATGTGCGGGCGCCTGCGCGCAGGACAAGCACCGCATACCGGTGGTTGTGTTCATCCTGTCGGAGCCGGCGGACTGGCGGGCCGCACTCAGGCTGGGCGGCGTCACTGCCATCCAGACCGACTCGCCCGCCGCGCTGCGCAAGTGGCTGCTGGGCTCGTAGGCGGGCTGGTCACGTTTTAGCAAGTGGTGTAACGACGATGGCAGCCGCGCATACCGGGCGGCCCTCATGAACCTTTGCACGCATGACGCCGCTTGTCTGGGCAATCAATCATGCGCCCGGACCAGTGCAGTAACATGCACCTACCGCCTGCCAGTGCTGTGGCCTACCACAGAGTCCTGCTGGACCATTTTATCGGCCGCCTGTCAGTGTCCAACATCATGTCGCTTGCTGCTGGGCATGCAAACATGAGCTTATGCTTGCATGGCTGGTTGGACTTGGAATTTGTATTGCTTGCGCTAAGCGCTTCCATAGGTTGTGTCGAGGCTGTTGGCACTGTCAAACAGCGGCTGTTCTACAGCCTCTACCCATGGCCGCCACTTGGCAGGCTTGCTGACCATATTCCAAACATTTCGCACGGGTCAGGCATGTGCGCCACATTGGTGTACCAGCCTGTGACTAGGCAGGCTCAGTCATTGCAGATGCATTGCAAATGCATCTGATGCAAGCATTGCGTCAGTAAAGAACCATCGTCAGCGTGGCAGCGCCAGATAGATGTCCACCGTGTGGAAAGATCTGCAAATCCCTGCCTAGGTTGCAGCTCGCACCGTGCAGCATTTTGCAGGCGATACGCCCCTTGTTCCACTTTGTAGTTCTGCATATGGCAGTTGAGACACGCCCGCCCTCACAGCGCTATGCGCATTTAGGTGCTGCCAATGCTTTGTACATGTGTTCGATCTGTTAGCACTGCCATGTTGGCTTCTGATCAAGCTTCTCGGGCTCCAGATAGTAGCGATTGGATGCAGTTTCAGCTGTAATGTCAATACAAGGGGGTCACGCGGGACGATGGCGTCAGAGCACCAAACCCCGGGAGCGCTTGCCTTCGACTCTGGACAGATGTAGGCGCCTATTTGCTTTGCGCAATACACCGTGATGCTGCGGCCCTCCGTGACCAGCCCGCTCCGCGCCCGTGCAGGCTGGACATTTACGTCTGCGACTACTTGCGCAAGCGCAGCCTGCACAAGTGCGCGGAGTTGTTCGCCTTAGAGGCCAATGTGCCCGACAGGCAGCTGGGTGCGGCCCAGCCACGCGGCTGATGAGTAAATTGCGACGTCATAAGCTCTACTTGGCGAATGACCTTGCGCATATGCGCAGCCATTGACGCCCCAGCGGGCTTCCTGTACGAGTGGTGGGCCGTGTTCTGGGACATCTTTGTCGCCAGGACCAAGCCAGGCGTGTCGCAAGCCGCAGCCAACTATGTGGAGGTGCGCAAAATGGCAGAGCCCGCGCTGCGATCATTGCCTAGCTGCAGCACCTCCGCGAGCTAACTTCGCACACGGCTGCCGAGCTGCAGGTGCAGCGCGCCAAGAAGGCCCGGAGCGCGCAGCTGCAGCAGGTGCAGAAGCAACTGCAGGCGCAGCAGCGACGGGTGCGAGGCTTGCGCGCCACAACCTTGCGTGTGCCTTTGCAGCCCGGTGGAGCAGCAGGGCCTGCTGGTTAGGGCAGCACATTCAGTGTATGAGTCCGAGGTGGTGACCTAGCGCGGCGCGCACAGGAGCAGCAGGCGCAGGCGCACGACGGCCCCCCGCTCGAGGGCAGCCACTCCGTGGACAATGTCTGCCGGCTGCCCGCGCGCCACCCCATGGTGAGCGCACGCCTGCCTGGCGCAGCCTCGGCGCGCCCTGGCGGGGCTGCCGGACTGCCCTGCGTCTCACGGCAGGTGGAGGGGCTTGCAAGCTTGCTCGAGAAAGTAGACCCCTCCTATTTTACGCACTGCAACTTTTTCACACTATGTACATCTTTGCTGGCCTGTCAAATTATGAGAGGGTCCTGCTGTCTGCGCAGGTGAAGCAGCTGCAGCATGAGGAGCGGGCGCGCCTGCAGCAGGTTACGCAGCAGGCCCCGCAGGCGCGCGGCGCCCTGCCCACCGTGTCGCTGCCTGGTCCGCCGCTCGCTGCTGCCGTGCTCTGGCGCAGCTGCGCAGCAGTGTGACTTGCCTGCACCGGCTCCTGAGGCAGATACTGTTACTGCGCTATTACTGGCCTGCATGACCCGGCTTGAGACTGGTCTCCATGTTGAATTTCCAGGGCTGCATTACGCCTGGCCGCTTGCTGAGAAGCAGCTCCCTGGGGTGGTGGAGCCAGCACTCTTCCTGTGACACATTATTGCATATGGAAATACAGCGATAGCCCTCGTGCGGCACATCATGGCACCACAGAGCCTGCGTGAGGGCCCTGCGACGGGTGGTCCGTTTTTGGCCTGACCCTGTGCAGACCCTGCAGGGCCTGTGCGGGGGCTACAGCACGTCTGCCGATGCAGCTGCCGGACCTTTTGCGCACCTGGTGGGGTTGGGGCTGGGGCCGCCGCCTGCGAGCGGCCTGCAGCCGCCCTACCCTAATCCTGGAGGCGGCGGCCTGGCCGGCCTGGACGTTGCTGCCGCACGGCAGCTGCTGGCCGCGCTGCAGGCTGCGGGCAGCCAGGCGCGCCCTGGCAGGGTTCAGCTTTAGCTGCGAAGTCAGGTGCCTGCTTGCCTCCGGCCCTGGCAGCGGTGTGAGAGGCGTGCAAGACGCCGCGACCTGTGTCACGCGCCAAAAGACCTGGCAGGGATCAGGGCGCGCTCCACTTTCCCGCCCGCAGAGGTCCCCTCCTCTATTGCATGGTATTTCCGGGGTGCGGCCGAGCATTCCGGGCTGCGGCAAATGAGCGAGAGCGCGCAGAGCGGGGCGCGCTGGTGCAACGGCGCGCCGCTGGGGCCGCTGCCTGGGCAGCCGGGGCAGCAGCCGTGCGGGCATGCGCAGCAGCAGCAGCTGGC
>JAABUV010002151.1_pt1 | contig 27451 bp, 47 predicted proteins | sample 5559971 | NCBI WGS metagenome assembly JAABUV01 (sample SAMN10711881, study PRJNA513362) | rock metagenome | isolation source: Antarctica rocks | place: Antarctica: Victoria Land, Knobhead nord | collected 2015-12-19
ACACTGTACGGTGTGATGCACCATACAGGCAACAAGGGCACTCAACACTCTTTGGCGGCCAAACAGCCTGCCTTGGCGGCTACACTGCGCAGGGAGCACAGCCTAATCTGCACTGCACACGAGTGCTGTTGCCTTCCCAGGCACGGCGGAGTGCGAGGACTGGCCTGCCTTCAAAAAGTTGAGGACCTTTGACGTGCGCAGGGAGGACCTCGCGGACCTGCATGGCGCCAGCGTTGTGCCCGACATGCTGACCAGCATAGACCAGTCTGCCGGTGTGACGCTCAATGTCACATATGGCCCCGGCGTAAACTTCCACACCAGCGCGGGCCACCTGACACTGGCACAGACTGCAAACACACCCACCGTGCGGGTGCGCGCCTGCAGCCTTCCCCTGTCTTGTGCCTTGATGAGCTGCAGCGCGTTCGGGCTAAGGTATTGTACCAGGCTCAACCGAACCAAGGGCGTATGCAGCTAGTGTGCTGAGCAGAGCGTCCCGAGCAGGCCGTCGGGGGACCGAACAACGCGCTGTACTCCCTGGCGCTCAGCGACCCGGACGCACCAGTCCCCACCAACCCCACCGCCCGGGAGTGGCTGCACTGGCTGGTTGTGAACGCGCCGGCAGACGACCTCGGCAGCGGCGAGGTGCATCCCGAGCGGGCGATGCCAACATGATAGCGCGTCGCTGCCTGGGACATGCGCTCGTGTGCACATGCCCCGGTGCATAAGCTGAGCTTGAGTGCAACTGCCATACAAGATGTTGTCTGACAGCAAAACACGTCCACTTATATGCATGGCTGACTGCACGTCCTGCACAGGCGCTCTACGATTACAATGCGCCGGCGCCGCCGGGCGGCGTGCACCGATACATATTCACACTGTACTCCCAGCCTGCTGGCGACCGCGTCAACGTGCGCCCGCATGCAGCGCATGCATGCATGCCCACGTCTGCCAGCTGCTGCCCTGTTATCCTTATACCCATTCTTGGCAAGGTTGGCACTTGTCACGCAGCTCCCGTCAGGCTTGCCAGCATCATCAGGTGCTTCCTGTCTGAGAATGCCTGCCTGCCCAGCAAGTCAAGTATGTGTGAAGAGTCAAAGCTACGTGCCATGGGCAACGCGCACACTAGAGCAATGGCACGCTAATTGCAGGTGACCAAGCCGGAGTCGCGCGCCAACTTCCACGCAGCCACTTTTGGAGCGCAGGAGGGCCTGGTCCCTGTGAACGCGGCCTACTTCACTGCGGAGACCGGGGTATGATGCGTGTGGGCATTGTGGACGTGCCACAGCTGCCCTGTCGCTGCAGGGACTCGTGACATGGCCAGGAGCAAATGCTTCATGCCTGCCCCTCCATGCCTGCTCGAGGTATCTGCTTTGTCTAGCTATGTCAGGTGGACGGTGCCTTTTTGCACGTGCAATTTAGCTACACTTTTATGCATGCACAGGACACCTTCATATATTAATGAGTCAGCAATAGGCTGAACTCCCACCAGTCTCCTTGGTAATTATGATATTTTCTAGGGAAGCCTGCAGAGTCAGACACAACATGTGCAGCGTTCATCAAACAGATGACATACACGCAGGTCGTCAGTATGCATCAGTAGTCCCATTCTACATGACTTGCCTCTGCGTGCCCGCTTGCATTTGCCACATGTGTGTGTAAGGCTACACATCTTGGTACATGTCGTTGCCTGATGAGGCGCTGCAAGAGGCAGTCAGTGGTGCCGTTGCCTCTGTGGAGAACTATGTGTCGGGAGGTGCGCAAACTGCTGTGCGCAGGTGTGTATCAGCATCGCTCTGCTATATGCCTGCGTTGCTGGAGCGACTATCAAGCTGCCAGACTTGGTTGATGCCAGTATGCTGTTCTTTTCCGCACACACTCTCGCGGTGCAGCGAGTAATCCAACTCGCTGTCTGCAAGCGCAGTGTCCGCCTTGCGCGGGCCACTGGAGTTGGAAGTCAGTGAAGCTGCTGCCGCTTGCTGGACGTTCACTGAGCGCACAGTGCAGGTGCAGCTGTGTTGGGGCACTGTCTTAAGGCATCCAAGCGCTTGTTTCTGGCCCAAGCCTTGTCCATGCTGCACAAGAGAGTTGTGCCTGTATGGCTGGAGGCAAGCTTGCCACGTGTGCCAAATGCATATTCTCAGGCCGGCTGTCTGTCTCACATCAGCTCATCAGCTGAGCGCTGTCCCAGACGTGATCATGTCTTGATGCACCTAGCTAGCTCAATGCCTTTTAAGCTGTGCTGAACAATGACAAGCAAGCAACTCACACACTAAAACAAGAATGCCTCTTGACAGGTGAAAGCTGCCCCCTTCGGACAGCGGCGGCCAGCGCGGCGGCGCGAGGCGGCCCTCATCCAGGAGGCAGAGGCCGGCCTGCTCGGGGGGGCGCTCGTGCAGTGGCAGGTCAGCGCCGAGGCTGTGGCAGCATCTGCGGTCGAGGTGCACCTCGCCGAGCGCCGACTGCTGCTGGCCGCGGCCAGGCGCGCCTGGCTTGGTAGAACCTGTAGCAGGCGCTTGTCCGGCGCTCACCACCCTGCTGCTGGCCTGACATGGCATTGGATACTCGCAAGGCTTGGCCTGCCAGGCGCTGCTCAACGTCTGGTATGCTGGGTTGCGCAGCGCATGTGCCGTCTGCAGTCTCACTGATGTCGCCAGCCCCTTACCAGTTTCTCTGACAATCTGGAAATGGAGTGTCCCAGCCATCTGCATTGCATGGTTGCGTCCGCAAAGTGACAATATCGCTGCCTGTGATGGTCTGGCAGACGCGTACGCGCCGCCGTTGTGAGTGCAGGGTTGGCAGCAGCTGTCACAAGTCAGCCCAGTGACACAACCATGCGCTGCCGGCAATGATGCTCGCATGCCTTCCTTACAGGCCACTTGTCCTCAGCACGCCAAGTTCCTGAGCACAAGTCCAAAACAGGCCCTTTGTGGGAACAGGGAACTTGCGGGAGCGCCCGCGCCGGCCGCGGCCCTCGCTGCGCTCGAGGCACTGCTCGAGGCCGCCGGCAACCTGGCTGACGACGCAGCAGCCTGGCCCACGATCGCGCCGCTGCTGCGCGCGCTGGCCTTACAGGCTGGCCAGCATTACCTTGATGCCGTGGGCGGTGCACGCCCATCCTCGTCTGCCCCTGAGCATGATGCCACAAACTGACAAGTTCGCAAGCTTGCACGCTTGCATCTGGAGGTCGTGCGCTGCTCAAGTACACTCCACAAGCACAGGGCTTCCTGCTAATTGGCTCCGCTTAACTGGCCAATATGTGCTGCAAGTGTGCAAGTGTTGCAGCACGAGGACCTACGTGACCGGTGCAGCGGGGCCATGCGGCACCACAAGTCTGCATGCAAACCTGCACGCAGGCCGGCCAGACACGGCGCTGCTAGGCGCGCTCATGCGGCACCCAGCCGCCACCTGGGCGGCCGCGCTGCTGCAGCCGCGCGCGGACGAAGTCCCGGCGCTGCTGTCGGTCCTCCTGCCGCCGCGGCCCTGCGCAGCGCCCGACGATGGTGCGCCGCGAGCGCTGTGATGCATAGACAGTGCTGGGGTCAGCTGGTGCTGACAGTGCGTGGTGGCGCCTGGCGATGGAAGTGTGAGTGCATGCTTTGTGCTCCCCAAGGCGCCCACAGGCTGCAGGCGGCGAGGACGCCCTGCTCACGGCGCTGTTGCCACGTCAAGGCGCGCCGGCGGAGGGACGCGATGGCGGCTCCGAGGGCGCGAGCGCCGCGTGGGCGGCCGAGCTGTGCGCGCGCGCGCCGCTGCTCGCCCAGATGCCGTGGCATGCCGTGCAGCCGCGCAGCAGCGTGCTGGCAGCCCTGGCTGCGCTGGCTGACGCGGCAGCACTGCGCACCGGGGCCGGCGGCGCCCAGGCTCCGGACGCGACGGCCGCTCTGGACACGCTACTTGGGGTGAGCGGCTCCCCTTACTGCTGGGTATGCCATCTGAGGTATGGTTGCTCACAATGCATGCAGCGCTGCAGGTGTGTGACCTTCTGCCCAGCCTGACGGGCCTCCAATTGCAAGACTGAGCTGATGTGAATGTTGAGCACATGCTATCTCAATGGCAGCGGGCGATGAGGCGGACTCGGCTGCCCTCAGGCCTGCGCGGCGATGGCGCTGGCGGGAGGCAGGGCCGCAGACGATGCCGGCGTCCTGCTGCTGTTGGCGCTGCTGGCCGTCTTGCGAGGGACCTGCGTGCAGGTGAGTGCCTGCCACAGTGCATCACATCACAGATGCGCGGGATGCGAAGGGCGCTGGAGATGCTGTCAGTGCGCAAGCACGCTCCTTTCACTCTGCGCTGTGGACACAGGGGCTTTGTCAGCATGGCCCGCGCCCTGCTGCACATGCGCGTAGAGCCTCAGCTCGCGGTGTGCATCAGTGTACACTGCTCAGATGGAAGTTCTGTTATGGCTGCGCAAGCATGGAGTGCGGCGCAGGAGGTTGCGCGCGCGGCGGGCCTGCCAGAGGGCGCGCCAGCTGCAGACGCCCGCCGCGCCGGCGGCATGGGCGGCATCTTGGAGTGGGCGCAGCTGTCGTGGGCGGCCGCCGGCGGGCACGGCGCCTACACGGCAGCCGCGGCGCTGCAGCGGCTGCCCTGGGCGGCGCTGCCGCGCTTGTCAGGTGCTGCCCTCAGCCACGCTCGCCTTGCGGTATTCAATGTCTCGTTATATGTATGTTGCAAAAGACGTATATTGAGAAAAGGCGCGGCATGCCGTAGGTTGTCAGTGTTGTGCGCTTCAAAAGGGGCTTGGCGCTTAAGGCCATCACCAGTGTGCTGCAGAGCATGTGGCTGGTGTAGCTAACGGTGGTGGGCCCATGATGCTGTCATCGAGCAGTGGGCGTGAGTGCATGGGTTCCTGTAAGTGCGGGCGCGGTGAGGGTGCGGCGGGAGCGGCGGCAGGCCCGCTGCGGCTGCGCGCGCTGCTGTCACTGCTCGCCGTGGCAAAGGCGGCGCCTGACGACCCCGGCGCGGAGGAGCATGCGCCGCTGCCTGCAGCCGAAGCCCGGCCGAGCTGGGGCTGGGTGCTGATGACCGGCCCGGTCGGCCAGGCGCTATGCCAGGCATGGGCTCCCTGCGCGGAGAGCCCCGATGCCGCACACCAGCAGCCAGCCAGCAGCGGCGCCCCTGCGAACGATGCGGCGCCCGGCTCAGACCCTGCGTCAGACCCCGCAGCAGACCCGGCAGATATTGATGCGCTTGGGGAGCACGACTGGGCGGACGAGGCGCACGCGCTGTGCATGACGGAGGCGCCCGACGCCGCGCCGGAGCCGCGGGCGCTGTGGGCGTGTGCGCGGCTGCAGCTGGCGGCCTCGCTGCTGCGCGCCTGGGCTCGGCGGCCAGCCATGCAGGCAAGCTAGCTCATTGCGCTTGAAGGTTGTCACAACAGCGGCAGCTTGCCTTTGCCTGCTGCGCGCGCCCATGCACTTGCTGCACTGCTGCAGGCATCTCTGCGCTGCCAGCTATGCTTTTATGCTTGCCTGGTGCGAAACCAATACATTGGTACAAGCTCTGTGAGGCCTTGCTATTTTCGCCTACTTGCGCTGCACAATGCAAATCTTACAGTTTGCTGTGTGCATGCTGGCCCTGCGGACGCGGACCTGGCCCTGCAAGAAGCGGACCTGGCCGCGCATGTGTAGCGCCCCAGGGAACCTCAAGCGCGGCGGACTGCTCACGCGCCCGATGCGGGTGCTCCCGCCAGTGAGCGGGCGTGAGTGCCTGTCAAGAACCAGCGCATGGTGGCGCAGGGGCGCGCGAGCGCGCTGCTGGAGGGCGTGCAGCCGGGCGAGCTGGCGGGCGGCATGGCGGACGCCGGGCGGCGGCCGGAGGCGGTCGCGGCGCTGCAGCAGCTGCTGCCCGCCGTCGCCGCCCTGGGCGGCGCGTCTCTCGGGCAAGCGCAGCCATGCCACGCACGTGATACCCTGGTGTAGCTACCTGTGCCATGCGAATATGACACGCTCGTCAGCGTATCACCAACCTTAGAATCTGTTGCGTCGCCCGACCTACATGCGTGAGGCGGAGTATTTTGTGCCCAGCCTCCTGCGACCTGCCGGGGAGATCACACGTGCCTGACGCAAGGTCGCATGCTCCCGCAATACCTCGAGAGCGTGGCAGAGTGCGACCGGTCATGGCGGGCACCGCCACAGCTGCCCTAGCTTCAAGGCAATACTGATGGACGGCAGCCTTCCACGGCAGGCAGCACCTGCAGGCGCTGGCAGCCGCGCTGCTCGCGGCCGGCGCCGCGCCGGCGCCGCTTGGCGCCGCGCACGACGGCGGCTGCCCCGCCGCCTGGCGGGCCGCGCGCGGGCACCTGGCCGTGCTGGCGATGCGCCGGGGCGCTGCGCGCGCGCCAGACCCGCCGGGCAAGTCGCCTGCTGAGCACAGCCCCGGGAGCGCGCCGGCGGACCCGTGTGACCCCAAGGAAGCCCCGAGCTCCGCGCACGCCCCAGAGGACGCCGCCGTGCCGGCGGAGGCGCTGAGCGCGGCGGCGCAGTGGCTGGCGCTGCTGACGGCCGCGGCTGCGCGCGCGCCCCTGCCACCCCAGGGCCTCGCCCTGCTCGCCGATCTGGCGCAGCTGCTGTTCTACTGCGCGGGGCCGGCCGCGGGCGCGGGGCCCAACCTTGCGGCGGTGCGGCTGCCGCTTGCTGCATGTGCTCGCGCCTGTGGAGGCTAGTGCTTGCATGACGTCCAGCCATGTGTGCTGCGCAAGAGATTGCTTCCTGTGTGATCTGTTCGCACGGATGTCTCGTGCCATGGTGCTCAGTGACTGACTCGGCCCATTGCCTGGTGCGGCATAGAACAGCTGCTCACTGGCGTTGGACAGTGCATGTCGTGCATGTCGCCTTAGCAGTACAGCAGGACATCAGCTCAAATGCAGCGGGGCCTGCAGGCGGCGACGGCAATGGCGGTGGAAGCGCTGGGCCTGCGGGACGTGCGGCGGCTGTGGGGCACCCTTATGAGCGCCGCCGCGGCCAAGCCTGGCGAGCTGCAGTGGCTGGCTGTGCTCGCCTGCTGGTGCGCAGCGCCCTGTTGCGCGCTCGTGCCACGTCGTTCAGTGCGCTGCTGCTGGTCTGAAGAAATCAAGAAGAAATGTATGTTGTGTGAAGGGGTTAGAGGCTGCATGCTTGGGTTGCGGCGCGCTCTGCCAAATCGCTATTTGACACCATGGGTTACGCCGAGAAAAAGGCCGGGGGACGTAGATATAATGAACCAGCATCTGAACATTAACAAACCCGTGGGCTTGTGTGCAAGACAGGCAGCGCTTATGCTGATGAAGCGTTGTGCACTGGGTGTTGCAGGCTGAGCGATGCCGCCAGGAGCCCGCAGCGTGGCCTGCCTGCCGGAGGCTGGCCACCTGGCGCCTGGCCGCCGGCCGGCCCGGACCAGGCAGCTCCCGGCGATGCGTCGGCGGCCGAGGAGGGCCCTGCGCGGCAGCGGCCGCGGGACGACGCCGGCGCTGGGTATGCACGTGATGTGGACGGCGTGGCGGAGGAGGTGCTGCAGCTCCAGGTGAGGCGTCTCATCGGCGGCGGCGCAGGCCCCAAGTAGGACGGCCCAGATGGGAGGTGACCTGCTGTGCATGTGGGGTCTGGGAGAGTGCTTCAAGGCCTGCGCGCTGATGCTGGCCCGGCCCAACAGGTCAAACGTGTGGGCAGCACTGTGGCTGCGCGGCAGCAGGTACCTATCACACTCTTGTTCCGCCACTTTCAGAGTCTGGTGTGGAGTGCGGGGATACTGTGCACTGACCTTGCGCATGCATGCGTGCGAGTATGGTGTCCTGGATGCTCGTGCGCACCTGGCGCACGCTCAGCGGTCGAGAGCGTGCTGCCGGTCGGGCAGGAGCTGGCCGTCGCGGCAGGGTACGGCGGCGCCGCTCTGCCGCTGTGGGAGGCCTTTGCGCGCCACTGCGCGGCCAGCCCGGCCGTTGCGGACCTGGTGCGGGCGTTGCCAGGGGCGTTACAGCTCCCTCGCTCTCATAACCTGGCTGGCTGTGCTGCCACAGGCGGCGGGTCATCGGTATGGCTCTGCAGCTCTCTGCAGGCTGGAGAGAGGGCTGCTGAGTTGCAAGAGAACTGGGTGCACTGTAGGGAGCAAACTGAGAGCAGTGCATTGCAGTGCAAGCATTTGTGCAAGAACCTGTCCGGAAGCGGTGCATGTTTGTTGTGTATTTTACTGCCCTGTGCGCAGGTCCCTGTCTGGACCGGACCGGGCAGCTCAGGTGAGCCAGTGCCTGCAGCACAGCGCGCCGCCCAGGCTGTGCCTGCGCCACTGCATTGCGATCCCCGAGCGCTGGGGCCAGGTGCCGCGAGCGGACGTGTCAGCGCACCTGGCGCAGCTGGCCGCGCTCTACCACCGCGCGTCGCCGACGCTGGAGGCCGCGTGCGCAACGTTTGCGCCCCTCGAGGGCGGCGATGGGGCCGCGGCAGCGCAGGCGGGGCCGGGGCCGGCGTGCTGGGAGGGGCCCATCTCAGGGGACCCTGCCGCCGTGCGTGCGCTGGCGCGGCTGCACCCTGCGCGCCTGCTGGCCGCCGACCCCGACACAGGGCCCGGGCCCTGGCGGCAGGGCGCTGAGCCTGGGGCGCCTCGCGGTGCGCTGCCCCTTCTTTGAAAAGCAGTTCGGTGTCTTCATATGCTGCGCCTGTGCTGCGCCTGTGCGACATCTTTGAATGTGCACTGCGAGCGCGGCGCACATGTAGATGTGTCAGAGTGAATGCATGGGCAGACATGCTGACATGCAAGTGGCGATGCATATATTTCGCTCATCGCTCGTACTTATCAGTGCATGGAAGCGGTGGACCGGCTCTGTGCTGCAGGAGGGCCTGGGGCCGCGAGCGAGCGCGGTGGGGCGGCGGGGGGCGCAGCACAGACTGCCGATGAATCAGGGCTAGCGCCAGCGCCTGCGGGCGCGCTCGGCGCGCTCGCTCAGCAGCCGCCGATCGCCGCCGCCGCCGCTGACGCCCTGCAGGCTCAGCAGGCGCGCTCCACAGAGGGGTCAGGGGCTATGCCTATTGTCAGTTTGGCTCTAGCCATTCTTAGCATGGTAGCATGGTGTGTCACGCACGCCTGGGCGCAGAGGTTCGGCATAGAACGGCGTACTTGTCGTGCGTCTCCTACTCTCATCACACTGCGTGCATGCATAACGACCCCTGGCTCTTTTTGGACGGCGCGGCAGCACTGGGGCTCTGCCCGGTGGCTTTCCGACGCGTGTGGGCCGATCGCAGGTGGCCGCCGAGGCCGAACTCGCGGAGGCCGTGGATGGCCTGACCGCGTGGGCGCTCCGGGCGGAGCGCGCCACGCAGGCCGCGGCCGCCAGATCGCGATCGGACAGCAGGGCGCTCGCCAGCGACAGCGGCGCGGCGGACAGCGGGCGGCAGGCGGACAGCGACAGCGACGCGGAGGCGCCTGCAATGGGAGCGGAGGGCCGGGGCGGGAGCGGGCAGAGCGCAGGGTTTACAGGAGACCTAGAGATTGCCGCCGAGCGGCTGGTGGCGGCTGCCACTGTCAGGATACGGGGGGATGCTGGCTCTCCCGAGCAGCTCTCCAAGGTGCGCGCGCACCTTGAAAGCTGTTGACTCGTTTAAATCCACACAGGGTTGCTGTGTCTGCATGAGCGACTCCTACATGTGGGCAATGTTGGTACGATTGCACTTCAGCCTGACCACAGCAGCTGCCTGCATGTTATCCCCAGTATGAGAATGTCGTCACGGCTCACGTCTGTGAGCAGCGCCCACTAACGCGCGCGCCTGCCGCACGCTGCAGGCGCAGGCGCGGCTGTGGGACGCGACGGCGCCCTGGCTGGAGCGCCTGGGCGAGATGAGCGGCCGCGCGCGCGAGCTGGTCGTGCGGCGCTTCCGGCCGCGGCCGCCCGCGCCGCCCGAGGACGCCGAGGACGCCGGCGGCGCTGCGGAGGACCCCGCCTTCGCCGCCGCGTTTGCGCGCAGCCGGTGCGCGCATGCATGAAGGCGCAATGAGAGTAGGGCTAGGCAGCCCCAATCTTGCCCAAGCCTATCCTGCCCTGTTGAATGTCTAACGTGATATATGTCGGTGGACGGCGCGCTCAGGTCAGCAGCGCTGGAGGCCGTGGAGGACTTCTGCACTGCCGGGCGCCTGGCGGACGCCGCCGCGGCGCTGCTGCCGCTGGAGGCGGCGCTGCTGCCGCGGCGCGCGCGGCCCGCTGACGCCCGCGGCAAGGCGCGGCGCTGCTGCCGGCATTGAAACTCCGTGTCTTGTGCTCGCTGGGCGCTGGTAGAGCATGGCGCTTTTCAAGGGTGCGCCTCGGCGCAATGACGCTGACTCCAAGTTGTGCATGAATGTTTGGCCAAGCAAGCAGCAGCAGCTGCAGCGCGGCACTCTGTGCGCGCAGAGGGGCCCATCTGAGCGTGCTTGCCACCGTGCAAGGACCACGGGCCCTGACGACCAGGACCGCTCGCGGCAGGGCGTGGCAGGGCTAGATGCTGCCGTGGGAGGCGCGCGTGCGCAGCTGCTGGCCGCAGCGGCAGAGGCTGCGCTGGACGGCTCGGCCGCGCCCGTGGCCGCCCCGTATCTGACCGCGCTCGTGCAGCGCGCCGCGCCTGCCGTGCTCGCCGCGCACGCGTCCGCACGGGTGCGCACAAAACGCGCTCATGGTCTGGACAAGTAACTTTTCAAGCTTGCAATGTTGCAGCAGCCCTTTCAATCATTCATCTAGCAATACGGGTTGCATGTGCGCCTGTGGCAGACGCGGCTGGTCGCGCGCGTCGTCCGCGCGGCAGCTGCGGGCGGGCGGGGCGCGCCCTGCGAGGCCAGTGCGGCCGCACTGCTGTCGGCCGTCCTCGACTCGCCGGCGCTGCTGGCGGCGGGCCAGGCGCGCGAGGACCATCAACGTTGCCATTTGCCTATGTGTAAACGCCATTAGCAGCACCGTGAAACAGCATGGTCTGCACTGGTGGCTGGCACGGGTGCTGCTGCTTCCTGGCTCATGTTCTGGGTATGGCTCACAGGCTGGACACGGCGCACGCTGCTGCTACCTGGCCCATAGGCTGGACACGACCGGGCATGCTGTCTGCAGCCCGGACGTGCCAGCGCAGTTGTTAGCCGTGAGCGGCCGTTAGCGGCCGGCCGCCCGCTCCAGCATCTCAGGTCGTGCAAACCCTTTTCCGCTGGCACATTGCTGCGCACTCGCGGCCTGCAGCCAGTGACGCGCCTCCAGTCCGCGCAGGTGGATGTGTACCACGCCTGTTACACCCACCCTAAGCCTAACCCTGTCCGCGCAGGTGGACGTGTACCACGCCTGCCAGCGTGTGGTGCTGGCCGGCAGCGCGCGCGCGGCGCCGCCGGTCGCAGACACGCTGCTGCGCTGCTTCGACGCGCCGGGCTACATCAGCGCGCTGCTGGCCGCGGGCGCCGCAGAGGGCGGCGGAGCGCGCAGCGGGGTGCGCCCCGGCCTCCACCGCTCATGAGCTGATTGTTTGGTGCAAGCAAGTGGTTGGCTGCAAGCACATGCACTCCTTGACACGCCTGGCCACATGTGCAGCCCTGCACTGTGAGCTCTGCCTGTCAAGGAGGCTCCCATGCGAGCGCCGCGCGCGCCAGGCGGCCGCCGCACCGCCGCATCACCTGGCGGCCGCGCTGTCGCTGGCGGCGGATGCGCTGTCGGCGCCGCGCGGCGGCGCGCTAGGCGGCGCGCTGCTCGCTGCGCTGGTTCGCGCCGACGCAGCCGCGGCGCTGTGCGCCGCCCTTGCCGTGGCGCTCGCGGACTGCCGCGGCGCCCTCGGTAGCCGCGGCGACGCTGGTGGGCCGGGTCCGGACCCAGGGCTGGGACTGCCGCCGCGCCTGCAGCTGGAGGGCCTTGGTCGCGCTGGGAACAAGCGGGGACCCGCGGAGGAGCCCCCCGCAGGGCGCGGCGCGGCTGGGGCGGAGCCACGGGCGCTGGCGGAGGAGCGCCAGGCCCGCAGCGCCCTGCTGCAGGCGCTGCTGGTGGCGCTGGGCGCTGCAGAGCTGCCGCTGCCGGTTGCCCTGGACGCCATTGTGCAGGCGAGCCAAAGAGACCTGCGCCGTCTATCAAGCCAAAAGTCAAGAAATACTGTAGAGAAAGTTTGTGGCCGCAGGCACAGCTGCCGGGCACCCGTTGCTGCTTGCCCGCTCGTCTCTGTTGAACAAATTTTGGCTGATGGAAAAAGGGCACAGCGGAGGATGGCCAATCAATAGGTCCCTTATTACCCTCAATGCAAGCCTGTGTGGGCGCCTTAGTGCTCAGCTGTCCGGTCATGTGTACCGCTCACCAACCTGCGGGCGCCGGCGCCGCAGGTCACAGACGCGCTGAACAGCGGCCGGGTGGCCGCGCCTGATTATTATCCCGTACGGCCTCATGCGCGCGCTCCTCCACTCGCCCGTCGTGATGGCAGAGCTGCGCGGCTTTGTGGCCCGCGGCGCAGGCGCGCGGGCCCCAGTCCCAGCAACTTGCGCTGACCTGTAGTAGAGATTATATTTGCACTTGAACTCTGCCGGTTGCCTCCACCAACAGGATGTTGCACTGGGACGATAGCCCCCCCGCGAGCGACGCCCGCTGTGCTGCAGGGGCCCATGAGCGCGCCAGCCGGGCCGGCGCCTACTGGACTGCACGGGTCGGGCCGACGGCCGCGCAGGAGGCTGCCGCCTTGCGCACGAGCAGCAGCGCCTGCGCATGCGCGGACGCCGCGGAGGGCAGCGGCGCTGAGGGCAGCAGTCCGGGGTTGCCGGATCCAGAAAAACACAGCGTGGATCAGGCTGGGGCTCCGCCGGGCGCTGGCAGGGCTTGCGTGGCAGTGATGCCAGTTCCAGCGCATGGGCCGACCGCGGAGGCTGTTGAGCAGCTGGTCGGCGCCTGCCTGCAGAACATCCTGCGCGAGTGCGCGGCCCGCCTGCATGCCCAAATGTGCAGCATCCTTGGCATGCCGGCTATGCAGGATGTGAGCTGCTTGGACCCTGCCTGTATAACGTGGACATGTGCGAGTGAACTTTGATGGCTGTGCTGATGGGCATATGTCTTGCTGTATGGCCTTTTAGTTGCTTGCTCGCATTCGACGCCGTATTGGGTGCAGTGCGCTTGCAGTCCATCTGCCCTAATACCTACGGCAACGGTCTCGAAATTGTGCAGGTGTGGCGGTGCGGCCGACGGCGGCGGCCTTGCTTCGGAGCTGGCGTCGCTGCTGGACCTGCTCACCGCGCCGGCGGCGGCCGCGCCCTGGCTCTGCGACTGGCTGTGGCGCCTGTACTGCGAGGCGCTGCAGCCCTTCCTGGTGCTGGCGGCGGGCCCCGCGGCTGATGGCGGATCCGTGCTGGCCGTCTTCCGCGAGCACTGGGCACGGCTGCCCTGGGACCGCGCCACCTTCCACTGCATCTCGCCAGGCGCGCGTGGCAGATAGCATGGATCAAAGGTATGTAAAGGTTGTCCAGATGCAAGCAGCCACATTTCACTGCATCTCGCCGGGCGCGCGCTCGCTGCTGGCCCGCAGCTCGCCAGATAGCATGTGTCAAAGTGTTCTTGTCAGGTAGCCCAAACGCGCAGCCACCTTCCTCTTCATCTCGTCCTGCGTGCGGGGTATTGCTGCGCCTGCATCTCCTTGGACTGCGCGGATCAGAGTGTGATGTCAGGGTCGCGCAGATGCATGCCGCACGCATAGAGCATGGAGGGCCGGCTTGCAGAAAGGACACACCGCAAATTATAAAGTCGCGAGCAGGGCATGCTCCAATTCTGCGCAGGCGTGACAAGAGGCTGCTACGTGCAGCATGACAGTGCAGAAGCTACCTGAGGACCTGTGGCTCTCAGAAGTTACATCTCAGTGCGTCTAGCAGGCATGGCAGGAGTAGCATCTGAAAGCTGACGGTTGCTGCGCAGATGCCTTGGCGGGCCTGGGCGCGTACCTCTTAGCGCCTGACCGCGCGGTGCAGCACCTGCTGCACGCGCTGCCCTGGGACCCTGTCCTACTGCAGCTCACGCCGCTCGTACGTCCAGGTATGGTTGCAGTAAATCGGTATTTTTAGCCTGAGTGTCATCTCAGAAAGCGATGCAATTGCATGCAGCCCCACTGTGGTACTCCATGGACACGAACCAGTATGGATGATGGTATGGAAATGCACCGACACCGCGTTCTATGTGTAACCACGGCTTCAGCCATGCGGGCCCTGGCAACTTCAGGTGTCCTTAAGGTACAAATCCTGCACTGCAGGCATGGGGCAGCTCGACGCTGGAGGCCGCGCATGGGCCACGCAGCTGGCGCTGCTCGCGCTGGGCGCGGGCGTGCTGGCGCCACCCGAGGCGCTGCCCGCGTGGCTGCAGCTGCTGCTCTGGGCGCCGCCAACAGCCACTGAGGCGGCCGACATGATTTTGATGTCTGACGGTAGGCGCCCCCAAAAAACCTTTCAGGTGTGATTAAGACTATCGACTCCTCCTGTGGACGGCCTGGTGATTACAGTAAAGATCCTTGCATGTTGCAAGCCGGTTCTCGTAAACTGGCTGGTGCATGCACGGCCCCTTTGCGCTTGCCCTACCGCATCCTGTGTGAGACGGTGAGGCACAGGGGCGACTGGCTGCCAATGTAGGCCACAGATTGCTTTCACAGGGGGAATTCCGTGTGACAGGGGCAGAGAGAAGCATCATGGGCGAGGAGGCCCTGGGGCAGCTGCGCCTGGCGGCCGTCCTGGCCGCGAGCGACCTCGCGGCGCTGGGCGACGTGCTCTGCCACCGCGCTGGCGGGCTCATGTTTCTGCTGCAGGCGCTGGTGGCCGCGCCTGCGCTCGTGCAGGTGATGTGGTGGCCAGCACTTGCCCTGGGAGTGCATGCTCTCTCAATAGCTTATGCAATGCTTAACACAAGCTCTAATGAGCTTGCGCTCTCGCATCGCATAACACATTTTTGGCCCGTGAATATAATGCATATCATTTGAGTACACTGCAATGATTATGCATACCTTCAGTGTGCGTGCACCTGCTCCTGTGCATGTGCATCTCGCGTGCCGCGCCAAGCCTTCTTTGCCATGATGGTCCGACGCCAAGGCATCCATGGTTGGGCTGTTACCTGCGCGCCTGCAAGGCAACGATCACCGCAACGCCCCGCACAGAAGCAGCCCCTGCTGTGCGGCAGGGCGACCCAGGCCCGCGCCTGATGCGCATGGCTGCGCTGCTCACCGAGGCCGCGCAGCTGAACGGCAGCGCAACGGCAGCAGCGGTTGCAGCGCGAGCCATCCAGGGGCTGACGTTCAGCTCCGTCTGCCGCGGATTTGTCACGGCGGGCACGCCGCGCCCTGGCGCGCCCCAGCTGAGCGCCACCCTCACTTGTAGGAAGGGAAGCATCTTCCTGGTGTAGATGATGCGAGCGGTGGCTTATTACCAAGGCCCTCCAGGTAGTTTGACGCCTTGACTTGCAGTCACTGGGTGGGAGTGCCGTTTTGCAGGTCCAGTCTGTTGCGAGGGCCCAGCGAATGAGTCCGTTTGCAGGGACCTGCTGTCGCTGCCAGCCTTGCGCATGCTCACACGAGTGCGTGGTGTGCAGGCAGCGAGGGCTCCCCACGCTCTGATGCGCCGCCGACGCGCAGCACCGTGGAGGTGATCGAGTGCTGGCACCTGTCGCCCGAGCAGCACAGCGTGCTGCTCAGCGACTGCCTGCTGCCCCTCGCATGCGCGCACGTCGGCGCCGCCCTGCACGCGCCGGTGCTCTCCGCGCCGTCCGGGACGAGCGCTGCCACGCCTGCCCGCCCCGCCGCAGGCGCTGACCCCTGCTAGCGCCCGAGGGCACGCTGCAGCACTGTGCCTTTTGTTGGCATCCAAACAGAGTAACATGTGGATGTGTGAGACCTTTTGTGACGTGACTCACTAGGAGGTGGTGAATGTCACATAGGCATACCTGCTCTTTCTGTGCAGTTTCCGCATCTGCTGGGGGTGCATGAGGCACATCATGATGGTGCATCTCACACACCTAGCTGTCCTGCACCTAGCCAAACGAGCTCCGCAAAGATGTAGCGAACGTCGAACTAGCGCAGGCGCGTTTGCGGCAAAGTGGCGCGCGCCGCAGCTGTCGCAGCTGGTGGACCGGCTGGGCGCGCCGGGGCCGCCGCTGCGCGGCAGCGGCAGCCTCAGCGGCTTCACGCACTTGGAGGCGCCCCAGGAGGAGGATGCTGAGCCTGGCGCGCAGCCAGGGTCAGAGACCCAGGTGAGTGTGCAGCACACGAGTTTCTGCTCAAAAAAACTTCAGAATGAAAACAGATGCCATCACACGAGCAGCAAGTTGCTCGCCAATGTTGCAACCCTATCCGCAACTTATACTCAGAACATTGCTTGGAAGCATTTTGACACAGCTTGGCTTCTAAAGATGTGATGGCAGGCTGTCCGCTATGCAGGCGCCCCCAGGCAGCCCGAGCAGCCAGGCTGGGGCGGCTTGGCAGTACCATGCGGCGGCCGTGCCACTGCGCGTGCTCCTTGGCTCCGTGTGCACTGCTCCAGGTCTGCATGCCTGTGCAGCCAATGCCGCTGCGCGCAGACAACCCTCCTGTGAGTTAACCAACTGGCATGTGAGTGCATCCATGCAGACATGTACGAGCTTCGCACCAGAAACCTGCTTCTATGTATTGTGAAAACACACCATTCTGTGTTGCAGGCGTATTGCTTTGCTTGACTGCTGTCCGGCTGCATGGCATCTTGCCCATGGCCTCAGGGCGCTCTTCTGCCATGCGTGCAGAGGTTGTGCTGACACCCGAGCCGCTGCCCTTCGCCAATGAAGAGGCGCCGCTGGAGGCTCCGGCCGATGAGTCGCTGGCCGATGTGCCTGGTGGGCCGCTCACTGCAGCAGCTCTGAGCCTACCAGCAGCAGCGCCTGGTAAGCAAGCAGCTTCTATGATATGAGTGCGCTCGAGGTAAATAGAGATGAGGGTGGCCAGAAGATTCAAGCCCTTCTTATCAGGTTACGGTCCGTTCTAATTACTTTAAAAAAATTTGTGAGCGGCGTTACTGCAGCTACATGACCCGCTCGCTCTGAAACTACATGAACAAAGGGGTGTGCTGATGCAGCACGTGCTTGTCGAGTAACAGGCTCTTGCATTGATGGCTCTGCCGCATGTATGAGCTCATGGTTGTTACAAGGCAAGCTCGTCGGGGTTGTAGGCCTCTGATATGGTATTGCCTGCAGTGCGCGTCTGACACGCGGCTCTGTTGTGCCTTCAGCCTGGTGTTTATGCATCACTCACGTCGCCTGCAATTGCAGGCCTTGAAGATGGTACGCCGCTGCTGAAGCGCGCGCGAGCAGCCGCCCAGCGCCTCACGCGGCGCCAGCGCTCAGGGCCTGCGCGTCGCAGAGATGCGCCTGCAGACGCGCGCGCCATTCAGGCGCACTTTGCCAGCCTCATAGAGGTGCGGTCGGAAAGAGCAGGGTCAGGCAGCAGGAGGTTTTGGGCAGTACCTCTTGATAGCCTTGCTGCTGCACTGAAGTCGCTGCACCCATGATCAAGACAAGAGATGCATTTCCTTGCCCTAACGCTGCCATACATTAATTTACATCATCGAAGATGTACCCAAGCAGCAAGTAAGGCCTTGGAACCCCAAGTGTGATCTTGCTGCATACCCTATAAGCGTGTAGAAGCACGAGCAGGTAGTCATGCACAGCGTAACTGCTGCTGTCGAAACTTCTGCGCCTGCATGCAGGACGCGTGCCGCGGCGGCAGCACAGAGCTGCCGCTGTCGCTTATCAGGGTGGGACTGACGTCGGCCACCCTGCGCGCTGCGCCTGCGGCGTCCGCGCTCGTGGAGGCGCTTGTGCTGCAGATGCTGGCGCAGCGCGCGCCTGCGGCCCCGAAGAGCCCTGCAAGGGCCGGACCAGGCAGCCATGGCGGCGGCTGGGGCTTGCGTGCTGACCGGCAGGCAAGTGGTGAGGAGCAGGTGCTGCAGTCTGCGGCTGAGGAGGTATGCACACTCTTTCAGACGCCATGATGCTGACCAGTAGGTGCCAAGAGGTAAAAAAGGGTTGCTCTTGTTTGCGTCTGTTTCTGAAGCATGCTGCACTGCAAAGTGCGACTTGCCAAGGAGTTGCATGTCAGTGGACAGAATGGCTCGCAACTGTTGTGCATGCAATGTCAGAGTCAGGGAACTGACTGGCTTGAGAGTAATTTACTTTTGTTCCTCATCAGGTGACATTGGCGACAGATGCACCTTTCACGTCCGGCCAACAAGCGTCTGCAAATGATCCCAAGGCCCTTCTGCTTACAGCGCTAGCTGGTGCGCTGGCATGGACAATGCCTTTAACAGATCTGTTCACGGGCTGGCAAAGTGCGTTGCGCAGACCGCTCAGCATTGAGCCGAATTACATTGAGTAGCGCTCATGCTGCTCACACATATTGTGCGTGCTTGCGCAGGTGTCCCAGATGCAACGCTTCTGCGTGCCTGTGAGGATGCTGCTGCTGCACGGGCTCCACTGACGCTGGTGCGCCTGACACTGGGAGCCGCATTGACTTGTGTGAAGCACAGGACATTATTGCAGGCCCACAGCATTCCTCAATGAGACGCTTTGCTGATCACTGACATGATACCTGACCATCTCTGCTGCCTACAGGCGTTGGCCAGCGAAGCCCTGCGGCAGCGCGCGGTGGTGCAGGAGCGCACATCCTGGCGGCAGGCGGTGACAGGTGTGCATGTTGTACAACCAGAGCCAAGTGCAAGCCATCCAGCATGCCATAAAGGACTTGAATTTATCACATTACACTACAGTTGAGGCTGCAAGTGGAGTGAGCGCTGCTGTGTCTGGTTACAGTAGGATGATAACGGCATGGTGTCGCTTGGGAGCAGAAGTGCTGCAAGCGGCCGCAACCGCTGTGACACCAGCTGACGCGCCGCTGCACATCCTTGCGCCCTGGCTGAGCACGCTACCCTGGCTTGCGGACAGCCGCTGGCGCAAGCTGCGCACCAGCGCCCCCACTGAGGTGTGGATAACTTGATGCAGGACTCTTTCTCGGCAGTCTGCCATCTCCAAGAAGTGCTTTCTTAATGTGATGGGCATTTGCAGAGCTGATGATCTGATTCTCTTTGCAGAGATTGAATGCCAGACTAATCAAACACCGCACACACCGCATGCAGGTCTTGGAGGCGCTGCTGGATGCGCTGGCACGACACTTTTTGCTACTGCAGGTGTCAGCCGGCTCGCAGCCAGATGCCTCACATGATGCATTGCACGGTGTGGCCCATGCTCATACAGGCTGCATACGTCCATGCAGCCTATTAATCAAGTGGAACAGCATCGTCTAATGCTACCTGACGCTCTACTTGACAGCGCTGAGTCAGCAGGATGCTGTGCATGCTGCACTTTGGTTAGATCGCAAGCTCATGCTTGGTGCGACGCTCATGTGCAAGCAGCGCATGCCTCAACACTGTTCAGCACGCTTGACCAGGCGGCCCGCCGGGAGTCATCACCGCAGCGACGGACCGCCTGGCTGCGATGGGCGCGAGCGTGCATAATGCCGGCACTCGGCTGCTGCGCAGCAGCTTTATTGAGCATGAGGATGGTGCTCCGGCCTCGGAAGCACATGGCGCGCCTGAGCTCGGCATGCCGCTGGCGCATGGGGAAGCGTCCGAAGCAGAGCCCGCTTCGACTGCCGAGGGCGGCGCCTGGGAGCCTGTGCATCTGCCAGCACCCACAGACTCTGACCAGGCGCGCAAAACTAAGAGGCACCCATGCCACACGGTTCACATGCATCTTCCAGCCGACCCTTTGCGCCTGCCGTTGGTAGATACCATTTGACTTTTCCAGTGGATGGCATCACCCTGCGCAATAAATGCAAAGCGGTCTTTCAGCTGTTTTATCAGCCCCAGGTGCAAGCCGCGTGCTATGAATCTGCACGTGGCGCGCTGCGCAGGATCACCGCGGCAGCCGCCTGGGGAAGCTGTCGCAGGGGCTGCGGCGCATGCTGCCGCGCAAGCCGCGCGGGGAGCATGACCCTGACCCTGATACGTCAAGCGCCCCCGCGGTTGTGCCCGCGCCCTCAGGCGACAGCACTGTCGCGGCGGGGGCTGCCGCTGCAGCGTCGGTACTCACGCAAGGCCAGACCGCACCCGGTGCTGAGCCAGCACCAGAGGCGAGCCAGGCCGGCGCGGGCGGCCGGCCTGCGTCCCTGCGAGCGCGCATATTCGGTGGCAGCAGGCAGGCCAAGGCCCGGGAAGAGGCTGGCATGGCGCCGAGCGGCTATGCAGCCGAGGCATCAGCAGCTGGCCGCCGAGACGTCTCCGCTGCTGACGAGTCAGGTATGCATTGCCATGCTGACTGTGATAGAGTGGTCTTCGTGTTCGGTCTCTCCTGCTTGTTGGTCGGTTCGTAGAGCCTGCCTGACATATACTGACAGGTGGCCCTTACACCAATCTGCTCTGCGCAGGTGCGGCACGCGGGCCAGAGAAGAAGCTGGGTCAGCGGCTGCGGGGGCTGCTCGCGCGCGGCACTGGCGACGATGCCCACCAAGGCTGCAGCGCAGGCGCGGCGGGGGGTGGTGGCCCCTCAAAGCGCGCATGCCTGCCTCGGGACATGCATGCGTCATGCACGCGCTGGAAGAATTCATTGGGAACCTACTTACCAGGCCGCAGCCTGCATCAGCAGCCACAGCAGAGCTCGCAGGCGGACTTGCGCTGCCCTTTCTGCCAGGTATGAATGGCGAAGTGGGTGTGGGGGTTAGAAATTAACGGGTCGTGGCAATGCTGTGATGCTGCGGCATGCTGGCATGCGTGTGCATTGCTGTGCACTCAGCGCAAGTCATGACATGGACACAGAAGCGGCTGCGGCGTGCAGGCCATGCAGAATCGCCTGCGGCTGGGGAGGCCCTGATGCAGCCATCCGCCGACGAGGGCCCGCTCCTGCCAACCAGCACGGTGCGCACATCCTGCCCTGTACTGCACGCGCTTCCTCGTGCAGGCGGTGCAGCACTCGCTTCAGTCGACGTGACTATAACTACTTATTACTTACACTCAGATGCTGCATGTCCCCGGCATATCGGAGCCTGTGCTAGCGAATCATTGCCCAAATTGCTTCTTCAATCGTTCTGGCTGGCTAGCAGTGTTACCTCGTATAGATGAGATGTGCCAGCACTGGGCGTCTGGCCTCCTGCATCGCATTGTTCACACGTGTGCATTGCGCGCCAGGGCCCTGCTAGATTGGCCGGGGGCATGGCGGGCTTGCGGCGGCTGATCGGCGGCGGGCCGCGCGGCGAGGCCGGCGACGCACACGCGGCGGCGGCAGCAGCGGCGGCGAGAGCGGAGGCCACAGCAGAGACGGGCGTTGCGCTGGGCCTGGCCGCGTTTGCAGTGTCAGCCTTCGTCAAGAGCGTGCTGTGCCCGGCGCTGTCCGCATACACGCCGCGCGTGTCAACGGTCTCGCTGGCGCGCCACACCTTCTCGTCACATTACTGTCTGCGAGGACGTGTTTGCTTTTCGCTTGTGCCAGTGCCAGGCTCCGCTGCCGTTTTATGGTGAGCCAGGAGTGACTATGCAATCAAACGGTGTGAAGCCACGAGATTTGTTTATGCCCTAGTGAGCACGGGCCGAAGTGCACTTGTAACAAACAGGTGTGACAAACAGGTGGGTGCGGCGGAGGCCCTGGCGGGCGCGCCGGCGCTGGCGGGCGGCCCGCTGGCGCGCGCGCTGCCCTCGCTGCGCTCGCTGGGCTCCCTGCGCAGCCATGGCGGCAGCGACGACCACCTGATGCATGAGCTGGACCAGGCGCGACGCCTGGCCCTGCCCCGGCCCTGCGCCAAGCCAGCGCGCGGCGTGCTGTCCAGGCCTGTCGCTAGCGGGAGCAGGCTGCGACCTCTGCATGCCCGGCATGCGGGTTATCATTAATGTCGTGTGCGTCCCAGGCACCCACGAAAAGAGAGATCATGCAAGAACAGGTACAGGTTGGTGCAAGTGCCAGGACAGCAGCCGGTGGCGTGGTCAGCATGGCCGCGCACCTGGGGTCACCCGAGCTGCAGGCGGGCAGCGCGCTGCAAATCGTGACACAGGGTTAGGGTTGGACTGACCTGCGGGTGGCCGCACGCAGGTGCTGGAGGCGCGCGCCGAACTGGACGCGCTGGAGGACCTGCGCGCGCTGCCGGCCGTGGCGCTGCGCGGCCGCCGCTTTGCGGCCTTCTTCGCCGCCGCGCCAGGCCTGCTGCAGCCGGGCACCGGCGTGGACGAGTTTGTGGGCGGCCTTGTTGCTGCGCTGCTGCCGGGCTGCGACCACCTGGCTGTGCTGGCGCGGGGCGGCTGCGCCTCCGGGGGCGGCCTCCCCGTGGCGGCCGCGGGGCCGCTGGCCAGCGCAGGCGGCGTGCCATCCCTGCTGTAGGTGTTCGTGTGTCCGCTCGGCAACCTAGGCGGTTGCTGTGATGCCCGCTAGCAGACGCGCGCGCATACCATGCTGGCCTCAAATTTATTCATGTTGGTGTCAAGAACAAACAGCAGAAGCTATGAAGTTGTGGAGTTCAAGGGCTTGCTGACACACATCTCAAATCTCTGACATCATGCCCATGCATCGCATGCGCTGCTGTACTGCGCAACCCTTACACTTCACACTGTACAGGCGCACGCAAGACTTCAGGCGCGCTAGTCACAAGCACGCGAGCCTGCCATGAGCGCTCAACCACAGGAACGGCACTGGTCACTAGATTAAATACTCAGCTCAAGAACTGCGCCCACATCGAGCGTGATGCCACAGAACAGGATGACAGCGCTGGCCAGTGCACCAGTTGAGGGCCAAAACTGTCTGCAAATCCATGCATGAAAGGCAGAATGTGCCGCACACCAGCCCTTCAGGAGGCTGTCAAATTATTGTGCTCCAGGGCCACACGACCGGCTACGCTGCTGACCACTCACTTGAACGAGCCATCCTCGGCGGTCGGGCAAAATTGTGCATGCTCACAGCCTTGGACTAGTGATGTACATAGCACGCCCTGCATGGAAGTGCATGGCATGTGGCGTCAGGTAAGCGCTTCTGACTCATGCAGCTGCCTCAGTCCAAACCTTCACCCTGTCACCACAAGCCAGTGAAAAAGAGTTGCTGGCTGTCCACACCATATTCAGCCTCTTGTATGGTGGCACATGCAGACCTCCCAGGACACATGTCTACATACCCTCACGTGCGCCAGACCGCACAGCCCGCATGCACCAGCGCCAAAAAAAAAATCAGTCATGTCGTCCGGAGCTCCTCACCAGTCCGAGCAAAACGAGCCACGCCGTGTTTGCAAGTACACGTTGCAGTTGACATCTTTGAGCAAGCTGCGGCCATCCACACGTTGCATCGCGCCCAGGCGCTGCAGGCGCCTGCGGCCTAGCTGCGCGTGATGCCCAGGCTGACCGAGCGCACGCTGCCCAGGCGCGGCAGCGGCAGCGAGCTCCACTCGTACATGCAGTTGACCTTGCGCGGTGGCTCGCGCGGGCTCTTTGGAATGCCCGCTTTCCTGCGCGCGGCGAGCGCCGGGTCGCCGGGCCTGCGCGCGCACGCGCTGGCAGGCTCCAAATACGCGCGTCCCGAGGATGCGCCTCACCCCACCTGCTAGCTATCCGCCGGCGCAGCAACGTGTGTGTTGAACCAACCTGCTACCTGTCTGCCAGCCCGGCTACGGCTACCAGCCCCGGCACAGCTGCTCACGCACGGCATGCTGTCAGAATGCACGGCACGGCCAGCTGCCAGCGCGTGCGCCCCGCGTGAGCACGCTCGCGCCTGTACGCGCGGATCATGATCCAGGCCCAGTACAGCAGGGCGGCCACGTGGATGGCCACCAGGATGAAGATGACCGTTCCGCGGCTGGGCACCAGCGTGCTGCCCGGCAGGTGCGCCGGCTGCACCGCCGCGGCGCCCGCGGCGTCTGCCAGCACTCCCACATGCGGCAGAGCCTGTGCGCATGGCCAGCCTCGGCAGTCGTATGGAAGGAAAGACGCATGGTGGGCCGCTGCTGAAGAGCGCGCATGAGCTCTGCACCGGTGCGGCCGTTCAGCACTATACTCCACCTCGGCGTGCGCGCCAGGGCTGGAGCGCTCACACAACTGGATGCACTGCAGCAAGCCTGGCCAAGCGGGAGCCGGCACCTGGCTGATGCCGGCCTGAGCGCCAGCAGCGCCACGAGCTGCCTGCAGCGCACTGAGCGGCAGCGGCGGCGGCGGTGGCGGCGGCGGCGCGGCGCTAAAGCTGGCGGCCGCCCCCCTGGCTACCGCTGCGCTGCGCGCTGCTGAGAGCTGCTGCAGCGCGCGCGAGGCGCCCTGCGCCAGCACCGCGCCGCCATGCGCAAGCGCTGCGGGCGCCCCGCGCCGGCCCCAGCGCCGCCCCAGCCCGCCTCGAGCCACTCGGCAGCGCCGGAACGCGTTGCCGGGTCGTCCAATGAGCTCCCAAAAGTATACGACCTCGGTGAGAGTTCACTTCGCAGCGCAAGCTTCGCTTCCAGCAGGTGCGGTGCGCCGGGCGCGTCGCGTGCTCTTTTCGACACAGCGTTGCTTTCCGCGTGCTGTCAGTGCGCCGCGCGCGCTTCACGCAGCTAGCAGCAGCTGTGCGAGGGCGGCATCCGGCACAACGATGACGGGGCAGCGGCGCAGCGCGCGCGCTAGCAGGGCCGCCAGCTGGTGCTTGCACTGCGCGCGCGACGAGTCTCGGGTCCTGCAATTACGCTGCATTTTGCTGCAAAGCAGCTTGGTGGCCCCTGCACACCGCCGGCAACGCTGCACGCTGGCATGGCGCTGCCGGCCGTGCAAAGCCGGCCAGGGACAGCAGAGCTGCGCTGACAGCAGCACTTCAGCGCGCGCACCAGGACCTGCTCAGCGCCGCCGTGGCCGACCACGTCGAAGAAGAAGGCGTGGCAGGTGCAGTAGCTCAGCGGGAGCACGGTGTAGGGATCCGCTGCGGTCTGGCCCTTCACCTGCTCCGCAGGCCACACGGGGTTATACGTGCGCTGCCAGGGTGCGCGACCATGCCGACAGCCTGCCCTGCGCCTCACCTGGAACAGCGTGCGGCCGCTCTTCTCTGCGGCGTAGCACTTGACGTCGCCCTTGTCCACGATCTGCAGTGCGCGCTCGAGGTTCTTGTCGAACAGGTGGTGCAGCCTGCGCGCCACGCGAGCTTGCTTGTACGGTGCAGAGCAGGGCCGGCCGAAAACAGCGGGACAGCACAACGCAGGGCGCCGCACTTGCTCAGCAGGTCACCGGTGGCCGCGCCTGCGCAGATGCGCCCCGTCAGCACAGGACGGGATGGACGAAGCCTGTTACATACAAAACAAAACTGGTTGCCGGGGTGCGCACTCTGAGGGGGCTGCGCCTGGCACGCATCCAGCTCCTCTAGAACAGCCTCTGTCACGCTGTACAGTTGCAAATAAGGTGTCACTCACAGCTTGCGTACACCTGCCAGATGACTATGTACTGACAAGTGCGGCGCGCAAGCAGGGGCGCGCAAGTGGCGAACCTGAGGATGCTTGGGATGCGAAAAGCGCGCATGAAGCTACACATTAGTGTGCCCATCTGGCTCCAACCTTGCAGCCAACATAAGCGGGCAGCCCTGCCCTACACATGTAGTGGGTTACCGTGTAACACCTGACCGCTGGAGGAACCTGCCTCCAGCGAGCTCTGCCCACGCGTATGTCTTCACGGCGATCTCAGCACGCCACTGTGCAGCACAACCTGAGCACTGGCCTCGTCACCAATCAGGCGGAAGCTATCTGAACCCGCCGGTGCAGTGAAACGAGGCGACCCCGTTGCAGCACGGTTGCCCACGGTTGCCGAAGTCATACAAACGAGCGGCTGTGCAGAGCTGGACAAGACGTTGAGGTCGGCCGCTCCTCCGCCAGAGGTGATCCTCCGCTTAATCACCTAGCGGCCAGCAGTGGCGTGCTGTGTCCAATTTCAAGCAGTGCCAAGCGCGGTGTATAGTCCTGCTCTGTGCGCACCGGAGGCCTTGCCAATGCAACTCCTGCAGAGCTGCTGGCCTTCCCATGCTCGCCCTCCAGTGCAGCGCTGGTGCGCACCAGGCAACCCGGGACACGCCGTGTGTACCTGCGCAGGTGGAGGAGCCGCCTGACACGCGCCCGCCGCTCAGCCGCAGGGCACTCGCCGGGCGCGGCGGGCGCTCGTACCATCCCAGCGCCGGCGCAGACCGGCCGCGCATCTTGCCCCGGCACCTGTCGGTGCGCAATGCTGCGCTGCTGGGCGACGGCGACAGCAGCGGCGGGGATGATGAGGAAGGCGGCGCGGCGAGCGGGTGGCCGGACTCGTCGCCGTCGCCGGAGCGGCTTCGGCCGCAGCCGCAGCGCGGCAGCCCTGCGCGGGGCGCGCAGGCTGCACCCGCGCCTGCGGAGCCCGTGACATATGGGCTGTCGCTGAGCGAGGTCGACGAGTGGCTGGTCAGCAGCGGCGGCGACGATGACAGTTCGTCTAGCGGGTCCGGCGGCCGGCCGCGGCCTGGGCGCAGCATTGCTTGGCGCGCGCCGGCGCCGCCCACGCACGCCGTGACCTCCAGCGCGGGGCGGAGCCCGCGCGTCGGGCCAGGCGGCGGTGCTTGCCAGGTGGTGCCGCCCAGCCGGTGCGCACCGCGGCGAAGTGTGAGCAGCAGACCTTGTGCAAGGCGCACTGTGCTGCCTCATGTCTTTATGCGTATTGTGCCAGGAGTGGCTGACTGCCAGCACTTTACCAAGGCAGCTTTGCACATTGCTGAAGCAAGCTCTGCCAATGTGGCTGGCCTCTGCACATATTTTGCAGCAAGTGAAAGGTCTACAAGAGCATGGTGGGAGATCTGGGAGCATGAAGAGTGCCCGCGCTGCACCAGGTGGGACGCAGATGTGGGCTGGCACGAGCACGACGCCCTCAACAAGCGCTTTGGTGCGTTCGTGGACGGCGCCGAGCTGTTTGACGCGCGCGCGTTTGGCGTCGCACGGCCGGAGGCGGCCGCCATGGACGCGCAGCAGCGGCTGCTGCTGGAGGCCGCGCACGAGGCGCTGGCCGGCAGCGCACCGCGAGACCTGACGGGTCTGCCTCTCTGCCACAGCCTTGGCATGCAGGAACCCATGGTGTCTGCAGCAAGCTGCGCCACAGGCACTGTGTGAGCTTCTGCACTGACGGTTCGTGAGCTCCACACCTCACAAAGCGCTTCTGCCCCGCACATAGAGGCTGCCGCGCGCGGCTTGCCCGGCTGCCAGCAGGGCTACCCTAACTCTTCCCGCAGGGCGCTCCAGCCAGCACCTTCACGCACATCATCGCGGGCCTCGCACCGCTGGCCTGATGCGCAGCAAAGCGCGCCCTGCGCACGCAGGGGACGCCGCGCGCGGGGTGGCCGTGGCGGTCGGCATCTCCTACACCGAGTACTTCCTCAACTGCGCCGCGCATGCGCCGCCCAGCGCCTTCTCGGCAACGAGCGGGACGCTGTCGGTCGCATGCGGCCGCGTGTCCTTCGCGCTGGGCCTCAAGGGGCCGAGCGTGTCGGTCGACACCGCCTGCTCGTCCTCGCTCGTGGTGCGCGCCCCGGCCGCCCCTGGCA
>JAABUV010002152.1_pt1 | contig 27448 bp, 27 predicted proteins | sample 5559971 | NCBI WGS metagenome assembly JAABUV01 (sample SAMN10711881, study PRJNA513362) | rock metagenome | isolation source: Antarctica rocks | place: Antarctica: Victoria Land, Knobhead nord | collected 2015-12-19
CCTAACCCTAACCCTAACCCTAACCCTAACCCTAACCCTAACCCTAACCCTAACCCTAACCCTAACCCTAACCCTAACCCTAACCCTAACCCTAACCCTAACCCTAACCCTAAACCTAAATGCTTGAAGCTGATTTCGATGAAGTAGATTGTAGTGAAAGAGACAACAAAGAGTACTGATTGACGCGTTTAACAAATGATATCGCGCTGTCGCTATTTCTAATCAGAATCTCTGTCAATACAAGTACGTTGAACTATGAAATGTCAGAATAGCATGCAATACAAAGAATAAAATGATCAGAAATTAATGAGATCTGATATAACAGTAGAAGTGATAACTCTTGTTTTACTTCTGATCAAGCAATTTGTTTTTTTTTACTCGAAGCTCTCTGATGAAAGCAAATTTTTCTGAATTACAACGAATTTAAGATAAATTATCGTAAATTTGAAATGCTTTCACAAAATGCTCAATCAGCTAGTATGTCATAATCATAGTCTTTGCGCTTTGATAACTATGTAGAATATTAGAAATCATTTTATATAAAGAGAATTTAACGTGCAGTACTCTTCAGATTGATGAGAAGATGAATACAGATAATTTGTTGTCAAAGTGTGTTGTGAGCAAATTTGCTCTCGCTTAGCATAATTTGCAACATGAGAACGAAAGTTGATCTTTGCTTCATCTCTAACTTATCAATTCACAACTCTTTGTTCTTCTGATACTCATTGTCGCGATAAGCACTCTCACTTTATCTGTTGCAAAGCTCAGTGTGTACATCATCTGTCATCAGCGTGTAGTGAAATCTGTAAGTGATTCAAAATAGAGAAAATGTCACATGTACTCTTATCTCACTTCTCAACATCATGACAGTAATCATCTAATATTCTATCGTATGACTTCTAGAAATTCTCAGAACTGATGACAATGTTTGCATATCTGCTAGTCTTTCAATATGTCACGAAGACTCAAGTCGATTTCAGATACGCTTGCAGACTTTAACTATGATGAGATTTCGTCGAATTGAATCAAGATGATGATCATTCAAGATCTTGTCATCAATGATGACAAGTATGATGCATTGAAGATACACATTAAACAAATGTTGAAAAACGTGAAATTACTTGAAACATCACTTCATAATAAAATCGAGAAAGAGACAGTCAGAAAGATTGCAATCATCATAGATGATAAACTCTTGCACTTTCTGATAGAAGATCATCAAGTAACATGAAAAGATGCATGTCTTATAAAATGAGTGAGACGAATAAACAGTAAGAAGAGAAATAGAGCAACGAGCATAAAGACAGAGAAGTCTGCTCATCTGATTGAGCAAGCACAACTCAGTTCAGTCTCATCATTTATCTTATCAACAATGATTGACTTTGATCACATGATCTTGACTTCGAATGATACGATGAATAATAAGACAATTCATCATTCACAGCTTTTCATAGTGAATGAAAAGCAGAGTAATCTCACTTTGAAGAACGTCAATTTCGATAACTATCAAAAACAGCTTGTTAACGAGACAATGTTCAACTTCGAAAAGAAGAAAATTATCTATGAAGTCGAGAACTTCGAAAAAGTTGAGATCAGAAATGCAGTCAACTTTCATGTCACATTGACAGATATGACAAAGAAGAGAATATTCTACTACATTTTTTGAGTTCAAGCTATAGAAAAACGTAAGAGAAGTGAACATGAGAATTTCGTGCAGTGTTTGAGCAGCGCAGTCGAAAGTACAGATAACTTCACTTCATTCAAGATCTCATCAGAAGATGAGAGTGAACAACTCATAACAAAGAAGCGAAAGCTTTGCAGAGAAGCTCATCTCAATGTTTCGATAGTGACTCTTGAAGTTCTCAACGTCGTCAAGACTGTCAGTTTCAATGAATTACTCTCTTTGACAACAGATTCTTTGACAATTAATGATGATTTAAACATGAGAGAAGTGATGAAATACGATCGAGAGCACATCGATCTGTCTTTCGTCATCAACTTCATTGATATCACTCAGACGTAAATGCAAGTGCAAAGCAATCATGTAGTAAAACATGTTAACTTCATGATATAGATTCAAAGATCTGCAAGAACAACAAGCATGCACTCAGATGAATGAGAATATATTTCTTAAAGTCTTGCAGTTTTGAAAACGCGATCTAAGCTGTACAGACATCGACGATAAGAAAATTGACAAAGATGCAGATGCAGATCGAAATGTGCGAGTAGAAAGTATGATATGAATTCTACTACTCATACAAGCGTTGAGAATATATTAACAACTTCATGTTGAAAGAATGATTTAATACGAAGAATTTCAATGTGATCAGATGAGAATGAGAAAGATAAGTCTTCTTCGCTTCTTGAAGCTACAGACAGAATAACATACTTACTTTTCTTCATTTGCAGATCATTCAAGTCATAGAATTGATAGTGACGAAGCGCTGACTTCATCTTGCTCATGTGAAAGTCAGTCTCTTTCGTGAGAAGCTTGATGATAAACATCTGTTCATTGAATCTCAGAAATTTTCTCAGAATCTCGAGATAAAATGTTTGTCAGATGAGTCATGATCAATGATCTGTCTCTGCATGAAGAGCAGTCTCACAGCGACGCTAAAGTCAAATCTTGAATTGATTCTGATTCTGCTGTCTTCGATCTTGATATTGAATTGACAGAGTGAATTCGCAAAGACATTAACATTTGTGTCACGTCTTGACATCAAACTGTATGTGAATCATCGCTCTGAAAAGAACAAGCTTCTCTTGAAAGATCACTTGCTGTTTCAAGATCGAAAGAAGATAGAAACAGATGAGAATGAGATCAACGTGACAGTGACAACTTTCATAAAAGAACAGAAATGACTTGTAGTACTGACTGAATCAAAGTTGTACGAGACACATGTGAAGCATGTCATTGTTAATTAAAGAGATGTTTGAAATGAAATTGACAAAAGTAAAAGAAGAGTAACTTTGTATGATTCGCGAACATGCTGAGATTGAATACTAAGAGATGAATTTCACATGAAGAAGAGCAGAGATTCTAAGATCATAAGCATTTTACGAGCATTCAAACGTTGCATGCACTTCGTACTGTTAGTCTATTCAAGCACATCTTTTGAGATCTCATCAGATGATTTAGATCACTATGTGAAGATTCTGAAGTGCTCTGATGAATGAAAGAATGAACACATTCTAAAGTCAAGTGATTCAGAGAAAGTGCTGTCATGAAACAAATTGATGTTCAACGTATTAAAACGTAAGCATGATGTACAGATGAACGATGAACTGCAGAAAATCGCAAGAAAATTTGATAAACTTCTCACTCTTCTTATGATTCGACGTCTATCATCAATGAATTGATTCGACGCTCTCTGCATGAAGCTATCTTCTCATGAGATGCAAGACGTGAACTGTTCGATCATCAAAAAGTATAAAGAGATGCACGCGAGACTCGAGAGTAAGACTGCAAGAAGTGTAAAAGAAGAACTGCGAGTACATGTCGATGACTGAGTATTAGACGACAAGAAGAGATTGATGTCTATGTTCTCTTTCTTTGACTTTGTTCAGATCTATGACAGATGAGACTGTGTGTTACATTTTTATATCTTATCGAATTGAAGACAAAGCATGATTTAATGTTTATCTGAACTGAACTTGTTCATAATAAATGATTGACAGTCGTTGATAACTGTCTCTACAATGATAATATCAAGAAACTGTATGAATCAAGCAGCAAGTTACAGCGAGTCATGAAGATATTGAACAAATCTATAGTCATTGAAGATGATCAGAGAAAGAAAATTCTGATAATGTTCTTCTTTTCGATCATAACAAAGATCGTCTGATTGATACGTCTACTTGAATTCTCTCGATCATAATTTCTATGTTTTGCATCATGCATGATGTTTTCAACTCGTTGAATGTCGAGTATATTTATTTCTTTACTAACAACGAGCTAGTATCTTATCAAGATTCGTGAAATGAACGTTGCGTTCTTTCATAGCGATCTAAGTCTTGAAAATCAACAGAGCTTGATCAATAGTTTTCAAGACATGAAAAAGAATGATTCTGATTTTGATATTTTGATTGAAACTACTAAAGTTCTAGAAACAGATTACACTCTTCATCGTGCGTTTCAAGTGATACTGATGAAGCTCAACTATATGATCTGAATGAAACAGCAGACTTTTTTTCGAATCAATAGATATGATCAAATCGCGAAGAAGACGTAAGCATATCGATTTTATACTTCGAAATTTGATGTCGAGAGACTTATTAAAGATCATCAGACGTGACGTCAGATCTTTCAAAATGATACATATGATGATAGTAGAGTGAAAGAAATGAGTGATGAGAAAATGAGAAAGAATAATCAGATAGTAGAGACTGTGTGAGAGACTTTAGTTTAGTGCTTTTGCTTCATAGTCTGTTAACTGTTATCAGCGAATCGTTGTTAGTTATTTCAGTCAAAAGAAGTAATCGTTGACAGCAGAAGCATAGACATGATGACATAAGTAATAAGATGCTGTGTTTTGAAAATATTGAAAATGCGAGAAAAATAACATCATGTGTATATTTTCACTGTCGTAGAAATATGACAATTTATCATTTTTTATTCTGATTATTCAGATGATTTATCTTGTCAGATGATAATTTATCATTTCTTACTCTGTTTTTACATTAGCAATGTATTTTCTAGATATTCTAGAAATCATTAGAATCAAACTCACGCAAGACTTACGACGCGACTGTAACACAACTAAAGCTACATCTTTTTGTATTCATCAGATTATTATCATCAAGTCTTTCAATTATCAACACAGCTTTCGTGATCATACTTTGTGATAATCATAGAATTCAAGTGTAATAAAAATCATTAATCTGTCTTGAAATCGAAATAACAGCATCTCATTTCTGCGCATTCTTCGTTGCATAGACAACATTGCATCTATATCACATTCGTGTTTCTTCTAAGTCTTTGACACTCTTCAAGACTCACTGCGATTCTGTTGCATAAGAACAATCAACATGTTTAGTATGAGATCTTCAATGATCTTTTACAATGAATTGCAGTGACATAATTGAATCAGAAAGATGATGCAGAAAGACTTAATGATCGATGACGACAAATGAAGTGAGATCGTAATGACAATGAAGAAAAAGATGATATCTTTGAAGATATATGACATAAAACTTGATAGTGAGCTGACAAAGAAAAAGCTTTGAACGATGACTGCAAAGATTATCGTCATCTTCGATAAAAAGATTGAAAGCATATCACAGAATTGACTGCACAAGACATTGATGATCATGACTCAGCGACTGAACAACAACGAAAGACGAAGAGCACAACATTGAGAGCGAACACATGAAAACATTCAGTGTCAAAGAAAGTTGCAAGAAGAGATTAGAGATGACAATGCTGATCAACTATCGTTGATGTCGTGAAATGCTACAACGTTGCTGATGATGAAGAAATCAGATAATCAAACATCATTGATGAGTTCTATTCACTTAACTATGAATAAAAGACAAGAAAAGATCAATCTGCTGAACATGCAATTCGAAGAGTACAAAAGATTATTGATCGAGAAGAGAATTTACGACGTGACGAAGAATAGAATTCTTTATGATAGTGAAGATATGAGGCGAATTGAGATTGAAAATGAGCGATGCTGACAGATTGCGCTGATAGAGATGACAGCAAAGAACTGCTGTCACTTTCAATTCATCATCGATCGACTCTCTTCAAATCAGTAACTAGAAAATTGTAAAGATTATATTAATTCATTTATTGACTTTGAAAGTAGTAGAATCAATCTTCGCTACTTCAACATCTGAGAATACACTCGAGTCATCAATCAAACGTTGCAAACTGCGATCACAAAAGATCTTGAAAAGAGATGCAATAGTTAGATTGAGAAAGACCACATGCATGCAGAACTCAAGAACGAAAATTCAAGAAGAATAGAAGAATAACTGAAAGCATGCGTTGACGCTCTGATTTCATTAACAGCAAAGATCATGTCTGTGTTATACAAGCTTGTGAAGAAGATTTCATGATCAACAAGTGAAAGTTCTATTACTTTTTGAACTAACAATATTCGCAACATTTCAGTTCTAAAACAAAGTCTTTGATACGTCGTCAGCAAAAACTTGCTCTCTAGCAACGAAGATTTTGCAAAGAAGAAATGACTGACATTCATGAAAGAGACACTCAATTGTCAAGAGATCTCTCAGTAAACATTGCTCAGTCTTTGTCAAGATCTTCAGTGATGAGATTGTCATCTGCGACGTCTGCTTTACAAACTCTTCATTCAAGCACGACTACTTCTTTGAACGAAGATCGCGAGTAATTTCGTTGACGAAACAAGATTTCTGTCAATGTTAAAGAGCTTAGATAAATTGATGCAGTCATGAGTAAATCGATCTTCAACGCTTTAAAATGCAAGCAGAGTGTTAAGATGAACGACGATTTACAGAAAATCATTAGAAGATTTGATAGACTTCTCACTGTGCTCATGATTCAATGACTATCATTCATGAATTAATTTGACACGCTGTGTACGAAGCTATCTTCTCATGAAGTGCGAGACGTGAACTGTTTCATTGTCACAAAGTATAGAAAGATGCAAGCAGAACTCAAGAACAGAACTACAAGTGTGAGAGTGTACTCAACAATAGACTAAGAATCGAATTTGAATATTAACGATGATTTCAAGAATAGAAGTCTCTGTCACAAATGTCACGATTCTTCAGATGAATTCTGAGTAATCAGCTGTTTTCATGTCTATTGCAGAGAATGTCTTAACGCTCTCGTCTACAAAGTTGTCAAGCGCGATGAAGAGCAAACTGCATGTTTAGATTGTGACAGCATTTACATCGAGTCTCGATCATGCAATGAATTAAAAGAATTGCAGATGAATGTCAAAGACAGTGAGAGAACTTTCTCACGCACTCGCAAAGATTTCGAACAAGATCTCAAATAAATCAATTTCAACGACTCAATTCTTTCATCTTTGAAAATGATGATGATGCAGACGCAGATTGAGCTGTGATTGATGAAGAAGTTGAACAAGAAGATCATCATCTTCACTCAGTTTCACATGCTGTAAGCTCTTATCGTGTCATGAGTTTTCTGACTTGAGAACAAGCTAATTGCAAAACAGCATGAAAGTGCTGAATCATCTCTTTCAACAGCGTGACTGAGTCTTTGTCAACTATCATGACAAAATGAATCAGAAAGTTCGCGATCACGTCATCATCATGTTTCACGACGATTTGATCACGAAGATCATGATCATCTTTCTCAAATGCAATGATATCAAGCTTAATCTCATCATGATCTTGCATGTCATCTGCGTCGATCTGTGATGAAACAGCAGCGTGAAACAACAAGTCTTCTGTCACGTCTTTCACATCAATCAGTTCTTCGAAATCTTCATCACTCATCATGTTGTTTAAAACAGCGTCAATGAGAAACTGATCTTGCGCGTCATCTGCGTTGATCTGTGATGAAACAGCAGCGTGAAACAACAAGTCTTCTGTCGCGTTTTTTGCATCGATCAATTCTTCAAAATCTTCATCATTCATCTCGTCATCAAGAACAGCGTCGACAAGAAACTGCAGACGCTGCAGAACAGCAAGCGTGAGATCATTGATGTCATCATTGACGATGTCAAGATGCTGAATCAGCTGAGCTTGATGAAGCTGATGCGACTGTTTGAATTGATGAGCGTCGAAGAGAATAAAAAGTCGTTTATTCTGATGAATGAGAATGAGAAGAATGAGAATGCTAATAAGAGAGCATCAGCGATGAAGAGTTGTGAGTTGAGAGTGAGAGAGATATTGATTGTGATTTCATGAATCTAAGTTCTTTTTTTCTTCTTTTTTTCTTCTTTTGACACATTGTTTCTTTCACATCGCTACTCTCTTTTCGCTTTTCTTCTTTTCTCGCTCTCTAGTACTTTTTGATCAGTAATGAACATGTCGTTTGCACACTGCACGCACGCACGCACGCATGCATTCAGCTCAGCTGATTCAACTTCACTCACATAAACGACATTATTCATCTTATTCTGTATCTTACTTGAATCAATGAAATTCTTCTTGAACATCTCAACAGTTTCTGTATGTAAAACGCAAAGAAACTTGAAGAATGAAAAGAATTCTTCTACTCGATTCTAATCATTCAACGATGCTTTCTCATCAGATCTCTGCAGACTATAGAGTTCTGAGACAGATGATTCTTGATGATCTGAACTTCGTCAAGCACAATATGATGAAAATGAACTCGATGAAAGATATCATGATTCTTCTTGTACATCTTCGTTCATCATTCTCGTTTACGAAGTCATCAAGCGTGATGAAGAGCAAACTGCATGTTTAAATCTAACTGCAACATCATGTACATTGAGTTTCAATCATGTGACGAGTGAGACTCAGAGTTCTTCAGCAATAAAATGCACAGTTTGCGTTCTCAGTTTGCATATGCAAAGACAAATTATCGTAAATCTCTTGAAATTTATCTTGAATAATCAGAGTTCTTCAGCAATAAAATGTGCAGTTCACATTCTCAGTTCGCACATGCGAAGATAAATTTATCGTAAATCACTCGAAATTTATCTCTGATAATCAGAGTTCTTCAGCAATAATATTCGCAGTTTGCATTCTCATTTTGCATAATGTGCAAAGATAATTTATCAAATTTTTTCTTAAATTTATCTTTGATAGTCAGCTTGAACTCAGAGTTCTTCAGCAATAAGATTCGCAATTTGCATTCTCAATTTGCATGTGCAATGATAAATTACCGCAAATTGTCAAATCTATCTACACTTTTGAGTAAGTTATGAAAACATTATCACAATCTTGATGCAACGAAGTTAGAACATGAATCTGACAGAGTAGATGAGCACTAAGATGTTAATCTACTCATTCTCAGTCAATAATTGAACATAATAATGTCAACAACAACAGAGTTACACGCTTTCAGAGATTGTATATCTTCAAGTACGCGTCGTGTCTTTTTCTTCTTCACTCTTTTTCTCTTTTATCTCAGAACTCGATCGCATTCATCAGTTCATCATGTATCAATCATTATTTCACGTCGTCTTCTAAGTGAACTGTCATGACAAGTAATAAGAACAAGAAGAACTCGAACACTGCGATTGATAGTCAGATGCATAGCATGTATTATGAATTGTTGACATGCAGTTAACTGACTCAATAATCATGTTTAGTTCATTTATCAATGAGATGTTAAAAGAAGAGTTGAGAAAGCAAGCAACAATCTCGACATATCATTGAAAGAATCTGAACTCAGATCTAAAAGACAAGAACGCAAGTTTCTCGACATGTTGAACAGCTTGAATGATGATTTATCATCTCAAAAACAGTGATCTGCAGAACGATTGTAGAAGAAGACAAAATCAATGTCAATATCATCATGTATATTCTCAATTAATATGATCTCAACATAGTTCACTAGAATCATTCGATTTTTCAAGAACATCTTGTCAAAGAAAAAGATGCATCAGCGTAAACAGCATTCTCACTCGTCATTATCAATCTCATCATCTTCTCAGCTCAATGAGCGAATCTCAAAGTCTCAAAGATAGACAGAATTTTTGTCAAGTTCTTTCACATTGAGTTCATGATACAACGCAGCACAGATTGATGATTCAGATGACAACTCTAGAAAAAAATTTTGAACAGAATTCAGATAACGATCGAGAACAGTCTCTGCTTCAGCTCATGTCGATGTGCTTAGATACATAGAACTCATTCTACTGACAACGATTATGACGTGTGAAGTAGAGAAGAGCATAACGTCATGATCAAAGCTGCAATGAATTCTCTTGAGCAATCTCATGCACAATCTCTGAAACAGAGATCACGCACATCAATTAAAACATAGATCACGAACGAACTACTTTGTTGCAAAAAGATCAACAATAAACGAAGCTCGAAAGATAATGTGCAACTCAAATCTTATCATATCATCAATAGATTGACAGACACAGTTATATGATTCTATTGAACAATATCAAGCACAAATAATGTTTCAGATTCAAGATGTAGTGAAGAATCATTATGTTTTTTACGAAAAAGTCAATACATCGAACTATGTCGTCAGATTGTTAGTTAATGATAACTTCATCAGTTCTGATATTGAAAAGATAAACATCTTCACAGACGTGATGCGTTGACTGACATGTACTTAGTCTGAAGAATGTCGTTTTCTAGTCTCGATGATCGTGAAGATCACTGCTGTCTCATTTTTCAATCAAGAAGATCGTAGTCTTGATCAACTATCAAACACGAGAATCATGTTTGCTGAGCTGAAAGACGAAATCATGATACTCATAGCAATCGCGATTCAACATGTCATCAGCGAATGAACAAGTGATCAGAAGAAGATCAAGAAATGAGAAGAAACTGCAGTAGAAAGTATAACACTTCAACTGTCAATGTTCTCTTGTGCTTTATCTTTGAAACGATTGAACAATGATTGATTAACATGTGACAGTAACACATAAATAAATGATCAAGAGCTGACGAAAGCAAATTGAGACTCGAAGAAATTTAATATTGAGCATGCTGCATGAACGTGTCGTAAGTCATGTTGAATATCATGAAAACGACGTATTCAACAGCATTTCTGCGACGTATAATCTCAATTGCAATCAGATAAATGATCTACTGACTATTAACGCGTCTTGAAAAATCATCAGAGAACATTCTTTCTCTTCTCTCACTGATTCGAGATACTCGTTGATGTATTCTATGAATGAGATCTCTAGTTTCATAAGAAATCGAACATCGCAGTTCGAAAAGTCAAACAACACAGAAATCGCGACAGAAAAGACAAAGAATACAACAAATCAATCAGAATCAATGAATAGCAATGAACATGAAACACTTCAAGAAATATTGAATGATGAACAGAATCAAGATCAGAAGAATGATTCAGATGTGAGCGTTCGTTTTTCAGCTATAGAAATGAGCGATAACTAATGCAAGATAGATGTCTGAAGAATTTGAAGACACAACTGAAGTCGAATCTGATCAGATTTCGCTCAACGAAGTCCGAGATACATATCGACTATGAACATCGAAGATGAAAGATAGTTGAAAGATGAGCTACGCTTGATCATTCAACAACTTTCGCAAGCAGCTGAAGATAAACACTAAGACTTTGTATTATCGAAGAGCAAATGAAAGTGAATGTGTACTGATGTTTGAAGACGAGTATCAGGTTTTTCTGAAGAGAGTAGAGAAGAAATTGAATGTCAATGTTGATGTTCAACGAGAAAGTAAGAGCGATTATATAGAACTCAAGTGATAGTAGCAGAATATTTTGTATATGAACAATGAACACAATCGTGAGTTGCTTTGATGCTTTTAGTTCTATTGATTGCGAGTAACTTATACAATGTGCTTGCAAGAATGAAGAATCGTACAAGACATTATAAAATACACAAGCTTATCTTCAAGAAACTAAAACTTTTGAGCAGTGCATGACATGATGTTTCAATGCGACAACGAGATAAATCTGAGTAAAATACCTCAATTTATCTATCATGAAATAATGACGTGATAAGTATTTATCAAGAGACGTGCACAGATTACAAATTTCACATACTGATAATAACGAGCGCTGAATGTGAACACTGATCAGATGACATACATTGCGCATTGTATTATTTAAGCATAAAAAGCAAATGACTGTCATCAAGAGCTACAAGTGATTGTAGCTAGCTATTAATTGTTGATGAGTGATTATTAAAGCTTGTGAGCTAAAAGCTTGACTAAACAGATATTTTTGACTGATGCTAGCTTGATGAGCTTGTAGTCAGTTTTAGCTGATTTCGTCAAATGATCGATGTCTCAGCATGTCACAAAGAGAAAGAGCTATCATCTTTCATCTTGAGACAGCTCTTTCAAGAACGAGAAAAGCATGATCTTTTCTTTAGTTTCAAAACGTCAACTCGACGATATTATTCAAACATTTATCAAGATCAACATCAGACAAGATAAGATTTCACTATCTACTTTATCATTTTCTTCTCAGAAATCGAAGCTTTCATATCGTTTTCATAATTTTGATTGAATTTTCAAGCTTGCGTTCAGAGTATTTTGCAACAAAAGTCAAGACATCAACTTGTTGACTTGTATTCACGCTGATAGATTTATAAACAGTACTAGTGTTTCTTCTTTTATCAGCAGTAAAAGCTTTAAGTTTAAAAAGCATGCACTCAAACATATCAATAAAGCATCAAATGAATCAACATCATTTATTTTCATCACTTCAAAGTTACTTGATGCTTTTCATCATGTCTTCAAGATGTTCACAATGCTGTTGACAAAGTTGATGATGACAAGCAATTAAACATGAATCTGAGTAATAAGATGAATCAACGAATGTTGAACGAAGATTGATGAGTTCAAGCATTTCAAGAACAGTCGAAGAAAATACTTGATATCGACATTGTGAGTGAATTGAATCGAAGATTAAATTAAAGTGACAACGTTGCTTGAAAGTGCATTGCATGAAGTGCAATGAATTTAGAATTTTTTTTAAGATTTAAGTTATCAATGTTCAAGACTTGACATTGATTCTGATTATGATTAATGTCAAGCTCATGTTTTTAATGAAATTGAGAATGACAACATTTCAAATGAAAGCTTTTTAAACATGTTTGACTTATTTTGCATCATGATTCTAACAGCTAAATAACATAGAACGAGATTCTTTGAAATCTTTATTATTTAGTGAGTGCTTTTTCATCATGTTTCTCAATGAGTGCATTGAGAAAATCTTTATTATTTAGTAAATGCTTTTTCAACATGTAATTTGATGAGCACATTGAGAAAAGATCAGTCAAATTGATAGAGACTTCTCAACTACACTGTTGATAGAGCTGATTACTGCTTTCAGAGCTGAGCATATGAAAGCAGATAAACTTTAAGACATCAACATTCTCAATCTCATTTACTAGATCAAATCTCGATCTTTTTGAATTATTTCTGAAGCATTGAATTCAGTTAATTCAAGATTACAAACATGTTTTTCAGAGTATGTTGAGTAATCAGCGCGCATATGTTGATTCGAGTCGAGAAAGAATTACTATCAGATGAGTGATTGATCATTCAGAGCATTGAATCTTCTCAATCTCGATTTCTGAGTCAAACCTTAATATTTTTCAAGTATTTTGAAAGCATTGAATTCAGCTAAATGAGAGCTATCATTATGTCTTTCAAAGTATGTCAGATAGTCATTATGCATATGTTGATTCGAACGAAGAAAAATGATGACAGACGAAGATTCAATCAATCAACGCATTGAATCTTTGCAATCTCATTTACTGAGTCAAATCTTGACATTATTCAATTATTTTGAAAGCATTAAATTCAGCTAACTCAGAATTACAACTATGTTTTTCAAAGTAAATGAGATAGTCAGCGTGCATAAATTAATCTGAGCGAGAAAAATGATATGAAGTAGACTTGACATCAACTCTGATTGTGATCGATATCAAGCTCATGTTTCTAAACTTTTTAAACATGTTCAACTAATTTTGCATCATAGTTCTAACAGCTAAATAACATAGAACGAGATTCTTTGAAATCTCTATTATTTAGTGAATGCTTTTTCAACATGTAACTTGACGAGCGCATTGAGAAAAGAGCAGTCAAATTAATAGAGACTTCTCAACTACACTGTTGATAGAGCTGATCGCTGCTCTCAGAACTGAGCATATAAGAGCAGATAAATTTTGAGACATCAACATTCTCAATCTTATTTACTAGATCAAATCTCAATATTTTTGAATTATTTTGAAAGCATTTAACTAAGCTAATTCAGAGTTACAATTATGCTTCTCAAAGTATGTCAAGTAATTAATGTGCATAAGTTGATTCAAGCGAGAAAAGATGATGACATGCAAGAGATCAATCAATCAGCGCATTGAATCTTCTCAATCTCATTTACTGAGTCAAATCTTAATATTTTTCAATTATTTTGAAAGCATTGAATTCAACTAATTCAAAGCTACAATTATGTCTTTCAAAGTATGTGAGATAGTCAGCGCGCATAAATCAATTCAAGCGGGGAAAATTGATGATTTTGATGTTCAAACTGATTCGCGCTAGCAAAACTCTTTAAAATCTCAATGTTCAACATTTTTCTAAAAATGCAGTTTGATGTCGTTGAGTTCAATATTATGTTCATGAATACAGCTGACTGAAAGAAATAAGATCTGAAAGTTTGAAGAAAATCGACTCAGAAAGTTAAATAATACTCAGTCTAGAAAATTAATGATTTTCAGCTCTCTGCTCTCAGATTCTCGCTTAATTTTCTCATCAAAATTAATGATTTTCTGTCTTGAAAATTATTACTCATATGAAATAGCATTTGAGCTAGTAGTGATGTTCTTGAGATTCTGCATTATATGTGTAAGATGTTAATTCTTTTGAATCTAGCACAGAACTGAGAAACACACATATAAAGAATCGAGTTCTTTTCTGTAGATACTTTTCTTTCTTAGCATTTATTTATCAGTTAAATGACACTCATATGACTCACTCTATGCTGATCTCTAACACTACGCTTTCAGTCAGAGATTTCAGATAGTCATCAAATTCTGCGAAGTAAACAGAAGAAATTATTCATGCATACATCACAAGATTGATATCAAAAATTATTGAAAGCTCGATGATCATGCTAGCAAAGACGAAAGTATGAATTGTAAGCAGAAACTTATTAAGATCAAAGTCAAAGATTGCAAATGACGTTGCTTTATCAACTATCAATCTCTTGATCGTGATGCTGAGAATAAAACATGAGTACTGAAGATACAAGATCAGATTCATAGTCATGATGTTATCATCAATTCTCTTTTCTATGATACTCATAAAAAGCATCAGTCGAAGCAGACAAAAACAATTGAATTGATCAAAACAAATCACTTAAGCAAGCTCATCTATCAAGCTTCTGAGCGTATGCTAGAAAATATTCTCAAGAATAATGATCAGAAATTTCATCTATTCAAAAAGCAGTACTACAATTTGATATCTTCTATTACTTGATTCAAAGAGAAAATCATTACAAAACTACTTCAATATCTTGATAATTCAATGTTCATCATTCAAATTTGATATTTCTACATGCTAAATGATGCTAACGCTTTGATTCAGAAGAATATTGAGCAGATATTTCTATTGAATAACTATCAGTGAGAATTATTTAAAAGATTTATAAGCGACTTTATGATGAAAACAGATGCTATCTTCAATATCAACGCACTGAAGATGCTTCTTTTCGTGACTGTGAATGTCATTAACACGACAATGATCTTTTCAGTCTGCTTCTCATTTGTCATATCAGATTTTGAAGAGACGTTCAATTTCTTCATTCAATGTATGCACGAAGAACTATTTAATGATTGCTTGTTTTCACGAATCATTATAGTTGATCAGATCAAGAAATTGACGACTTCGTTCTTTATATCTATGCTTGAGATTCAGCTTCAGCTATGCAATTGACATGTTTGTGAAAACATTCAAGCACGAATAGTTAAATTCAAAGTCGACTACTTCTTTGAGCATCGTGAAGAGATCAAGAATGTCACATGACAGTGAGTGAAATTCAGTACTACTACTGAGCTGCAAATCAATCGAGCAGCATTGTTGATGCTATTACATTCGTCTGATCGAGACTACTTCTGAATTGACTGATACTTTAAGAAAAGACAGATGATTCTATGTTATACATGATGATATCATAATCTTGAGACAGTGACTTCACAGCAAAACAAAAGTCTTCATTCTATTCTCAAGATCATCATGAATTCTCAGATGTCTTTAGAGAACGTCATTAGATTCATGAAGTTCAAGCTAAAGCTATGATATTGCTTCATTCGTGAAATCGATGAGAAATCTCATATAAATAGATCTCAAGTCGTTGATTTTGAAGCATTTCAATTGCTTGTGAATCATGTGATTATTTGAGCTCTAGAAAAGATCAATTCTGAATGAATAGCAGTCAAGAAGCTCGCTACTCAGTCAATCACTGCAGATTCATGTGACTGTGATATTTACATTAGATATGAACTTCTCTGCAGACATTATTTCTTATGCGTTTGCATACAAGAATTTTCAATCTCAATATTGCTTCTTCACTCTCGCTGATGACTGAATGAATCTTTTATAGCATCGAGCAACTGACAGACTAAATACTATGATGACTTTATCAATTTGAATGATGCAAATTCAATGAAATATCATGATGTTGATAAGAATAAATTTCTTCATGCAGCAGTCAGCTTGCAGAAGCTGCATCAGAAGTTATCACATCAGCAGATCAATCTTCTAGTCAATCAGCTGTTTATCTTTCATGTCAACGTGACTGTCATACATGAGAGACTGCAGAAGATGAGTCAAAGACTTTTCATGATGTTTTCAAAATCATCTTTTACAAGAAAAGAAGTTTGAGCTGAACTTCGTCAAAAGAAAAAACATGATAGAGTCAATGCTCAAGCTTTGACTGCAGCGAAAGCAGCTGAGCGAGATGCTAAGCAATGAAATGCTAAGCAAAGAGATAAACAAAAGAAGAACAGTGAGACTGCTAAGCAAAGAAATAAACAAAAGAAGAACAGTGAGACTGAGAACAGTGAGGCTACAGTCTCACTGTCATTCAATTCTCTCTCATTCTTCGTTATTATGATGTTCAAGTCTCGAGATAGATCGAAAGGTGGTAAAAATCTCACATCAACTACTACTACTACTACAACTTTCAACGAACCTTCATTCTTTTTCGTCTCATCTGTGATGACTAGAACAACTAAATCTGATCGTGCAGTGAAGAAAACAACTGTATGAAAGCAGAAGTCTCAGTCTAGACGTTGTTTCTGTGATTCTACGTTGAAGATAGTGACTTCGAAGTCAGTGAGAAAGAGATCTAAGCCTAATTTGGTGACGGCAGCAACATTGAATGAAAGAGAGTCTCAACAAAAGAGACTTATTGAATCGACATTCGTAATAGAATAAAATGTTATATATGATGAGGAATCTACATGTATTTGTTAGCAAACTACATCTAAATGAAGGTAGATTTCGCCTTTAGCGAAAGTGACGCTACTCGTAATGTGCGCCGTTAAGTTGCGCCCTCAAGACCTTTCGATGTTTCGCTCTGTTTCATTCTTTTTAGGTTCAATGTTCGCTCGCGTGTTACGTCGATTCTTCGATGATGATAATTTAGCTCTACTTGCATGACTGATTCTAATTATATGCGATGTCATCTGGCAAGTACGAAGAACATCGGAGCTTGTCTATCTTTCGTATTACCCAAGCTATAAAGTATTTCGTGGTACTCTTCGAGAACGTGCAAAAAGTCGGGGTCACAAAAGACTGGATAGGTGGGATGGCGGAGGGTGATGTAGAGCCTGCTGTGACGTTCTAAGGTATTGGAGGTGCTAATTCTTTGTTGTCGAATTTCAAATTATTCGCTTGCTGTGGATCGATGAAGTTATGGTGCTGGTGCTCGACCATGTAAAGGGTGATGCCTTGGTGCTGACAGCTCTCTTACAGATGAAGGACATAGGCAACCTCCGCAACGCCGAGGATCACCTTCAACGCCCAACAACATATACACACGTATTTCACATATCAGCGCGCCCGACTTATAGTGACATTCTTCCCTTTAGCTCTTTAGTACGTCTTGTTGTAAGTTTATGTACGCATATGTGGTGAGCTGAGCAACAATCCTTTTTTCTAAAGACCCGTACTATGCACATACGACTCCCGTGTTCCAGAGCGCAAAGGCATTTCTACCTCTTCTTCCGACTAGTCGAAACGTTGTCAGCCTTGATAGAAGCGACCTTTGGCTTATAATTGCGCGCATAAATGCTTCACCCTGTTGAATGACGTGAGATTTGGGATTGATGGACGTTACAGTTCCGCCCGAAAATCGCGCGTATGCTATCTATCGAGATCAGATGTCGATGCTGCCTACTCAGGACGAACAGCAAGACCCGACGAACCGGCGAAAAAAGCGCTTTCGCGATTCAGGCGACCCAGAAAACGAGAACTAGGTACCGTGTCATTTCATGATCTTTCGTTCATCCATACAAGCGAAGCGATACCACCCTCGTCGTCACTTGCGCAAATACAAAATCACCAATAAGATGAAAACGGCGGTACCACTCTCTTGCACCATGTTAAATATCGGCACTTTGACCCCGTCGACATGGGCCCCTGGCTATCCATTCCGTGTCTCAACTCCTTGATCTTAGTATGCTCATATGAACCACAGATTTGTTCTGATACAATGGACCTCTCGACTCAGACGACTGCATATATGCCCTCAGAAATGTTTGAGACGACGATAAAGAGAGCAGAAAACACGAATTTTATAATTTGGATCGTCAAAGAGAAACTGGTGATCCTGTTTACAAACTGCTTGTCGGGTACCCGGCGGAGAGATGTGAATTCACTATTGAATTGCTTCGGGGCTTTCCTGCAGTATTTCACGCCTATGGTGGCTGGCCAGCCGGGCCGTAAGAGCTATATGATACAGCTACTCTTGACGAGGTGTACGATGCCTCAAAATTGACTAGCGATGTCTGTATAGAATCGAACAGATACCGATGGACAAGGGTAGGGCATTAAAAAGTACTGGCATTCTATTCTTTGGTGTAAATAAAGTTCTCGTCCTATCGGTACTTTGGGAGAAGAGGGTCACCTGCCAAAGCTTCCTTGAACGCCACCAGATTTTTCGCGATAGAATGAGCACTTAAACGTCAGCACTGTAAGGACTTCTTTCACTTCGCCTCAGTATGCTCGAGTCACTTCGCGAATCCTCATCAACCCCAAATGTGACCACTAGACCGATGGGCATTTCGAGTACAAGGGATTCAATTCTTAGGTTCGAGCAACTTCTCGGAATTTCCTGAACGTCATACTATGCACGAGGATCACTCACAAGGTCAAATACAAATCGAGTGTTTCCATTGATCGTGGAGAGATTAGGAAGATAAGGAGATAGATCGTAATTAACTCTACGCACTGCGAACTCACTCGTTCAGTGCACACTCTCTGTACAATTCCTCGATGTGGCAGCGATAAAATCAGCTAATATTAAAAGTATTAAACAGATACAAAAATAAATTACTATTTCATCGTTATTTGATAAAATTGCTGGCGCTTTGTTAGTAATGGTAGCGGGTTTATGAATAATGGCAGTTGATGTACTACTCATGATACGCACGCATCTTAAATGTCTCCGGTTTCCTGGTTTCAGTATACACCTCTTATGCGATCAAAATTAAGCGCCAAATACCGCACCCTAGAGTGAAGAAGACTTTAGGCTCGAAACCACTGTTCAAAATCTGTCTTAAGTACTCACTGTAAGAGTTCGTTCCTCGTTCCTTGTTTCTGATCCCAACCATGTTTGTCTCTTTACGAGTACTGCCTGTGTTATCTTACTTTCTAGTAGTCACCATTTCTGCGTCAGCTCTGAACCTTTCAATAAATCCCAACATTTCATTCTCTACCAGCATTTCGAACCTGAACGCAATCAGGATTTATTGCGAAGTCTCGTTGGGAGAATGGCAGGATTCTTCTAGCTGCATCGATGTAATGGAGCAAATGCCTACGGGTAATAGAATTCTAAGTTTCGGAGTGCGCGGATTAGGCCCAGTCGATGTCTCACTTCCACAGGTCTACGTAAGCAGTAAGTTTGTAGTACTTCCTCATGAATCCAGTACACTTTTGCTGATATGCTGCTTAATCATAGGAGATGGGTGTCTGATCACTACAGTCATACAGAGGGATAGAACGACAGAGCACGCAAAACTGAAGGCACTGAAAAATGGAGTGCAGGACCTTATTCGTCGGTGCTCGAAGAAAGGCGATCTCTGTGGGTGAGTACGATCTGATTTTGGTTTTTCTCTACCTGTTACATTATCTGTGGATGATCTGCGACAAGATCAGGTAGATCATGGACTTTTTAGTATGAGAAAACTGACCAAGAAACGCTATCAGAGGTGGAACAAGTGGCATAGGTAAGTAATCGTATACCAATCGACTCGTGGAGGGGAATATGGGAGGTCGAAAGAAAGTTGCGGACGATGCTTCAAATATTTGGGGCTTAAAAGTTCCTGCATAGGTGTAGCCGGGGCAATGTCTCTTATCATGACTCGAACGAATCCAGAAGAAATCAAATGCGACGACAGTCATTCGGGCCCGCCCAAAGAGTCCTGCGACTCGCTCTTACTCGATATTTCTGCTTCCACTGACTTGCATTACTTTGGATCGGCGAGATGGCCTGGCGTCGACATTGTCGTGCCGCGGACTTTCACATCGTGTAAGCAATCTTTAACATTCACAGCCTGGCGTACAATTGCTGAAGGCTCATTTTTACTCTGTAGCGGATGCACGATGTCATCTTACAATTGAGACTATTACTCCACACAGAGTGAGGACGGATTGGCAAGATATCTTTTTAGGTGCAGCGATGGTAAATGGAATATGTCAGCGGTCTGGAAAGAGTGGCTGGACTGATGTGGGTAAGTTGAAAGCTTAATCTTACATATGTTCCATCTAGTATGATACTGAAGCGAAGACTGACTGCTTTCGTGGTGAAGGCGAGGGCGACAAATTAAGACTTCGACTATACTGAAAAAAACAATTTAGGTGCTACAGCCCAGTCATTTATGATTACACTCGAAAAAATAATATTTTTAATTTCTTAAGTTGTAGAATTTAACGAACCCATTAATCTGATATATAAATTACAGAAATTGAATCGCTTTACATAAAAGTAATAATTTTAAAAAGTCAATGTGTAATTGATATGTGACTGTTTTGCAAAGCCGTAGCAAAGAAGCCTGTCGCACCTACAGTAAGCGAAGAACTGAGCGAAAAGTGAGGGGCACGGATAGGGTGCACCTGAGTTTGCCAGGCACACCAGGTATGGATGAAGCTATTGACTGCAGGGGTGAGGTTACTAGCTGGCGTCAGCTCCCGAAGCACCGATTGCGCCCGCAAAATTGGTCTCGTGTCAGTAGCCATCAAAAATTTTGCCGATCTAAGCAATAGTCTTCCCAATATATGCTTTTTCAAGTAGTTCTTCATCTGAAGTTTTCGCTCCTGAAGTCTACCAGTGCTTGTTCTATGACAGGTAATGCATCATGTCAACACAAAAGCATCTAGACAATTACATAACTTTTACAGACTCGAAGAAGCTCTTTCAAAGTGCAACTTTAGGATCTTCAGTGCGAGTGGCGAATACGCCTAATGATCTTCTTACATTCCTTAGGATTGCTCAAGGACTCAATATCGAATTCCTTCCTATATCATAAGATACTGGTCTAGCTAAGGTCGGCACAGGAGGCAGCGCAGAAATCAACCAATCTTCAATTAGCGTGGACAGCTCTTTTGCATTCAAACGCCTAGCATCTGTTCAAATGGCTACATCGAAGGCGAAGGAAAAGGCGTATAAAGCGTTGATAGCTGAATTATGTGTTTTAGGTCATAAGTTCATTCGGGGTCATTCTTTTGTCACTAGGCTCGAGGAGATCTGCTGGGATATTGAGATTGAAAGTGAGAGTGTTTGGCCTCAGGTTCTTGTGTTTGTGAAGGCCTCACACGAAGATCTTGAGAGGTTCATGAACTGGGGTGCCGGAGCAAAGATAACTCTAAATGAAAGACTTCGGCTCTGTGCGAAGATTGCTGTAGCAATCGAAGATTTGCATCTAAACGGCGAACTGTTGAGAAACTTCTTCTAATCCAAGCAAGATAACTAATAAAAATGAAGGCATTGTTCACGAAGACATCAAACCTGCAAATGTTTTGATCTTTGAGGATCGCTCACAACAATATCTGGCAAGAGTAGCAGATTTTGGATATTCTACTTGGCTCGGTGACGCCGACGATCTTATATATATGCCTCGAAGTTCGCATTGAACCGCTTCGGAATGGCATCATCGAGCGTTCAATCGCGTTAGTGCATTTAAGATGAACGTATACTCTTTTGATTTGCTTTGCTTGTGGCTTTTATTTTATCATGGTCGTGAAATCAAACTCAGCAGATTCTACGAAGACCTGAAATCGAGGGACGCGAATTCAACTCTTGCTCATGGACTAATTGATGAATCGAGTGATTTCAGTGATGGACAAAAAGAAAATATTCGCCAGCTCTTCGATTTGTCTTTGACTATCGATTCAGCGGATCGATGCTCGAATTTTGAGCGATTAAGAGATCTTCTTGCGTTAGACGTGTAAGACGTCCGACAACACTAGTAGAGCATTTGATATCTAACGCGAGCAGGATCTTCCAATGCCCTATCATCGAGACGCTAGAGAGCGATCAGAATGTGTTGCTCAACGACTTTCGCGTATGAACAACTCTCAGTGATTGCACTCAATTTTCATCTAACGAGAATTAGATTAAACCATCAATGATCCGTCTGTACCAATCTCATTATTTGGTTCGTGCCAACATCGCTATCTGCCTGAAAGAAAGAGTATTTAGGTCTCTTACGTCGGGGTTTGCTCTACAGAATGCAGCTTTTGAACTCTTCTTTTGTTACACGCTTGAATTCGATGTACGTAAACATGACACCAAAGCTTCGGCTCTTCTCAAGTAAGCCGCGATGTCCCCGCATAATCTGCTTAACGAGGTCAACCGAGCACGACAGAGCTATTTGTGGACACCTCGAGGAGGCCTATTCAATAGCTCTTCATACAGAGGCTTTCTCAGTTCATCATATGACGGTCGTTATCATCTTGAAAATGAAAAGTCAACATCCTGGCTAAGAAAAGAAATACTTGACGTTGAAAGTACCTTTGAAACTGAACATCCAGTCATTAGTACCATGCAATCAATGTTGGTAGAGATATTTCTATTCCAAGAGAAGTGGGAGATGGCTCAGGAGGTAGAGACAAAAGTTATGCGATGGAGTTCGAAAACACAGGGAGATACTCATTCAGATATACTTCTCTCCAAGGGGATACTAGCATTGATTTTGAGGCGGCTACATAATTGGGAAGAAGCCGAGGCATTGCAGACCCAAGTTTTGACCACATGTCTGCTCGAGCTAGGAGTGGTTCACGAAGTTACAATCAGCAACATCGAAAATCTACTATTGACGTTTCAAGTTCAAGGGAAGTTGGAAAGGGCTGAATGACTAGCAAAACAGGCTTTGCAAATAAGAAAGTTGGAATATGGTTTAGAGAATTCAAGCACCAAGAGAATGCTGGATGTTCTCTCGAGTATCAATCACGATAACTTCATTCACGAAAGCCGGAAAAGGGATGCAGAACAGGTGATCACAATGTCATTGTGGTAGGGATGGTGACTAACTCTAAGCAGGTTGAGCATTCTTACTACAGTCCACAACTTCAAAAGAGACGATGTGTATTGGAACCACTGAAAAACTGGCGGGAAGAGCGAAATAGGAATCAAGAAGGCGAAAGACATTTATTGCGAACATTGAAAGTCAAAGAGGAAGAATTAGGGAGGGATCACCCTCTGATTCTAAATCATTTGGCGTCTCTTGCAATTGCATATAGGAATCAACAGCGATGGAAAGAAGCGGAAAGTATTTTAACGAAGGTGGTAGCGATAAGAGAGAAGAAGGATTCGCAGCATGGTCTCTTGATAAGGGATATGAATCTCTTGGCGTCAATCTATGGTTCCCAGGGACGGTACAAGGAAGCAGAGGACATCCAATTGCGAATGATTGATGTGAGACCTAATTCAGAGCTCGATGCAACCGAGCATTTATTTCTCTTAAGTCACTTGGCCTCAATCTACTTAAAACAGGGACGATTCAAAGAAGCCTAAGCATTGATGTTGCAAGTCGCGGAAGGATACAAGGAGCACTTTGATCGAGATCATTATCTAATCTTGAATAGCATGGAATTATTGTCAGGTCTATACAGGCTGCAAGGGCGGTGTGAAGAAGCAGAGAAACTGGCGTTGGAAGTGGTGAACTCAAGAAAAGCAAGCCTGGAACCGGACAATTCTGAATGATTGATGAGCATACGCATGCTCGTCGCAGTCTACATAAGACATGAAAGATGGGAAGAAGCAGAAGATCTTGAATTGCCTGTGCTGAACAAGCTAAAGAAGATACAGGGTGAGCATCATTCAGCGACCCTCAAGGTCATGTGTAACCTTGCAAAAATCTGGTGTGCCAGGGAAGAACAAACAGAAGCCTTGTCTCTGATGTCAAAGGCTATTCGCCTTTCAGAGACAACTTTAGGTCCTTCTCATCCTAGCACTATTGACCGCAAGCAGACATTCAAGAAATGGCTATTCGAGGTCAATCCACTTCTGTCAAAAGAAGATGAATGTGAAGAGGATGAAACATCACGCGATTTGCATGGGGTAGGAGGCTTAACAACTGAGGCCGTGACAAGGGCTTCCCAAGAGTTCACAGAATCAACGCAAAATGTCGACTCTTTCGCTGTCACTGTGGCCACTGTCGTTCACGACAAATTTTTTCCTGAAGCGGAAAAAGGAAGAAAGAAAAGACCAGACCTTAGTAGCAAGATCGCCTGGTACGAAAGAGAAATTGCCGGGACTGAGTGTCGTGGGGAGGAACGCTTCAAGCAGATAGCACAATTGTCAAGAGATCTTCTGCTTGAGTACGCATGAAACTCGAATATCGAGTGTGGAAAATCTGAGCTCGAGATTCGATTTTTCTTCTTCGATCAACATTTGAGCTTTTGAAATTTCGATACGTCAAAGAGACTTTGTAGCAAGATATTGATTCGACTTTTATATCTTCGTTCAATTTCTTCGATTGATGAAAAAGTGCCTTCACTTGCATCTTTACCTAAACACAAGCCTTATTTATTAATGATCGAATGAACATGACGTTGTCGTGGGGCAAAGCCTCACCCCTCGATGACTCATGGAACAGTGTTGATCCGGCCGCACCTTCAGGGTCCACGGGGATATTGGCTACTACTTATAGAGGTTTCCCGAGCAGAGCTATTGGTCCGCATCTTCAGGGTTCACGGGGATATTGGCTACTACTTATAGGGGTTTCCCCAGCAGAGCTATTGGTCCGCATCTTCAGGGTTCACGGGGATATTGGCTATCATTTATAGGCGTTTCCCGAGCGAAGTTTTCTTCATCTATCACCTTTTACCTCTTTTCTACACGAGCACCTACTCTTCTACATCGAGGCATATCTACCTATCTACCTACCTGTATCTAGCCTACCTCCTAGATCTACCTACCTACTAGACCGACCGTTGCATGTGTTCGTGCTCGCCCTGTTGATTCCGAAGCTCCCTATACCGCACCTGTACCCTATCCCTCGACAATGTCACTTACTTATTATGAAAACTAGTAAATACAAGTGAACAATAATATTTCTTTCATGAAGTACTATAGAGTTCAACTTAGACAAATTCATTGAAGCGACAGAATTCTGTATACAGTGAGTGAATACACTCTAGGAACTTGATTAAACGTTGAATTCTGATCGAGATGAGGCTCAACGGCTGTATAGAAGACTGGAATGAAGGATTTTTTCTTCTTTTACTGCCCTTCTGTGTTTCTTTCTGAAGAATCTTTAGTGGTTTACACTGCTGTTTCAGGCAGTCTGAGTATAGGCTATTCGGCTTGATTTGCGAAACGACTATTTCAGCAACGTCTTTAGTCGCGATGAAGCTAAATAGAGTCGTTCGATAGCAGCTATGTACATTAGACGGCCTTGGTACAACAGATTTCCATCAACCCTTGCCGTACTAAACATTCCCCTGCATCCGTCACGATCATTCCGATAATTTGGCCTTTATTGAAAGATAGCACGCGTGATCGAAGCCCAAGCATTAACGTAACAAGCAAAAACACCATAAGCAACCCCAGGCATGTTATCAACATGTGCCCAGCCATTGCGAGTATAGACATAGGCCGGCGATTCCTTTGTCACAGCTCACAAAAAATGCCTACTGCAGCATAGAAAACGCTGTTATCAAAATTAAGTATCGACCTGGGAGATTTCAAGGTCGCTCGGCATAGTGTAAACCGCCGGCTGTGTATTGACTTCCCCAGGATGAATATGAGCTTGCTGATCAGCTTGAGGCGCAATCCTTTGGAAAGTCAGCCAGGTGATGTAATTTATGTCATTCATACTCATCACTTACGGATTCCCAGGCTCGGCTTGATTCGCAGTAGCCGCACTCACCTCTCGGAAGCGGTGGTTTTGCGGCTTAGACCTGCTTAGGTTCCAGCCATTTGGCTTACGTGTAGCGTATGAGTATCCCGTTATGTCTAGGCTTGGGTGATCGATCCATTTCAGGCCTTTTGGATTACCATGCTTGTTAATGCAGCTAGTGAAGTGTTGTTTGACAGTGTAGCGACGGCTGAAGCGCTTGTCGCAACGAGGGCAATGGTATTTGAAATTTGCGAAGACAGAAGTCTTAGGATCGGTCTTGTGTGAAAGCTGGTCCTCTCCCGGAGAGACGACACCACACACGGTTGTCCATTCGTTGTTTCTGGGGACGTTTGTTGTGACAATAGGAGGTGGCGCCCATACCAATTCAGAAGACATGTTAGTGTAGACAAGACAGCTCCTGGGACCTGCTTGTGAGGTATAACCATAGTTGGTATAGTCAGGATTGCTCATGGGAGTCGATTGCGGAGCATAACCATAGTTGATATAGTAAGGTCTGCTCATGGAATGTGGTAGCGGTTGGGCGCCGAAATCGAAATTGGTCTGGCCAGGAGTGGGAATCCATGTGTAAGACGCGCTTGGCGGAGGTTCAGAAGTGGTCCGCAGGTACCGTTGATGTTCTACTTGGAAAGGCGCAGTTGACATCTGTGGAAAGTTTTCCGCTTGAGGCGGCGCCCAGGATATGTTTCCTTCGACAACAGGGCAATCGGATGATCCATGAAGATATTGCGCCCCATTGCTCCCATGGGTTCGGCAGGCTTCGTGATCATGGATGAACTATTTAACGCTTGACGTGAGTTTCAGTCGCACAGCCGGTCAGCAAAGGGCATACATACCGGGTTTGAATCACCCACTTCTCGGGACTCTTCAAGTTGGGGCATGTTCAAAGGCCTTCAACGGAATGCGGTCTGTGGTTGGGTCAAAGGAAGGGAGTGCTCTCTTGAATGTAGATGGGTAATGGTTGAGCGATACGTAGGAAGTATTCATCATAGAAGACTAGTATAGATCGCGTGCAGTTTTTGATGTTCGACCATCAATACCTCTAACGGCTTTGGGGGCAAGTATACCCGAAATATAACACACAAAGATTCACCAATTATCTTCTTCTGCCATACTTTCCCTGCAACACCATCTTCTAATATGCACCAGAGTTGTTCTCATAAGTGATTTTTCTTCTCAGGTGAGTGTCCTGGTTCTGGAAAGCTTTGTCACATTTGTTGTAAAAGCACACCACTTCGGTCGTCACCAAAGCT
>JAABUV010002153.1_pt1 | contig 27446 bp, 28 predicted proteins | sample 5559971 | NCBI WGS metagenome assembly JAABUV01 (sample SAMN10711881, study PRJNA513362) | rock metagenome | isolation source: Antarctica rocks | place: Antarctica: Victoria Land, Knobhead nord | collected 2015-12-19
AACGGTGAAGCTTATCGGAGAAAGTAAGCTTGTCCAGTTCCCTGCCAAACAGGCTTGCCATAATCAGTTCTGCTGACCCTGCCTTCACTTTATTTTCATTATAATTTAGCAGGCCTCTTATACTTTTGCCGCTTACTATTTTTGCAACCATTTTTCTGCCATGGCCGATACCAGTACAAGCAACCTGTCTACCTTTGCTTCCACCGGTTTATACTGCTCCATAACTTTTATTGTATAAAAAGCCTTGTGTGTTTCTTCCTTGGCGCTGTTAAAGCTTTTGACAAGTTGGTTGATGTTGATGCCGATCGATTTCAGCTCTTTCCTGAGCCTGGCCAGTTCCTCCATTGGTGCGTTCATCGTGATGTCCTTGTAAAAGCAAAGTATCTTTTCCCTGGACAATATCTTTCTTGCCACTTCGCCTACCGACTGGCAACTGCTTTCCGCTACCAGCTTTTCCAGCCGTTTATAGGTAACTTCAGTTACCCTCGTCCTTACCGGGAAGTTTAGTAAATCTTCCTGTTTTTTATATTTTGTCCTGCCCATTAGAAGTACATGATAAAAATAGTGACCGCAAGTTCCGCAGCGGCCACCTCCGGACTGAAAGGCGGCAAGGTCTTTTGTGTATACAAAAGTACATCTTGCCAAGCACGCGCGTGATTGTAATGCGCCCTTAAAGCCCGTGGTTAATAATTCTTTTATGATTCTTTTAACTGTATTTAAAGCCTTATCGCTTCCTGTTTATTCCTTTCCTTGCTTGCTGTAAAGGGTTGAATGAGTTTGCAACATGGTTCGCTTACCGACCGGATCCGCACCCGCCTTTACGATTCTTGCCTTGCCGGTTTTATAGGAAGCCCTTTTATTGATACTGTTTTGGACCATCGCCCTTTTGTTTTATAAGCCAAAGTTCATAGATAGCCCTTCAAGTATTTGTAAGTCTGGCCAACGGGACAAGGATTGTCCTTAAAATCCTAAAAGTAAGATTGATATATTAATCCCTGGAATTGTTTAATGCACCGGTTTAGCTCATTTACAGCCCTTTTCTTTTAAACACCTCAGGATCAGAAGCCTGATTATCTAAGCATGTGCAGGCAGCCGGACATACAAGTATAAACGCCTGCCCCCACCAGTTTTGCTTTTGCAAAAGCAAAGGAAACCCGTCATGCTTAATGAAAAACGAACAGTAACACCTGAAAAAGCGGTAGAAATCCTCAAGAAAAATGGGACTATTGTCACAATAGATGAAGCAAAATTAATTTTGGACTTTATGTATAAAATCGGTAATTGTCGGTAGGACAATACGTGAAGCTATAAAATTAAAAGGCCATGAAAATTGCAGATTTATATATTAGGGTGTCAACAGACGAGCAGGCAGACAAAGGTTATTCCCAAAGGGACCAGGATGAGCGGTTGCAAAAATACTGTGGGATCAATGCGATCAAAGTGAGGAAAATCATCTATGAGGACCATTCTGCCAAAACCTTTAACCGTCCTGCCTGGAACCGGTATTTGATGGAGGTACGTAAAAATAAAGGAAGGGGCACTGACCTAATCCTATTCACCAAATGGGACAGGTTCAGCCGTAACGCGGGCGATGCTTACCAGATGATATCGGTGTTGACACGATTGGGGATTGAGCCACAAGCGGTGGAACAACCTTTAGACCTGGAAATCCCTGAAAACAAGATCATGCTGGCTTTTTATCTTGCTGCACCGGAGGTAGAAAATGACCGACGGGCTTTAAACGTAAGGTATGGGATGAGGCGGGCAAGAAAAGAAGGAAGGTATATGGGTATTGCCCCTGTCGGGTATGACAATAAAACAAGGGAAGACGGCAGTAAATACATTGCTTTTAACCCTAAAGAAGCCCCCTTTATGCGATGGATATTTGAAACGATCGCCGAAGGGGTATTTGCACCTGACCAGATCAGGAAAATGGCCAACGAGAAAGGTTTTGTGATCAGCCGGATGAATTTTTACCGGGAAGTAAGAAACCCGGTTTATTGCGGTAAGATAGTCGTCAAGGCTTTTAAAGACGAAGAAGAACGATGGGTAGAGGGTTTACATGAACCGCTGATTACAGAAGCATTGTTTTATAAAGTCCAGGATATATTGAATGGCCGAACGAGGGTAATGCGGGTTCAAGCTGTAAAAATCAATGAGGGGTTGCCCCTGCAAGGATTTTTAGAATGTGCAACTTGTAACAAACAACTGACCGGGAGTGCATCAAAAGGTAAAAAAGGAGGGTATTACTATTACTACCATGCGCAGTCTGTTTATAGCTGCGGTTGCAGGTACAAGGCAGACATTGTCAACCATGCAGTCCAAGAGGAACTGGAAAAGTTTATCCCCTTGCCTGGTATGGCTGAACTCTATAAGTTAGTGGTATTGGACATATACAAAACCCACAAAGGAAACACCTACGATGAGCGCCGGGAGCTGACAGGACAAATCGCGAAGCTCAACACGAAGCTGGCGAACGCAAGGGAGCTGCTTTTCGATGAAAAACTGGAGGCGGAAGACTTTGCTATCATGAAGAAAGATTGCGAGGAAAAGATAAAAAGGCTTGAAGTATTGCTTTCTGAGGCAAGGGTGCAAAAAACCAACACCGCCAGCATTGATGAAATGGTTTTAAAGGCAATAGAAGCACTTTCTAAGCTTAAAAAGTTATATTTTGATGGAGATGCTTTGACCAAAAGGGCAATACTGGGTTCGATATACCGGGAAAAACTACGATTTGACGGGAACGGATATCGAACCCAGCGGATAAACGAGGCTGCGCTCCTTATCTTTCAGATCAACAAGCAATTAGAGGTCAAAAAAAATGGGAAAGAACGCGATTTATTACGCCTTTCCCCTTTAGTAGCCCGTAGGGGAATCGAACTTGATCCTTAACCTTTTGGTTTACAATATCTTATATGGATTTCAATGTACTACGCACCGAATTACTAACCATTTTTTTGATGCAGATTAATTACAAATCTTATGATATAAAAATATAAAATATTGCATTATCATACAATTTTAATCAACTAACTTTAATCAAAACCGTGGTGGCTAACCGCCGTGCAAGTTATGGCGCACACCACCCCATTTAACCAGTTAAGCAACCAACAGCGCGAGCCAGGATAAAAGTCAAGGCCGGGCAAGCCAATAAAAAACAAAACACAACTGCCCGCTGGTATAGCCTTTACTTTTTATCCCGGCAATGGCTAGCTTTGCGCCATTGGTGTAAATGGTTTTTCCGTGCTATTTTTTGTTGCAAAAGTAAATTCTTAAATGAATATTTTGGTAAGATAATTCTCCGGTCTATCGGCATAATCGATGTCTGTTTACCGCGATTCGGCCTGATCTAGTTAAAGGGAGGTTCGAATGTAAAAATTTGGTTACTTTTCAAAAAATGCGAACGAAGTCATTTATTACATGCTACTATGCAATAGATAGTACTATATATGAAATCATATTTTAGATAATTGTTATATATATTTAAAAAAAACTTATTATGCCAACAAACCCTAAATTAGCTTTTCAAGCCACTGACGAACTTAACTTTCCAAGATTCGCAACTATTCTAATGCTGGTCATCTGGATAACGGCCGGAATCGGCATTATACTACCATTTGCAGTTGGTACATCTCCTCTTGATGCACTTTTGCTCAAAGTCCCTCATAATGAAGGTAATTGGTGGCACGCATTAGTTGGATTACCTTTCTTTTTGTCCTTACCAATGATTTGGTTGCATTTGCGGTTATTAGGCCCGGGAAAGTTGCATACGTTTTTTGGAACGAAATTATTGTGGATTGTGATCATTTTTTCGGCTCTTGGTACGCTATTGGTCGAAACACCCTTTTTGCTACATCGCGCAGGTACAAGTGAATTACAACGCTTGGAAGTTATATTTTTAGGCATCGGAATTATTTTAATCAATGGAATCTTTTTATTTATTAAAAGAAAAGAAATAATTCTTATCCGGGCACTTTTTATAAGTATCTGCGCAGCCTATCTTTCTAATGCATTTCTATGCCTTATTATCTATGGTGAAGCAAAATTTCAAGGTCAATCGCGATCAGGTTGGTATTTAACTGTAATAATTGTTCTTCCTATACTGATTGAAATGATGTGGTTATTATTTAAAAAATCGAACAACTCCAAAATATAGAGCCTGTTTAAATTTTGTTCAACAATAATTTTATAGCAGAGAGTTTGACCATTTCTTCTGAGGTTTCCAGCAGTAGTTCATAGTTCCTGCACAGCCTCCTGTCATTATCGAACCAGGAAAAAGCCCGTTCCACTACCCATCTTTTGTGGGTTGGTTTGAACCCTGTTTTTTTATCGTCCGAACGCATTGCTATCTGTAAGATATATCCGAAACGTTTTTTTACCTGTCCTATGATTTCCCCACGGTAGCCGCCATCGGCAACAATTGTCCTAACGCCGCACAGCAGTTCTTTTAAAACCCGGGCCAGCAGCAGGGCAGCCTTACTGTCGTGTACATGGGCCGCCGTTACCGTCACGGCCAGCAAAAAACCGTTCTTGTCTGTTGCCACATGCCGCTTGATGCCTTTCACCTTTTTGTTCCCGTCATAACCGCTTAAAGCCCTGTTGTTCCCCCACCTTACGCTTTGGCTGTCCATAATGCCCAGGCTTGCCTGCTTGTTTTGCCCCATCGTCAAACGGATTTTTTCCCTAAGCTTTGCCAACAACAAATCAAAACAGTCCAGCCCTGACCATTTCTTATAGTAGTAATAAACTAATTGCCATTTGGCAAAGTTATAAGTCAGCATACGCCACTGACAGCCCGTTTTCAAAAATAAAGGATTGCGTTCCAGACAGAACGCAGGCTGTGCTTTCTTTTTCTTTCACCTAACTGTAGGTTTTTCTTTATAAATTGCCAAGGGTTTCTGATAGATCGGTAGGGTACATCTTTTTATAGTTTAGTCACCACAAAAAGAACATTCCTGACCGGTTTATCTAAAACCTATAACATTATATTAATCTCATTTTTAAACAGGCTCTAAATTAAACTACTATCGCCTGAAAGGCGATAGATTTGTAATCGGCTAAAGCCATCTAAAGTCTGTCTGAAACTGCAAAGCCCTCATTGGATGCGTTTTCATCCTAATTCTTTATATACTCTAAAACCATCTCATCTGTTATGTTTTTATAAAACTAAAGTCTTCACCTAAAGGCGAGGGATTTTCCCCCAGATATTTATATTAAGTAAGATGATTTCATCTTCTGCTTGCCTGGTGGCAATATTAGGATCATCCAGAATAACTACAGGATCTATACAAGATTAATTCAGAATCCAAGACTATACTTGTTCAATTAAATTAATCAACGTGAGTTCGGTTTAAGCGGCCAAAAGTAATTGGTTATTGTTGTTTTCAAAGACGATGTTCAGGGAAGGCTTTTTAGGGAAGAAATGGTAAGCGCAAAGTGCGCCCATGGTATTCATCAGAAAGTTGTTGACCGACCGGTGCCTGGTATGCTGCAGCTTGCAGATGTTTTTAAGCTCATCATTCACACATTCGATGATCGCCCTTTTCCTGAGCATGATTTTGTCAGCCTGAGAGATATTGAAGTCTTTCATGTTTTTCCGTGGCTTAGTGATCATCTGTATACCATTTCCCCAAAGTAGATCGGCCAAAGCTTTTGATATATAACCCTTGTCACCAAATAATTTGCCGAATATATCCTGTGTCATCGAGGTCATTAATTTTACATTACGGTCATCAACATTGCCTTTGGTAAGGTAAAAGGACAATATTTCACCTTTGTCGTTGATGATAAGGTGTAGCTTAAAGCCATAGAACCAACCGATAGAGCATTGTCCTCTTTCGGCCACCTCTGCAAATACCTTATGGTTATGAATGCGCCTGTTGTGGCACACTTTGATATGCGTAGAATCGATGAAATTAATGCCCCTGGATGTGCCCAGGCAATGTGTTTTCAGGAATAGCATCATCGGAACAGCCACTCTTTGTTGTAATTCAATGAAACGGTTGTAAGACACCAGTTTGGGAAAGTAATCTTTATAATAAGAGCATATATACCCGAGATAAAAATGTTTCAGGTTGGTGAAGTGGCCGCTGTGAAAGGCGGTCAGGACAGTCATGATCTCACTGTCTGCAAGTGATGCTTTTCTGTCCCTGACCCCGTAATTGCCTGCATCAAGCCGATGGTTAGCTATTTCTGTTTCAAATTCTTTACAGAAGTCATCTACTTTAACGAAAATTTCAATAATTTTATCAGGAGTAAGCATAGGTTGTTGTTCTTTAAATCAGGGCACTTAAATATAACAAAATATGCTTGCTTATTGATATTCAATCGGTTAAATATTTGATCTTCCCCCGGAATTCTCTTGAAATTATCCCGAACTCACGTTAATTAATAAGTTATGAAAAAGACAATTTTTTTATCAATTGCAATGGCTGCTTTAACTGGTAGCCTAATTGCAGGCAATGCAGGTATCAACGTACCTGCTGCCGTAAAGGAAGCCTTGCAAAAAAATATCCAAATGCAGCAAAGGTTACCTGGGAAATGGAAAAAGGGAATTACGAGGCTAATTGGGGCGGTAAATCCGGTGAGGACACTTCCGTAGTGTTTACCCCTGCCGGGGCATTTGTGGAAGAAGTTGATGCTATGCCAGTATCACAACTGCCTACCTCAGTTGCAGCTTACGTAAAGGCACATTACCAAGGCAGTAAAATACTAGAAGCCGGGCGGGTTACGGATGCTGCCGGCAAAAAAATGTTTGAAGCCGAAATTAAAGGCAAAGACTTGATTTTTGATGAGAGCGGTAAATTTATAAAGGTAGATTAATTGCTTTTAATTTTATCACTTCATTAAAACATACGGCCAGTAGCAAAAACTATTGGCCGTATTTCTATTACAGCTCATTACGAATCTAACTTTGATAAATAATATGTGATTAGTACATGTATATAGGACTTTATAATATTTAGTATGTCTTTAATGTGAATTGAGTGATCAAAAAAGAATTCGATCATTTACTAAAAATTAAAGAAATGAAAAGAGCACCTCATCACGAAGTTAAAAAAACAAATTATCCCAAAGTTTTATTGTTCATAATTGCAATAGCGCTACTAGCTGTTTCCATTACATCGTGTAAAAAAGATAATGATTTGATCAACGATCAGACGAATGCACCCCTGGCCAAGAACTATACCATTACTTCAAACCTGGACAATCTAGGTTTAAAAACAAGTTCCAAAGCAACGGGGTCGCTGATCGGCAGCTATGACAATACAACAAAAGTATTTTTTTATTCTTTAACATTTACAGGGATCAATCCTTTATCCGTTAGCATTTATAAAAACGACAAAGGTGTAACAACTCCCGCTTTTGATCTGGCTGCGAATAACGGGTTAAATTATACATCTCCTGTTGATGGCCATGTAGCTTTAACGGCAAGCCAGGAAACTGATCTGCTTGCCGGTTTATGGTTTGTAAAAATCAGTACAAACAACTTTAAGAGTGGTGAAATTTCCGGAAATTTAAGTGCTGTTCAAAAATAGACGTATTGATTTGATTACATTTAGTTTTGATTGAAATTATGATTTTCAGTCAACTGCTAATTTTACTTATTCGTATCCTTTGATTACCTTATGACTGGCCGTACAAGTAATAATATAAATGAGGATAAAGGGAATTTACAGGAAATCCATTTGAAAGACGACGGTGTTTTTGAATCCATGTACAAGCTATATTATAAAAAGCTTTATATGGTTGCTTACAGCTATACTAAAAGTCAGGAGTATTCGGAAGAAATTGTCCATGATGTGTTTTTAAAAATATGGGATCAGGAGGGTGCTTTGTTAATTACCCAATCCCTTGCCAGTTATTTGCACCGGGCTGTGGTCAATACATCCCTCAATATAATTAAAAGAGAGCAAAAACAAATGATTAAAAATGAAAACTTTGCTGCTGATTTTGAAGAATTGTACACGGATGAAAACAACCATTCAGAACAGTTGGAAACACAACTTATAAAACTCGAAAAAGCGCTGGAACTACTGCCTCCGCAATGTAAAAAAGTAATGATGATGAGTAAATTTGATAAACGCAAACAGCAGGACATCGCAGACACTTTAAATATTTCAATCAAAACGGTTAAGAACCACCTGACTTACGGGTTCAAGAAAATAAGACTAATATTAGCCGAACAGGAATTAACAATTGTTCTATTGGCTTTTTTTAGCCTGTTAGATTAATTTTTACTATTTCCCTACATGTTATGAAAGAAAACGACGTCTCCAATCCTATCCCGTATGAGCTGATCATAGAGGAGTTTGAAGGAACGCTTTCCCTTGAGGATTCAAAAAGATTGGCATTATGGAGAGCAGGTTCGGCAGCTAATGAACAAACTTACCATGAATTATCTTCACTAAAAGATAATTTGGAACTACTATCGGTTTACAAAAATTTAGATCCCGATTCTTCCTGGAAAAACTTTAAATACAAAATTGATAAATCAGAGGAAGCCGTAAAAAAGGTAATTCCGATGAGGCGGAATGTTGCTTTGTTCACAAGACTTGCCGCTGCGGCTATCCTGTTGATTGTAAGTTTATTTTTAATTGATCGTTTTTATATAAACCCGGAAAATAATTTCGCGACAGCAGAAAATGAGCATAAAAAAATACGGCTTCCTGACGGAACAGAAATCTTCATGAATGAAAATACTGAGGTCAACTTTAGTAAAAAAGATTTTAAAGGATCGAGAATTGTAAACCTGATAAAAGGCGAAGCTTTTTTTGATGTAGTCCACCAGGAACATCATCCGTTTCTGGTGAAGTTGGGTGCACTCAACCTGAATGATATCGGAACAAGTTTCAATATTGTGAGAACAAACAAAACGGTCAGCATTGTGGTGAGCACCGGAAAAGTATCGTTGGAAAGAATAACTGATAACAAAAAAATAATCCTGCACCCAAACGATAAAGGCATATTTAATGTTGAAACAAAAGAAATAGCTAGGACATCCAACCAGGATGCCAATTATAAATCATGGATGGACAAAAAATTCACTTTCAGAAGGACACCTTTAAGCGAAGTTGCCAGGAAAATTGAAAAGTCTTATGGTATTGTCATCATTTTTAAAAACGACGACCTGAAAGACCGCATACTTACCGGTTCTTATGAAAAGCTTTCTGCAGATAGTATCATACATGTTATTTCGTTATCATTACATATAAAATCAGAGAAGCGGGACGGTAAGTTTATTTTAAAAAATTAGGGCTTGTTTAAATTTGTTTGGGAAATAGTTTATGCTTCTTTTATCCTATAAAAAACAGTAAGTTGATGATAGTTGCTAGGTGAAAGGCGGAAAGGTGAAGGGCAAAAGGTTACAGCTATCAGCCAACACCAATTTTTTAGTGCTAAAAGAAGCATTATGATAAATCCCTAACTTGTGGAAAGATCCGGTATAAATTTAAGCAGCCCCTAAACGCCTTTTTAAGATTTAATTTTAAGATGCCATAATGACGAAAAGGAAAAGAGTAGGATCAAATTTTACCTGGTTTTATTTATTGTTTTTCTTTTTGTCAACAGCTCATAACTCCTCTGCGCAAAATGCGGCAATAGATACGGTAAAACTTAGTACAGCATTTAAAGGCATATCATTGGAAGCGGCATTGACCAAATTAGTGGTCGATGGTAAAATGCCCATATCTTTTGATCCCTCCTTGTTGCCTGCCAAACAAATAACCAAATCCTTCACAAAAGTTCCGCTTGCTGGGATCCTGGATTTTCTGTTTTCGGGCACGGACTTAACTTATCAGGTTACCGGACCGGAAATCGTTATCATCCAAAAGAAGGTGAAAAGATTTACGGTCAGCGGGTATATTTTGGATGCTGAAAACGGTGAAGAAATAATAGGTGCAGTAATGTTTATAACTTCACTTAATCAAGGGGTTTCCAGTAACAATTATGGTTTCTATTCCTTAACTGTGCCGCAAGGTAAATATGAAATATTAATTACTCATCTCGGGTACAATCCCAAGAAAACAACCATTTCATTAGATGGATCTGTTACCGGTAATTTTAAATTGGAAAAAGAGCTACATACTTTAAAAGAAGTTATCGTTAATTCGGAACAAGATCATTCCGGGATTTCGCAAGTTACGGACAAAGCTTTACCTATAGGATCAGTCAAGAATTTGCCTTATTACGGCGGCGAATTTGATTTGGTAAAAGCGCTGCAAATGCAAAGCGGTATTTTAGCCATTACGGAGGGAAGCAGTAATTTATTTGTAAGGGGCGGCAACAAAGATCAAAATTTGATTTTGTTGGACGAAGCCGTAGTTTACAACCCGTCGCATTTATTTGGATTGGTGTCGGTCTTTAACCCGGATGCGGTAAAAAACATCCAGGTTTATAAGGATGAGATTCCGGCAAATTTCGGAGGCCGTTTGTCGTCAGTTATCGATTCCAGGATGGCAGATGGGGACGATAAGATGTTCCATATCAAAGGCGGAATGAGCTTGCTGTCTGCAAGGCTTGCGGCAGAAGGGCCAATTTTACAAGACAAAGGCTCATTCTTGTTTGCTTTCAGGAGAGGGTTGTACGATGTGTTCGACAACAGTTTTAAACCCTTTAATCTCGATGCGGTTTACTATGATTACAATTTAAAATCCAATTACAAGCTAAACACAAATAACAGGATATTCCTTTCCGCCTACTTGGGTAGTGATTACCTGTCGTCCGCTAACTCATTTGTCGATAAATGGGGCAATAAAACAGCTACATTCAGATGGAACCACCTTTTTAACCCTAAATTATTTTTCAACCTTTCGGCTATTTACAGCAATTATAAAAATCAGTTGGACATCAATTCGGGAAAAGCTTTAGACAAATATAAATGGCAGACCGGCATACAGGATATAAGCCTGAAAAGCGATTTTACCTATTATAACCGTCCGGGCAATGAGATTAAATTTGGTTTTAACGGGATCTATCATTTTTTCGCCCCGGGGGAAACTTCCTATTACAACGGGGCTTTTAATATTCCAAGATCACAAGCTTTGGAAAATGCTGTTTATTTCTCCCAGAGTCTTAATATAAAGGAAAAGTTAAAGTTTTCTTACGGTTTACGCGCGTCCATGTTTATAAATTTAGAAACCAATAAACTTTTCCTGATCAATAATCAATATCAAAATATAGGTGAAGAATCCAACCTTAAAGGAGGGTACAATACATTTTTTAAGTTGGAACCCAGGGTAACTATCCAATACAGAATTGATAACCTCCAGCAGGTTTATGCAACATATGCCCGTAATTATCAATATTTGCAATTGGTACAAAACGATGAATTGGCTTTTTCATCTTTAGAAACCTGGATACCAGCAAGTCCGAACGTAAAACCTCAACAAGCTGATTCATGGTCGGCAGGCTACCAGGCTAACCTTGATCCTATCATCTTTACTTTAGATGGTTATTATAAAAATTTAAACAACCAGTTAGACCTGATCGACCATGCCCAGATTATTTTAAACCCTGTTATTGAAAGCCAGCTTCGGTCAGGCCGTTCAAACGCATACGGCCTCGAGTTTGCTTTAACCAAAAACACCGGCAAATTAACGGGCAACCTGTCCTATACCTATTCCAGGGTATTTCGAAAAATAGCAGGCATTAATAATGGCAATACCTATCCGGCAAATTATGACATTCCGCATGATGTAAAGCTTACGGCAAATTACCAGCTTGCCAAACGAGTAGTCCTTTCGTCCTTCTTTACTTTTGCCAGTGGCCGGCCGGTTACTTTACCGGTTGGGTACTTTTTGCAAAATAACATCCGGGTTCCAATATTTGAAGACCGGAATGCTTCCCGTTTTCCAAATTATCAAAGGCTTGATATCAATGCAACTTGGACACCAAAGCCATCCATAAAAAACCACCGGCAGTGGAAAAGCAGCTGGAGCATAGGCATCTATAATTTATCCAATCAAAAAAACCCGCTATTTTATGGGTTAAATCAAAGTTCTCCTGTTGATAACTTAGGTTACACAGAGTTTTTTTCGGGTATCTTGCCAACGGTATCTTATAATTTCAAATTTTAAGCGATGCGTTTTAAAGCAATTTATTCCCTTGTTGTTTTGCTGCTGGTTCTAAATAGCTGTAAAAAGAATGTTTTGAACAGAATTGATTTTGAACCGTCAACTTTATCGCATCCGCTGGTTATAGAAGGCGGCATCAATTCACTTCAAAAGCAACAGTTTATAAGATTAAGCCTTCCTGCCATTGCTCCGGGCAATGTGATCACACCTGTTTCAAATGCTTTAGTAACCGTAAATGACGGTAAAAACGATATCAACTTTAATGCAACAAATGCACCCGGGGTTTACATGGCAATAGTCAACGATAATCATAATTACGGCCAGGCCTATACTTTGACAGTTGTTTATAACAATAAAACTTACACAGCAGTGGATACTTTAAAAAGAGTAGAACCCATTGCTGGCAATATACTCCCTTTCGCAACTGTCCCTTTGCAAAACGGGAAAGTTCAATTGACAATCCCGAAACATACTTTTGGGGTAACCCATGCACTCAAATGGATCGTAACGAACAATACAAGTATAATCTGGGATCCGTCCATGTTTGATACTTATTACGATTATAGCTATGCACACCGGTACGGGTCACCCAATGCTTTATATCCGCTTACCCAAGTCAACCGGATGATTGAATTAGGGTTGGCCGACAGCATCAAAATCTATAAATTTTCTTTATCCGATGCACAAGGCCAATACTTGTACAGCATCTTCCAGGAAACGGACTGGAAAGGCCTTTTTTCATCCGTACCGGGAAAGATCACCGGCAATGGATCAGGAGGCGCCGAAGGTTTTTTTGGCGCAACTGATATTGAGGTAAAATCATATCAGGTAAAGGACTTGGTTAAATAACAGGGGGCAGCGTGTTGCTTTATATTTACCCGGATCGAATATAATGCTTCTTTTAGCACTAAAAAATTGGTGTGGCTGATAGCTGTAACCTTTTGCCCTTCACCTTTCCGCCTTTCACCTATCATCCATCACTTACCATTTTTTATGGGATAAAAGAAGCATAAACAATTTACCGAACACATTTAAAAAGCCTTGACCCTACGAAAAGAACAAATAAACTTATAGGCATCTCTAAAAACGCTCCTTTTACTCTCCAATGGAGAGGAATTAAAGGTGAGGCCAAACAAATAATACGGGTTTTTAGAGATGCCCTTATAGGACTATTTCCGTGGACGGCTGTCCTCATAGTAATTCCTCGTGAAACAGGTCATTTTTAATCGCCTTGCTTAAATAAGTTTTTGGTTAAAAGTTAAAATAATAGCAGGAAATGCCCTTATAATATGGCTTATTTAAAGAATTTCGTTATCTCCCTTTTGGTGTTCGGCAGTTACGGATCGTTTGCGCAGCAGTTGACCATTAAAGGTAAAATTACCGATGCAAAGACAGGGGAAGCCATCACTTATGCCACGATTGCAGTAAAGGGTTCCGGTATCGGGACCAACAGTAATTTCGACGGCTTATATCAATTGGAACTCAAAAAAACTGATTCCGTTACGATCAGTTGCATCGGATATACCAGCAAAGTTGTTTTTCCTAAAAACCAGCCGGTTCAAACCATTAATGTAGTATTGGAACCTTCTTCAAATGCTTTAAGAGAAGTTGTCATCACGCCTAAAAGTTACGTTAACCCAGCATGGGAAATATTGCGGGAGGTAATCAAACACAAACCGGAAAACGACCCGCGTTCTTTATCATCCTATAAATATGAAAGTTATAGTCGGATTGAACTTGATGCAACTCATTTTAGTGATCAGCTTAAAAACAAAAAATTCATGAAGAGCGCATTCACACTTGCAGATAGTTTGAAAAGTTCGGACAAAGACAAACAACCACTTTTGCCCGTTTTTATTTCTGAAACGGTATCTGATTTTTATTATAAAAACAATCCGGAGTTAAAAAAAGAAGAAATAAAGCGGACAAATACCAATGGTTTAGGGTTTGATGATGGTACCCTTGTTGCACAATTAACGGGCAGTACTTTTCAACAATATAATTTTTATAAGAATTATGTAAGCGCGGCAGGAAAGGATTTTATATCACCGATAACCGACGGCTGGAAATCCAATTATGATTATGAGCTCGAAGACCGCAATGCCGTTATCAACAACGTAACGTGCTATCAAATCTCCTTTAAACCAAAACGGGCCCAGGCACTTGCATTTACCGGAACCATTTGGATTTCCCAGGACAGTTATGCTTTAAGCCAGATCAAAGCGACAATAGAACCAACTGCAAACCTGAATTTTATCAACAGTATCAATATCCAGCAGCAAATGGTTCAAGCGGTTGATGGTAAAGCCTGGCTGCCCGAAAAAAACAGGGTATTGGTAGAGGTTAGTCAACTCAGTAAAAAAACAAGTGGGTTACTGGCAAAGTTTTATACCGTTAATAAAAACCTAAAAATAAACAACACTTACAGTCCTGATTTTTTTAAAGAGAATATTGTACTGGCCGATGACGCAACCAAAAAAGACGACCAATTTTGGGCCGTTAACCGGCCGGATTCTTTGACCAAAGAAGAAAAATCAGTTTATCATTTGATCGACACAGTCAAATCTATTCCGCAGATTAAAAGTTATATTGAAATAGCTGATTTCCTGGTCAATGGCTATTACCGGTTAGGAAAGATCAGCCTGGGCCCGTTTCTGCAGAGTTACAATAATAACAATGTGGAAGGAAACCGTTTGAGGATTGGGTTCAAAACAAATTCCAGCTTTGATAAAAAATGGATCTTAGGCGGTTATGTTGCGTATGGCACGAAGGATGCCGACTTTAAATATGGCACAAGCGTAGATTACATCCTTTCCAGAAAATCCTGGACGGAAGCAGGTGTTTCCTTTACACATGACCTGAACCAGGTGGCTTTGCTGAGCGACAATTATACCTATCAGAGAAACAACCTTTTTGGCATATTTACGCGTTTTGGGCATATCGACAGGCGAAAGGTTTTTGATCAAAACACTTTCAGTGTTTATTTTACCAGAAACCTGTTTAAAGGGTTTACAGAAAGGGTAACGTATTCCAATTGGACATTCGATCCATTGTATGTGTTTAATTATATAGCCCCACAGAATGTCAATCAAATCCTTCAGAAATTAACTGTGTCCGAACTGCAATTTGAATCCAAGTGGAGGCCGGGTGCACAGCCATTGCTTTCGGAAACGATCAACCGGCCTATATCAATAAAAACAAACGCAACCGACCCGGTTTTAACTTTTCGTTATACTTTAGGTTTACGAAATGTTTTTGGAGGAGATGTGGCCTATCATAAATTCAGTTTCAACATCGTTCAAACATTAAAAATGGGTGGTTTGGGCAGGGGAAAATATTTCTTTACGCTGGGGTATGTTCCATCGAGTGTGCCTTATCCGTTATTAGAAAATCATTTGGGCAATACCACTTTTATTTACAATCCGAATGCCTTCAACCTGATGCGCTTTTTTGAATTTGCAAGCGACCGGTATGCCAGTTTAAATTATACCCAACATTTTGAAGGTTCGTTGTTGAATTATATACCTGCCATCAGAAGCCTGAAATGGAGGCTTGTTGGTACTGCAAATATTTTGTACGGCGGCATTTCCCAAAAAAACCTAAGCAATATTTTAGATCAAAAAGTCATCGGGATAAGCGGGTTAAACAATACGCCATACATTGAAGCAGGTTATGGGGTAGAAAATATATTTAAATTTTTCCGGGTAGATTTTATACACCGCTTAACCTATAGAAACAACATCAATTCAATTGACGGGACGGTTAAAAACTTTGGCGTTAAATTCTCGGCTCAATTTAGATTGTAACCGAAAATTGTTCTATCCCTTATTAAGCTAATTCCCAATTATCATCGTGATTTTTAAATCGCAATGCTTCTTTTAGCACTAAAAAATTGGTGTTGACTGATAGCTGTCAGCTTTCAGCCAGAAAACATCAACTTCACCACCATCAACAATTTGCTGTTTTTAGTGGCATAAAAGAAGCATCAACAACAACAGCATAAAATTAAAACAAGCTTATAATATCGACGGGAATTATTTAAAAGTATAGGACTTTAATAAAAAGCTATTGTCTTTATAAAAGCAAGCCCATTAAAGAAGCCCGACAATGAAATCATTACGCAAACTATTCCCCGCATACCAATTGATAATTGCCGGTATCTGCTTGTTGTTATTTAATGCGGGATATTTCTATTGTTTTGTTTTTAGCTATCAGCGGTTTATAGATTTGAACCTTGTATTGTTGGCCTTTCTCCTTCTGATTTTTTCGTTTAATATCATATTTCCTGTTGACACCCCTCCTACAGATAAAAAGAAACCTGATCAACATAAAGACCTCATCTACTAATCCAACAGAAGTAATTATCCAAGTTTTAGTTATTTGTTAATAACCCTGCAAATTTTAAAATATGCTTAAACCAATCCGCAGTCTGTTCTTAAAATCATCTTACCTGTCCTTGCTCCTTGTTTTATGTTCAACCTTGTGCAAAGCCCAAAACATCACTTTTAGCGGTTACGTACGAGATGAAATTTCTAAGGAGGCTTTGATCAATGCAACGGTGAAAAGCATCAATACAAAGTCGGGGGCACTTACCAATCAGTACGGTTATTTCTCCATTACCGTTCCAAAAGCGGATACCACAACGTTTCTTATTTCCTACAGCGGTTATGAACCGGTCATAAAAAAGGTCGTTAATGGCCAAAGCGTTCAGATGAATATTTTGTTAAGGACCAATTTGAACAATTTAAAAGAGGTAACCGTATCCGGCAACAGGAACAATGATAACGTAACAAAACCCCAAATGGGTGTAATTGATGTTCCGATCCAGTCGATCAAAGATTTGCCCGTCCTCCTGGGTGAAAGGGATATTTTAAAGATCGTGCAACTCCTGCCGGGCGTACAACAGGGCCAGGAAGGGACAACGGGCTTTTACGTGAGAGGCGGGAACCTGGATCAAAACCTGATCCAGTTGGACGAAGCCACTTTATATAACCCTAATCACCTGTTTGGCTTATTCAGCACTTTTAATGTGAATTCGGTAAATAGTGTTAAACTAATCAAAGGAGGCTTTCCTGCGCAGTATGGCGGACGGCTAAGTTCAATTTTAGACATTACTTTAAAAGACGGCAATAAAACAAAGTATGAGACGGAAGCGGGTGTCGGGCTGCTATCGGCCAACCTTACTTTTCAGGGGCCGATTCAAAAAAACAGGTCTTCTTTTATTGTTTCTGCCAGGCGCAGTTACATTAACTTACTGCTGCACCCGCTAACATCTAATACAACCTCTTATACTTTTTATGACCTGAATGCCAAACTAAATTACGAACTGGGATTAAAGGACCATTTGTTTTTGAGTGTTTTTAAAGGAAATGACGATGCCTCTTACACGGGTTTAAACAGCCTGAACTATGGAACAAATTTTGGCAACAGTACTGCAACCCTGCGCTGGAACCACCTTTACGGTAATAAAGTGTTCTCCAATACTTCGCTGATCTATAATTACTATCACTTGCAGTTGGGAACTACACAAACCAGTTATTACGAAGTCCTTTATACCGGCATTAAGGACATTAATGCTAAAACAGATTTTACCGCATCGCTTAATACACATACCCTTAAGTTTGGGGTAAATTACATTTACCATACTTTATACCCTGCTGCTGTTTCTGCCAAAGTGCCTAAAAAAGGAAGTTTTCAAAGGATAAATACGGATAGCATTCCGCGCAGGTATTCGAGTGAAGCAGCTTTTTATGTTAATGATGAATACAGCTTGTCGGATAAGTTTTCCATTAACTACGGGATCAGGTTGCCTATGTTTAGCGGCGGAAATAAAACATATTTTTTTGCAGAACCCAGAATAACGACGGAGTACACGCTGGATGATAAGACATCCTTAAAAGCTTCTTATACCCGAATGAATCAGTTTGTTCATTTGGTGCCCAATAATACAGCTTCCTTACCGGCAGACATTTGGTTGAGCAGCAGCCAGGTCATCAAACCGCAAAACAGTACCCAGGTTTCCTTAGGCTTGTTTAAAAACTATAAGAATAACGAGATCGAAGCCAGCATTGAAGCTTATTATAAAACGATGGACAACCAGGTGTTGTTTAAAGAAGGCACCCAGATTGGTTTGAACACTAACTTAGACCAATCGCTAACTTTTGGCAAAGGAAAGTCTTACGGTGTAGAACTTTTTTTGAAGAAAAGCTTCGGACGTTTAACAGGCTGGGCCAGTTATACACTCTCCAAAACAACACAACAATTTACTGAAATCAACTTTGGAAACCCTTTTCCCGCAGCTTTTGACAGAAGGCATAACCTGGCTTTGGTCGGTACTTATGAATTAAGTAAAAAATGGTCTTTTTCCGCTGATTTTGTTTTTTCCTCGGGCAAACCTTATACATTGCCTGCTGGCAAAGTAATCGTTTACGGTGATGGTTCTTTATATGATAACTACTACTATGATTACACAAGCCGCAACAATAGCCGCCTTGCAGCTTATAACCGCTTGGACGTAAGCGTCTCCAATAAAAAGCAGGGCATGTTTTTCAAAAAGTATAAATATGAGCGGGAATGGGTGTTTGGTTTATATAATATTTACAGCCGCGCCAATCCTTATTTCGTTTACCTGACCATTGATCCGGTAACTAAAATACCACAGGCAAAACAGGTTTCCCTATTGCCCATTATCCCAAGTGTAAGTTACAATATCAAATTTTGATCAACTATGAAATCGTTTAGAACACTACCCATCTTATTTATTTTAACTTCTGTGTTTTTTTCCTGTACCAAAAACGTCAACGTCATTCCGCCTGCCTATACCAATAAAATAAGTATTCAATGCTTTATTGAGCCAGACTCGGTACCAGTTCTTTATCTTAATGAAACAGTGCCTTATTTTGATAATGCCATTAAAAAGAATCAACTGGTTATCCGCAACGCAGTAGTTAGTATTGAAAGTTTAACCGGAAAAGATATTTTAACCCTGGACAGTGTTTTTGATAAAATTGACTGCCAGTATAATTATTATTACAAAGGCAAAAATAAAATCCAGGCGAATCTGTTATATAACCTCACGGTGGTCAGGGGTTCTGCGGTTTACAAAGCATCGGCACAAACAGATATCCTGCCTGCTGCCATTGACAGTGTATCTTACATAGCTAAGTTTAATGACCTTAACGGAGAGCATGAGGGCGTAATTGTATATTTCAAAGACAACCCGGCACAGGTAAACTTTTACAGATATGAATTGGCGCGTTACATCGATATCAATACTAAAAAAGCGGAGGCTGCCATTTTGAGTACTTGCCTGGGAAAAGACAGCATATATACCCATGAGTTAGGAAGGGCCGTGTACAACGATGTTGGTTTACAGGGACAACAGATCAAAATTGTGGATGAACCTGCTTATTCTCACACTAAAGGTACAAAGGGATCGGTTTTTATGCAAGCTATAGATAAGAATGCCTATGACTTTTTTGATCAGTTGGATAAGCAAAAAATAGCTGTCAACAACCCTTTTATTGAGCCGGTTTTTTTAAAATCCGGACAATTCGGGGATAAAGCAATTGGTTTCTTTTCGGCTAAATCCAACAGCAGGGCATATCCATTTGTATATCCGGAATAAGCAATTTTATTAATCTATATCCGGTTTACAAAACAATATACACTTGAGTAATGACAGTAAATTGATTACCTTTTAAAATAACAATTTTACAAGTGTTAAATTATAAAAAAATGAAATTTAGGTTCAGGTTATCTTGCTTTATTATCCTGCTAATAATAGCTTCCGGATGCAGGAATACAGGAATATCCCCAACACCAACAGGTAATATACCACCCGTATCCCACGATAAAGATAGCATCAATGTAACAACCTTTGGGGCAAGCACAGTAAAAGGCGTGGGCGGATTTTCTTTTCAACAAGAATTAAAAAACAACCTGCAACTTTTCTACAAAGGAAACATCATCACTGTTACAAATAACGGAATTGCAGGGGAAACTACTACACAAGGGCTGAAACGATATAAAAAAGCGCTGGCCGGAAGGACTGGCTTTGTTGTTATCATTATGGGGCTTAATGATGCTATAGCCATGAGCAACAATTTAATGACCATCAAAGAAACAGAAAACAACATGCGGTATTTTGTTGCACAAGCCAAAATACAGCATCTTGTCCCAATAATCGGAACCCTGCAATTTGTGAATAGCGGCAATAATAAAAAACTGATAGCAGTCAATAGCAATATTGAAAAAATAAACGAGATATACAAACAGATAGCTGCGGAAAATACGGTTATGATTTCAGATATTAATGTAGGATTAGGACGAAATTTTAGCTTGTACCAGGATGTTTATCATCCAAATGGAAAAGGATACAAAATAATTGCTAAAGTAATTTTTAAAACGGTCAATCCATTAATTGATGTAAATTAAGCCGTATAATAAAAAAATAGAAATCAGTTACGTTTTTAGGTGATAAAAGAAGCTTGCCGACTTGCAAAAAAAATTTACCCGCGAAAAAGGCAATAAGGTTAAGTACCTTGAACGATGGTTTTTGATTTAGGTTTTAGCCTATAATAATTTATGGAAGAACAAATTACCTCTAAATCAACAATCAACCCAATAAAAAGCATTGATCACAAATGAAATTACCCATTTAAAAAAGAATGGGGCGGATAAATGGAAGCTCTTAGACCGGTGATGTCGCTTTAGCAAAACGTTTACGATATTTATTAAAAAAGCTAATTTAGCTGCCCAAAATAAGCTGGTCAAAGCTTGATAGCGTCATTAAGTTCTCTGTAATTGACAAGGCTATTTCGGAAAAGAATAATGTGGAGTCTGGATCTCAAAGAGAAGAAAGTAAAAAAATGGTCACCTGCAAAATACCTGATCCGGACAGAAGTACACACCATCCCATTTTCAACGCTTAGGCACCTTTAGATTAGCAGAATGAAATCACTAATAAAAAAGTTGTTGTTGCTTGAGATGTGGAATTGTGGTAAACTCGTTAGAGTTTTCCATAATTCCACATCTTTTCTTTTTGCTTCTTTTTCTTTTTTAATAACGGCGATTTTTGTTGAAAGTTAACACTGACAGAGGCGCATTTATTAGGCACATAGGCTTAGAAGCCTAGTTTTGGATTCAATCCTCTGTCAGTTTGTTTAAACAAGCATCAAATAGAAATTCGGGTTATTAGGCCCATTATCAAGGTATCGATCGTGTTTAAACAGGTTAGCTAATAATTAAACCCAATTATAGTTATCGAATTCACCTATTTCATTGGCACTGATGTGTCAAAAAACGAACTGGATTTTGCTGTTATGCAAGGTAAAACACTTCTGTTTCATAAAGAGATACAGAATACTCCAGCAGCTGTAAAATCTTGTATTAAAGAATTAATAAAATTACCTGACTTTGATTTAAATAGCGCCGTTTTCTGCTTAGAGCATACGGGTATTTACAGCAATCATTTACTATCGGTTCTTCATGATAAGAAAGCCCCGATCTGTCTGGAATCAGCTACGCAAATAAAAAACTCTTTAGGAAATCTGCGTGGTAAAAATGATAAGGTAGATGCTATCCGTATTGCAGAATATGCTTATAGAAATCGAGACAAGTTACGTCTATGGCAACCAAAAAGGGATGTAATCCAACAACTGGCTCATTTATCAACTTTACGGTCAAGGTTAGTGGAAGTCCAAAAAGTAATTAAAACTCCACTTAAAGAGGCGGGCTCTTTCATCAAAAAGAACCAGGGAAAGCAAAATGACAAGCTTTGCAGTAAAACATTAACTGCCATTGAATTCGATTTGGAAAATATTGAAAAGGCTATTGATGTGATTATAGCTGAAGATCCCGAACTGAATAGACTTTTTAAAATCGTTAGCTCAGTAAGCGGTATTGGGAAAATAACAGCTGCAACTGTTATCATTACCACAAATGAATTCAAAGATATCAGCGACCCTAAGAAATTTGCCTGCCATGCAGGTGTCGCTCCATTTGTAAAGGAATCCGGCTTGTTCAAAGGCAAAGCAAGAGTATCACATATGGCCAATAAGCGACTTAAAATGCTTCTACACCTTGCCGCTTTAAATTCAGTACGATACAATGAAGATCTTAAGCGTTACTACCAGCGCAGAGTTATGGAGGATAAAAAAAATAAAATGAGTGCTTTAAATGCAATAAGGAATAAACTGATATTACGAATCTTTGCTTGTGTCAACCAAAACAGATCTTACGAAAAAAATTATTCCAGATCAGTTGCATAGCTCATAGAAATCCAAAACGCAAGGCGGATGAAATGTCAAGGCCGAAGCACCGCTAAAAACCAAAACACAATCGCTTCGTTCGTATAGCCTTTACATTTCAGTCCGCCGGTCGGTAACTTTGCCGTATGTGGTAAAAAGGAAATGTTGCTATAATTCGGCTGTTAGGGGAAGCAGGTATGTTATGAGCGCAGCGAATTTCATTCCTGCAAAGGGCAGCGAGGCTGGCGGCGGAATGGAACCCGGCGCAAGGCGCATGGTGTAATGTAGCCGCCTGCCGCAGCTGCATGGGATATTAAAATTTAGCCGGAACATTACAAACCCATACCCCGGCTTTGCTCATGCTCCTGTTTTTTCTTCTTTGGGACAATCGGCCCGGAATCATTCTCGGGGCCTCCCCTTAAAAAGTCTCTCAAAAGTGAATTAACATCCTGATGAATGGATTGCATTTCAAATTGTTGCTGCCTTTGTTCTTGCTCACGGCTTTGTTTTTCCTTGATTTCGAGCCTCTGCTCATAATTGCCATGCTTCAGGGTATTGGCGTATTTAAAGGTCTCTTTTAGTTCACGCTCGTAACCAAATATTTTGTCAAACCGTTTTTCCGCACTTTGCTTGAATGCGGTACGGTCAAACTGCCCTACTTTTAGGCTGTGCGCCTGATTTTTACCCCTTGAATTATTTAGGGGGCTAAGTTTAATACTGTTACTGGCATCTTTACGGCTGACAATGATCTGTACGTGCATTTGTTCGCCCGGCTTCGCATCGCCTTTATTTGCTATTCCATTTTTTACTTCGGCATCCTTAAAGGTGTAGTAACGGTTGTTTTCCAGTTTGCCAAAATATACCAGGTCTTTATTACTCTCAATATTGTTCCGCTTGAAGTTTAGGGCATAATCATTCATCACCTGATTGGCGTATTGTTTCAATTGGTGTTTGGCCCCATCTTCACCGTATTGTTCTTTCAGGTAGCTGATCTCCTTTTCGCTCGGACTGATGTTGAGTAGAAAAAACTTGGCTTCATCTTTTGATAGCTTCGCAATATTATTGTCAATACCATAGCGGACATCATAGGGTTGTATATTTTGCCGCTCCTGGTTAAACCAATGCTCCGGCTCTAAATGTGCGTTTTGTTGTGACCTGTTTTCCTTTTCAAGGTAACTGACTAATTGGCTGCTGCTGCCCTGATTATTCCCGGCTTCGCTTGGGGTGATATTTATGTGCATCGTGTTTTATCAAAGGTTTATTAATTGCTGCCTTACATTCTTGTTGAGCTCGTCTTTTTCAACCTGCTTGGTGAGCATGCTCATATTATCACGGTTTCTGATATTAAAACTCCAGAATATCAGAAAATAGCTTTTTCAGGGTTTGTCTGTCATGTTGTGCCTGCTCTATTTTTTGAACCGATGTAACCACACTATTGAGCTTTGTCTGCTGTAAGGTATAAGCTTCCTTTTGCTGTTTATTGTGGCCTATAATGTGTTCATTAAAAAAGTTAATAATCCCGGATTGTGAGGTACTAATTCTTTCACAGGCTTTTATTAATGGCCTTAGTAATTCTTCCTCCATCGTTTTAATAAAACTGATGATGGTATCGGTACGCTTTACTAATTCTTTTTTTAACAGTTCATCGTTTAGATCCCTGGGGTCTTTCTTGCTTTTATAGAAGTAATCCACCATAGCAATAAAGAAATCAATTTTGGTTAGGCCTGTTTTTTCGGCCAGCTTTTGTAATTTCTGATCTGTCAAAACCGGGAACCTGATGGTTTTAATATTTTGATCTTTAATGGCGCTTGGCTGTATTTTTGTCGCATTCATAATGTTTCAATAATTTCAAAATCCTGGTATACTGCTAAGTATACTAAATATGGCCTTTTTAGCATTAAGCGGGGGGTAAAGTATACCGCAGGTATACGCAAAACGCCTTTGCCCCGCCGGGCAAGCGGAAAAAGTCGGGTGCGCCCGACACTAACGTCGCCGTTTGTGATTGCCAAGTGTGCGAGTGCGATAGCAGCGATGCCTACTAAGATACTTAATGCCGTTTTGGAAAACTTCCTGATCCAGATAGCATAAAGAATGTTGGCAATGTATTCAAAGAACAATGACCATCCCACGCTATTCAGGGGGTGCATCTCTTCCCAGCCACGTATATCAAGCGATAATGGTACGGGCAGGACAGTATAGCCGATCAGCATCACCAGCAGCATCTTCCAGACAGGAATAGTATGAATGAGCGGCCATAGCGTAGAATCCGTAAAATAGAATCCGATCGCGCCGAGGGTCATCCCTAAAACCACCATTGGTTGAAGACGTTCCATACGGCGTTTGAAAAAGTTGCCAACGGTCATTTTATGCCAGCGGTTGTCATAAGCATAGCCGATCACAAAGCCGGACAACAGATAGAAAAAGTCAACGGCCAGATAGCCGTGGTTGACCAGGATATCCAGGTGCCCAGTTCCTAACGGCTCGGTCAGGTGGAAAGTTACAACAATTATGGCTGCGACACCACGAAGGCCGTCTAATATGGGGTAGTGTGGCTTGGTGGCCAGCTCATCATTGAGGTCAGTTCTCATGTAATAGGTTGTAAAAATTACAATTTGCAAAAAATAGCTAATATTCAATTATCCGACTAAATTTTAATTCCAGGTTGGCAACTACCCAAAAATTTCCCTGTTCTATCTGATTTTATACTACACAGCTAGTCTGACTTTTTAGAACTCCAGGATGTTCTTCGGCTTTGATTAAGAATTTTCATGCTTGAAAATGTGTATGCTGGCAATCTTTTTCAGATCGTACCAACCACCAAAAGTGGGGAAGAACCAATTTTTCCGAAATATACAATAGAAGGCGTTAACTGTTCAAAACCTCTTACTTAACATAAAGGTAATTATCAGACAAGGGCTGAATAATTTGCAGTAGAGCTATTGCTGATTATAAATTTTGTTTTTCAAAAAGCTTTAAGCGTGCTCCAGAATAAATTCAGCATCAATATGAAGTTCTGTATGGACAGCTTTTAAAAAATCAATGCTTACCTGTTGCTTGCCATTCATGATTAAAGAAAGCTTGGCATCGCTGACCTTTAATTTCTTAGCCAGGTCTTTCTGCTTTAATTTCATTTCAAACATTCTCATTTCGATCATACCAATTAACGTAGTTGGTGTATCGATTACATAGGTAGCCTGTTCATATGCTTGGGCAGTTTGTGCAAGGGAACGGATCTCTGCCAATTCTTCTTTAGAAACGCCGTCACTCCCTTTAGCCATCAGACTATCAATTCTGGCCATTACCTCATTATAGCCAGCATCAGTAGTTATCTTTTTCATCCGTCTTGTAGATAAAAAGAATAAATAAAATCCACCTTTTTCCACAGGTGGTTAATGGTGCCCGTCTTTTAGATTGATGAGCAATCAATCCGGTCATATCCTTTGTGGGTGCCCACAAAACGTATATATACCGTTCTAATATCAAAAAAGATCATAGCAACGATCCGGTAATTGTTTCCGCGGATATCAAAAACAAAACGATCATTGCCGACAGCATCTACCGAATTAAACATATCTTTAATTTCATGGTAGTTTGCCCAGTCCGCCTGCATAGTTAATCTGTACCAGTTGTTTAAAGCATCTTTTGCACCGGCATGTACTTCAAAAAAATCACGAAGTTTACCATAGCTAATAACGACCACGATTTTTATTTTTACAAATCTAAATAAAATTTAGATATTCTAAAAAAATAAAAGGATTGTTTATAATTGCTAATGGCTTTTAAAACTATACTTTTAAACTGAACTGCTTTTTTTAAAACTATAGTTTTAAAAATTAGATAAAATTATTCCCTAATGAAGGTTGCCACGTATCTGATTTAGATTATTAGGCACACAATTAACACTGATTAAAATGGAAAGAGCAATCTGGACAAACATCCATCCGGGTATAATTTTAAAGGAAGATGTGATCAAAGCAAACGGGTTGAATATCGGAGAGGCCGCTGATCTATTAGCCGTATCCAGGTTAACCCTGTCTAAAATAGCGAATGGAAAAGGGGCGATAACGCCCAATATTGCTTTACGGATCGAAACGGTTTTTGGCGGAAATGCAGATTTTTGGCTAAGGATGCAAAGAGGTTATGATTTGATAAAAGAAAAACAAATTTAAATAATGCGCTAAGTTAAATCACCTTAAGTTTGTATCATATGGAAAGGAATGAAAGAATTAATGAACCTACGATATACGGTTTGGAAAGTACGGATGTGGAAATGAACGAGGTAATCGCAGAAGCCCTGGAGCATATAAAGGAATTTGATATTGCGCTTGAAAGAAAAAATTCTGATTTTAATTCTTTTGCAAAAATTTAAACAATACGGTGCAAAGCCTAAGTTTTTAAAATGACCAATGTTGAATTCATTCATTAAATTTGTAAAAAGACGATGGCACCAGTAACTATACATCCAAAAGATCAGCAGCAGTGGAGTGCTTTAAAAATTATTTTTGAGGCCATGGACGTACCTTTTGAAAAAGAGGAAGAAAGCCCGTACAACCCTGAGTTTGTTGCCAAGATAAAAAGAGGGGAAAAAGCTGCAAAAGAAGGCAAGGGGATGAAAGTCGATATGGACAACCTGTGGAAATAGAACTGTTTGAAGATGCGATTGAAGACTTTATTTACTGGAAAAAGTCAGGAAATTTAGCAGTACAGAAAAAAATCCAGCAGTTGTTTTCTTCTATGCGGGAAACGCCATACGCAGGAACCGGTAAACCGGAAGCATTAAAACATAATTTATCGGGAAAATGGTCAAGGCGTATCAACGGCGAGCACAGAATAATTTATGAAGTTCAGGGAGAACTGATAAAAGTGTACTCGCTTAAAGGTCATTACTAAAGCCTGATCTTTTACTGGAATCCAGTTGTATTATTACACGTCATAACTAACTTACACGTCAGATTTTAAAGTATTAACAGCCTATACATATGCGTATAGTTGTATATAAGGCCTTTTATCGTTGAAATTAGGTTGAATAAGCCTGAACTAGGCGGTCAATTTCAGTGGAATATCAATGAAGAATAATGGCGTAATTTAAATAAATTTTACCAAATCTCCATTTTTAAAATAT
>JAABUV010002154.1_pt1 | contig 27412 bp, 32 predicted proteins | sample 5559971 | NCBI WGS metagenome assembly JAABUV01 (sample SAMN10711881, study PRJNA513362) | rock metagenome | isolation source: Antarctica rocks | place: Antarctica: Victoria Land, Knobhead nord | collected 2015-12-19
GGCGTGGAGCTGCCGGGCGCGCCGCTGCCGCCGCCGCCCAGGCCCTGCTTCATGCTCTGCAGCAGGCCCTCGCCGCGCGCGCTCAGCTGGCTCAGGCGCGCCGCCAGGCGCGAGCCGCCGCCGTCGGCGCCGCCGGACGCCTTGGGCGACGCCAGCGCCGCGCCCGCCGGCGCCGCGTCCTCGCGCAGCGGCTCGGCGGGCGGCGCCAGCGGCGCGTGCGCGCCGCCCGCGCCGGCCTCCGGCGCCGCAAACTGCGACGGCGGCGGCGCCGGCGCCGGCTGCTCGCCTGGCGACAGGGCCGGGTTGCCCAGGCCGGGCGCGCCGGTGCCCAGCGGCGAGAATGCATGGGCATTCGAGCCGTGCCCCAGCGCGGGGCCGCCGCCATTCAGTGTCGGGTCGATGGCGCCGGCCATGGCGGCTGGCGGCGCGCCGGCGTACACGTACGGCGCGCCCTGCGCTTCGGCCGCGGCGATCTCCGCCTCGGCCGCGCGCGTGGTGCGCGCGGCCGCGGCCGCCGCGGCCGGGCCCGCATTCAGCCCGTACGCGACGCCGCCCTGCTCGGCCTGTACGTTGGCGCTGGCCGCGCTCGCGACAGGCGGCGGGCCGGCCGGCGGCGCCGGCGGCGAGCCCGCCTCGCCCGCCAGCGCGGCCGAACCGGGCGCCACGTGGTGCGGCGCGGCGTCGACGGCGCCTGCCGCGGTCGAGGCCTCCGGCGCGGCCAGGACGCCGTGCGCGGCGACCGTGCCGGGGTCGGCCGCGGCGGAGGGCGCGGCGCCGCCGCCCAGCGGCGACTTCCCCGGCAGCAGCTTGTCGATCAGCGGCACGTCGGGCAGCAGGCCCTGCGCGCGTGGTCCATGCCCGGTGACAGACAGGCACCACTGGGGCGGGCTACTCACAAAGAGTGTTCAATCCGGCATCATTGCCTTGCGCTGTCCCAGCCGCCTAGCTGGGGCCTTTGGCTTTGTCTTGCTTTGCACATGCAGCGCCGGCGCCAGCGATGCAGGCACGCAGTGTGGTGTTTAAAGACGTGGCCCGCCAACCTGAGCGCCCTCGGCGGCGGCGGCGGCGGCCTCGCGCAGGCGGCGCGCGCTGTCTGTTGCAACGTCACCCACGGCGGCCGCAGCGTCGCCCAGCATGTGCGCCAGCGGCAGCAGCGGTGTCGGCCCGACCGCGCCGGCGGCCGCCGCGCTCCCAGTGCGCACGCGGTGGCGCACCCAGCGGCGGCGGCGCACATAGTCGCGCACCTGCGCGCGGCCGCGGCGCCGCGCGGTCGGCAAACGACCCATGCGACTAGTGCACGCATCATTCGCATGCTGTTTGCACAAAAGCGGGCACATGGGCTTCAGAATGCGATCGTGCGATCTACCTGCAAGCCCGCCAGTGCTTGTGAGCTACAGGCACGCTGCTCCGCACATCAGACCCTACCTAACGGGCAGGGCACGGAGGGAAGGCACACTCAGGTGGCAAGGGCTGTCAACCGGAGTGCAGCGCGCGCAGGAGCGCCGGCAGCGCCCTGGAGGGTCACGCCCAGACCCCAGGCGGCCTGGGCCGCGCACCCGGCGGAACTTGCCGGCGCCCTAGAGCGTCAATGCTCAGACCCCAGGCAGCCTGGGCCGCGCAGCCGGCAGAACTTGCCGGCGCCCTGGAGGGTCACGCCCAGACCCCAGGCGGCCCGGGCCGCGCACCCGGCGGAACTTGCCGGCGCCCTAGAGGGTCAATGCTCAGACCCCAGGCAGCCCGGGCCGCGCAGTCGGCAGAACTTGCCAGCGCCCTGGAGGGTCACGCCCAGACCCCAGGCGGCCTGGGCCGCGCACCCGGCGGAACTTGCCGGCGCCTGGCGGCGGCGGGATCTTGAACCAGTTGAAGTCGACCGCGTAGGACCAGCCCTCCTCATCGACGGCGCCCTCCTCCAGGCCCGCCATGTCGATCTTCCAGTCCTCGTCCGCCCACTCCCACCCCTGCGCATGCACGCAGCCCTGAGCTGGAGATGTGAAGAACGGTTTCAGGGGTGTTCATGACTGCCTGACATTGCTCAGATAGGTTTCCCCTTGAACGCCACAATCTCCATGAATCAGAAGACGAAAAGAAGCGTCTTCCCGCGGCAACCAATTCCATGCGCGCCCTGCTAAGCTGCTTGCAGTTGTGGTATTTGATGGTTGATGGTTCTTGACCATTTGGATGAATGTTGTGGCCTGCCATGCTGCATTGCTCAAGGGCGTTGCTCCCAAAGGCGGGCGCGCCTCCTTGAGCTGCGGCGCCACAGTGTTGAAGTCGGCGCCGTCGGGGCCGTCTACCGCGCCGCGCAGGCTCCAGTGGCCCACGCGGTCGGTGGGCAGGAAGTGCCCCGGCCAGGAGTGGCCCCAGCCGCGGAAGGGCACGTAGCGCTCGTTCTCAAAGATCTCCTCGTCCAGCTCGTCTGCATGGGCGCGAGGCCGTCAGGCGCGTCTTTCTGTGCTGTGACAGACCCTAACCCTATGTTGCAGCCCTTGTGTATGCCACACTCCATGACCCGGCCCGGCTGCATCAGCCTGCTCCCTGCGGAAAGCCTGTGGAGGAGTGGCGCCACAGGACCACGCCACACACCTGTTTGCAGGCAAACGGTCTGAGCGCGTCACCGCAGACCGCGCGCGGTGCCCACCTGACGACAACAAAAAAAAGGCCGCAGCACAGCAAGGAGCAACTGTTAGGATTAGGGCCATGGTAGGGTTTGGGCGCGCACCGCCCTCCTCCTCCTCCTCAGCAGCAGAGCCCTCCGCGCTGGTGAACGAGGGCGACGTGGGCGTGGCGCCCGCCTCCCCCTCCCCCACGGACGCCTGCGCAGTGCGCAGCCCCTGGTTGCCTGCACCAGCCCGGCCAGCAGGTGCCTGACAAGACGCCAATACCCAGGCACGCTGGAGCCCTGAGCAATGGTTTAGGCCCGCCAGTGCATATGCCACAGCCCTGTCCAGCGTCTCTCTGCAATGCGATGCAACCCTTTCAAAAGTACTGACGCACGTGCATGACAGAGCCGCTTTCTGTGACACACTCTGACATCAGAGCTCTGCGGCGACCGCACACACGACATTACATGGAGCCGCGTATGGCCATGCCGCTCTTGCTTGTGACACAAGACGACCTGCAAGGAGCACCCTCCTGCTGCCGACACCAACAAGGAGGCGGCCGGGTGGCGCAGCGTGCGCACCCCGTCGTCGGCGGCGCCGGACTTGCGCGTGGCAACACGGCGCCGGCGCGACCTGCGTAGCAGAGGGGTTCAAGGGTTGGATGCAGCACGACAATCTAGCTGTTGTGGTGGGCAATGCCACGCACGAGGTGCAGACCTCGGCGCCCCTGCCGTGGTGTGCGCCGGTGCCCAGCCAGGTGCTTGGAAGACAAGGCATCCAGCATGCGGACTATCTGGACTTGTCCAGGAGGCGGCTGCTGGGCCAACGCGCGCAGCATGAGACGCACTACTACAATGCATCCAATGCGCCGGGCGAGCCTGCCAGCAGCGCCCTCCTGCTGCAGACCCACCGCAGAGGAGCAGCGGCCGGTGGGCGGGAAGAGCGAACACGGCGTCGCAGGCTGTGATGACAGCAGGCCCGTCAGCCACAGCGCCCCGTCGGCCCGCACCGGCCGCTGAGCGGGCTGCGGCCAGACGCATCGCCCTCCGCCGCAGCGTCGACGGCCTCGCGGGACCCCCCGGCCGGCGAGAGCGCGCCGCGCTCGTCGCCCGCGCCCGGCGACAGCGTCCCTTGCATGCGCCGCTGCGTGTCCTGCGCAGGTGATGCGGCGGTGGCAGTCAGCCCTGCGCAGCGAGGGCGGCAGGCCAGGTTGAATCCCCACAGACCATGTTTTGGCAAGCATGGCTTTGTGCAGAGGTGCTCACATCGCCGCCGGCACCGCGGCAGGGCCTGGCTCCGCGCCTTCCAGTTGTCGGCGACCAGGCGGCCAAAACCCTTGATGCCCTCGCGGAAGCGCTCGCGGTGGCCCTGCGGCTCGCGCGCGGACGCGCGCGAGCGCAGCTCATCGGCGCCGCCCTCCGTCTCGGGCGCCGGCGCGCGCAGGCCGGCCTCGCCGCTGCCGATGTCGCTGTCGGCCGCCTGCAGCGCCTCGCTGTACCCACCATACCTGCAAGAGCCAACCCTAGCGCTGTCAGCTGTGCAGTGCGCTCCATAGGGTATGACCATAGGGTATGCTCCACTGGTGCTGCAGTCCCGCCCACCTGGCAGCGAATGCACATGCGCAGAAGAGCTGCCGTGCAACCAACGCACGCCTCGCGGAGCGCACGCAGCGTTGCACAGACGGGCAGGCACCCGCGGCGCGCACCGCTTGCCCTTGGACGGCGTGTCGCCCTCGGCCGAGCGCTGCCGAGCGCGCGCGGCGACGGCCGCCATAAAGCGCGCCGCGCCGACGCCAAACACGCTCGCGGCCGCCACGCCGTGCGTCAGCGCCCACTGCAGCCCTGCCAGCAGCAGGACCGCCGCCAGCGCCTGCGTCGCCGTCTGCGGCAGCCCGCGCGTGGCCACTGCCGCGCACACGGCGCCCGCCGCCCCTGCAACGCAGTACAAAGCAGTCGCTCACCACTGTGAAATCGTTCCCTCTGCTGCCCTTCCTGCAAAATAAAGAGTCCTCAAGCATCACATACTACCATGCGCTCAGCACAATGCACACAGGGCTTGGCAAGCCTGGCAGACAACCTCTGATGAAGCTACCCTCATACGCACTGTGCAACCGGTCACGAGGCACAGGGGGTTGCGCACGGGGCAGGCGCGCGCGGCACACAGCCAGCAGACCCCGCAGCGGGGCGAGCGCGGCAACCATCGCGACCAGCGTGAGAGCAGCCGCCAGCGCTGCCGCCACAAGGCTGTGACCCTCTTCGGGCAGCTCGCTGCCTGCGCGCCCGCTCACAGCCAAGTACGAGCGCCTTCCCGGCCGTCTGTCCCACTGAGCCTCTGTGCCTTTGTGCGACACTAGAAATGGCAAGAGCGTGCGTTGAAGCGCAGTGCCGGCACACGCAGTTTACCCCCCCCAACACAGCAAAAACCCTGCCTATGACACTGAGGGCAGCCTCGCCGCCCTGAACACACGCATCGTCAAGCAGCTCATGCGGGAACACTCCGGATGGCTGACCAGCCTTCACCAATACTGCTGCACTCATGGCGCGAGCACTGACAGCAGATCAGCCTGCCATGGGCAGCAGGCACAAGTCCCGGACAGGCACGTTCGGGGGGCGCACTGCCGAGCGTGGTGGCGCCGCGCAGCGTGGCAGCCAGCGGCTCCAGCGCGTGCAGCAACGCCGGCGACAGGAAGCCCAGCACGCTGCCACCCGTCGGCGGGCCCTCCACGCGCGCCTTCTTCCGCGCCGCCTGGGATGCACACCCGGCGTCGACTTTTGAAAATGTTTTAGTGTCTCGATGGACTTCTGCTGCACCTGGCTGTAATAAGCGCACAGGCCCTTGCAAGAGGGCGACAGCGCTGCCCTCGGAGCCTGCCAGAGCGTGGTCTGCAAGTCGAATGCCGTACAGACTGCCGCCGATTCCAGCTCGGGCCAGGTGCAGCCATGAGCGCGCGACCGCGCGGGTTGGACCATACCCCGTCGCCGGCCGCGCCGCCGCCGCCGCCGCTGCCGGCGGGCGAGACCTTCACGAAGCCGCCCAGCGCCTCCTCGATCACCTGGAAGTTCTTCTGCAGGCCGCTGTTCGAGCCTGCGCGCGGCAAGCGCGCGCGCATCGATGCTACACCAGAAGGTCACAGAGCGCGTGCCAGGGCCCCGCCTCTGATTACAAGCTCTGTAGATCAAATGCCAACTGCATCAGAGAGATACTCACTCGTGAACGCCCGGCAAGGTGTGCATCCGCCCCACAGGCCAGGTGCAGCCGTCGGGCGAGCGGGCCCCATGCTGCACAGCAGACAAGACCAAAACTCCACATCGAGAAATGCTGCTGCGCGCTGCAACCCATGTGAACGGCAGACACAGCCCTGCTGCGCCGGTTGCGGTCCACAGCTTGCGCGGCAGCGCACCGCGCTCGATGGCCTTCTTGACCAGCCCATTGACCTGCGCGATGTACACGACGGCGACGTCCACCTTGTACGACGACCGCTCCGCGCCCAGCGCGGCCGTCCTGCCGCAGCGCGCACAGCGCGGCCTCAGCGCGCGCTGCCACACCCGGCGCCCTGGCAGCGCTGGCTCGAGGCCCTGCTGTGCATGTCCGGGACAGGGCTGCCGGCGGCCTACAAGACCAGGTGGCACCAGGCGAGCTACACAGCCAGCACACCCGGCGCACATGCCATCGCATGGGCAGCCAACCAGTCGCAGGAAAGGGTGTGCACGCGCTGGGTTGCCGGACGCCACCGCGCCATTGGCGAGCGCGTCTGGCTGCGACATGGTCCCAACAGACAGGGCCGGCGGTGCCAGGGCCGCCGCACTTGTGCCGGCAGACGACGCGGAAGCGATCGCCGTATGTGGCGGTGGTGGCCACCGTGACGGTCACCTCCGCGCCCCCGTCCTCGCTGACCTCCACGCAGCGCTGCAGCTCCTCCGTCTTGAACTGCGCGCCGCACACTTTTGAGCATCAGCATGCGGCCCGCGGCCCCACGAGCCCTCCGCCTCAGCTGGCTCAAACATGCCAGGCATCTCCAAGCATGCTCCTCATCAGGCTAGCGTATCCGCAGGCGGATGGGCAGTACAGGGCATACTTGGCGCCACTCCCTCGCTGCTGGCAAGCGACCGTGCCATGGGTTTAAATAGGGTGCTCGAGCGCGCCTTGAGCCCCATGCCAACGCTTGAGCAGATGGTGAAGCGCAGGCTGCCCTTGAGCTCCTTGGGCTTGCTGGGCCCTGAGGCGTCGCCCTTCTTGGGCGCGCCGCCGCCGCCGCCGCCGCCCTCGCCGCCGGTCGCCGCCTCGTATTGCTCCTGGTAGGACGCAATCACCTTTTCGGCCTCCGCGTCGCTGCCCACCCAGCCGCTCTCCAGGTAATCCTTGTTGCCGCGCACGTCGTGCGACTTGGCCTGAGGCGCGCGCGTGCAGGTCAGCGACTGCGCTCGAGAGAGGTCGGGCGCACATTGGCAAGCACCCAAGCGTGCAGCACCGAGCTCTGCGGTCCAGCTCCCAGCTCGCCGTGTTCAGCTGCAAGCAGTCAGCTATAGACCTGGGACAGGTTGGGTGCAGACAGCAGGGCGTTGCACAATGCCGCCGCATGGGGTTATACTGAGAAGGATGGCAGGTGCACTGTGCAGCGACGCTGTGAGAAGCAAGCTGCTCTGTGCACACACCGGGGCATGGGCCAAGCAAGATGCCCACTTGCGCTGCATTAGCTGCTGACCGTAACAGAGCCAAGCCTGCGTGCAGTACAACATTTGCAACACAAAGCCTCAACCTATAGGTGTGCTCAGTTCATACACACTGTAAGCCCGACAGGAGTAGAGAGGACTCAGGGCACGAGGGCGCCGCACCACAAAGGCCGACCCGGGGGTCCACAGCAGCTCGAAGAGCTTCTCCGCGCTGCACCCAACCTCAACGTCCAGCACGTTGACCGGCTTGGCGTCGCTGGGCCACAGGGGCCAGGCTTCCTCCAGCTTGGCCATCGCCGAGCGCTGGAGCAGAGCTGGGAGGAAGCGCTAGCGGTCAGTGCTGCCGTCCTCAGCAGTGCAGCACAACCCCTTGACCTACACGGACCATTCTGCTCTCAGTCAGTCCCCCACCTTCCTCGCGCATGGAAGGAAAGCAACCTCCAAGAAAAGAACCTGCACAGGTTCTTTTGACAGTGGAGAGCAGGACGGGACCTGTGTACGACCGCTTGCTGAGGCTGTTGTGGTTTGGTTGGCTTCACCACAAAGCATCCAGATCCGCTCAGCTTCACAGTCAAGCCCTGTGACTTGATAAAGTGGCCATGACGCTGCAGCCCGGTGATGAGCTGGACGAGCACTTCACTGGGCTGGCAGTACGTCCACAGCATGGCATGAGCTGCTCAACTGGTGCCCTGCAAAGGTCCTGTTCAGTGCAACTACACCTCCTGCTGCGCCGCCATTGACAGCCCGGCACACGTGTGTTGCACCGCGCAGTGCGACCAGGGGCTGATGACCGTCGCCGGCTTTGGCTCGCTGCTGAGCCAGAAGAGCGCGCGGTCCACCTTCCCAGACCTCGCCAACTTCCGCCTGGCGCGCGTCCGGGGCTGGCGCCGCGTGTTTTCGCACACCGCCGGTGCGCGCTACCGCAACAGGGGCCACCAGCAGCCCATTCAAGCAAAGGGAGCCAAGGGGGCAGAGGTGCCTCGGCCCAGCACGCCGCTCAGCTGCGTCCGCGCCGCAGTGCAGCGATATTCTGGTCGCGCGGCATCGCGCGCCCGGCGACGGGCGAGATCAGCAGCCTCAGCTGCGAGGAGGCGGGCGGCGAGGCGGGCCGCGCGCTCTGGGTCGTCCTGTTTGAGGTGCCCGCGACGCCGGCGTCCGTAGCGGCCTTCACCGAGCGCGAGCACGAGTTCCGCTTTGTCGCGGTGCAGCCGGTCGGCGAGTCTGGCGCGCCAGACCGCATGGCGGCACGCCCCGCCCGCTGCGCGCACAACCTGGGCGCTGTGCTTCCATGGCACTGCCTGGTGCAGGCGCAGCCGCGCGCGGCGCCCTGGCGCCCGCGCCAGTCTGCACCTGCACGCGCTGACAGGCGGCGGCGGCGGGCCCCGCAGGTGCTGTGCGCGGCCTGGAGCGACGAGGCGTACCGGGCGCGCCGGTGCCCGCCGGCCGAGTGGCAGGCGCGGTACGGGCGCCTCGGCATCGACCGCGTGTGGCGGTGCGACCGCCGGCGCTCCGCCTCTGTCTGTTTCGCCGCCGCTCAGCGCACGCCGAGGGGTGGACACGCAGGGCGGCGCGCTGGGTGGCGGTGCTGGCCCGGGGCCAGGGCTGTGCGTTGGGCGGGGGGGGTCCGCAAGGGTGCGGTGTAGGTCTCCAAGTATATGTGCCAGCGGCCAGGAGTGCAAGGCGCACGGCGTGTAGCGGGCATATGTGCGTGCTGCGGCCGCGCCAGAACCGAGCGGGGACCTGGCCGCGCAGGACGGATGTGCTGCCCTGCCGCTGCTACCTGCGCCACTGCGTGCTCGCCGCGCGCGGCCTGGGCAGCCCGGCCGCGCTGGACAGCTTCCTGGACGACACATTCCTGGCGCGCCTGCCGCTGTGCTGGGTGCTAGGTGTGTACTGGTCTATTGAAAGCCCTAGCCCCGTGGCTGTCTGGCTGAAAACCCTGCTCCTGGCTGGTCAGCAAGTCTGCTGGCTGGAGGTTGGCGGGCCAGAGCCTTCACGCCTGGCACCAGAGGCGGCGGCTGCAGCGACCACCGGGATGTGAAGCTTCCATAAAATATGCTGGCTGTGGGTGCAGCCTTGGGCGCACTGCGGGTCCTGAGGAAGCATGTTAGTCGTCGTGACATGCTGACAGCGCTGACTGCGGCGAGCAAAGCTCTGCTTGCGCCTCCGCGCGACAGGCGGATAGGAAGACCACCGTGCGCGAGCACCTGAGGCGCCACCCCGACATCATGGAGGAGGAGCCCCCGGACGAGCTGCGGGAGCGCTACAGCGGCTGACGAGCTCCCGAGCAGGAGCCGCAGCTGTGCTGCCCTCCTACCTTGCATGGAGCTGCAAGACTGCCCTGCAGCCGTGGAGCTGGCCCCTGCTTGAGCGGACTTGCATGGCTGCGTATTTTGCTGGAGCAGCTGACAGGTCATCATTGGGACACTGTGCGCTAACCGTGTGGGATGCACGAACTCAAGGTAAGGGCACCTTGCAGGCGCAGGCGGGCCGCTGGGCCTGCTCTGTAGAGCGTTGTAATGCTGAGTAGCACACTGCTGCCGCTAGGCCCTGCTCTGTTCTGGCGCTTGAAGGAGTGCTTACCGGAGGTTGTTGTGTCCAGTGGAAGAAACAAAGCTATCCTTGCTGTCTTGTTACAGACGTGGTGCAGCTCGCCCAGAGCGCTTGGCACATGCTTGCTCATCATTGAAAAAGCAGCAGACACGCGGCCACCACCATGCAGGCAAAGCTTTGCAGGGAGGCCCCAGGCAACCCAGAACACACTTACCAAGCAGACCATGCTCTCTACGCAAACGCACACCTACCCACACTCTCACAACTTTAACGGCCTCTCACACGAGCGCTGCGCGCTGCAAAGCTGCATCTACGCCTAAACAGACAACCAACTGTGCGCCGCCTCACACTCTGGACTCCTATGCTGCCTCTGTCCCTGCCCCAACAAGTACACACGCCTCGGCAGCAGGTGCCCGGCGCAGTCGCCCCGGCACTGGGTCCAGCCGCGGGCCCTTGCTGGTCGCAGCCACCGGGCGCCGAACAAGGCACGCGTTCGGGCGCACAGTGAACGTGGTCACCGAGGCGACCAGGCGCGCCGCCCGGCGCCCGTGGCCAGCCGCCCTCAGCGGCTGCCGCCTGTGGGGAAGTGCGAACTGCCAAAGCCCGGGCCCGGCAAGTAGGGCCCCGGCACATATCCGGCCATGCTGTCCTGGCCTGGCCGCCGCGCGACCGCGTGGATGAAGTGGCGGTCCGCCAGCGGGTGCTCTGCGTGGCCAAAGGCTGGCGCGGCCGCCGGCGCAGAGCACTGCGTCTCCGCCAGGTCCACGCCCTGCAGGCAGTGCCAGGCACGACTGAGTGCAAAGCAGCCGTCACGCAAAGCAGCCGGCGCGGTGGCAGGGGCAGGTGCCAGGAGGCTGGCTCTGAGCCTGCCGCGCGCCGGCGTGGGGTCGCGCAGGCACGCGCAGCGCTGGAGCAGCGCGCCTGCAGCTCCTGGCGCAAGAAGCTGAGCAGCACGCTCGTCGGGATGCTCGCAGAGTTGCCATACTCGCGCACCACCCAGTTGACCTGGCGCTCCTGCGCAGCGGCACGCAGGCCGTGTATGCAAGACCGGCTCTGTCTGCAGGCAGAGCGGTGCAGGGTCGCGGCAGCATGGCGTGCCAAGGACCCCTCAGATGTCAGCAAGGAGCAGACTTGCACGCGCTTGAGCAGGTGCACAGGCGTATCCACGCCCCTTGTAACAGGGGCAGGCATGGGCTCGCAGGACGCGAGGCAGGGCCTGCACAGCGTGCACTGCAGCTGTCGCAGGGTGTCCACTTGGCCTGCAGGGGCGAAAACCCCTGCGCCGTCTGCCTGTGCGCTGCAGTTCTGGCGCAAGCTTGGCAGCGGCGCACCAGCACTTGGCGCGCGCCGTCCACGTGTGCGCGCTTGTGCTGGTGCGTCAGCGCGTGCGTGTAGAGCTGGCTCACAGCGTTTGCGGCGTGCACGAAAGACTGGTGCAGCGAGCGCTCCGCCTCCAGGGCCAGGCCGTCGGTGTCCGGCTTGCGCTTCTTGCAGTTCATGCTGCTCCTGTCTGCGCAGCTGCAGCCCTCCTTACTGACCAACAAGGCCGGACAACGCGTGCTCCTAGCTCACCTTGGGCAGTGCTCCTTCGCACCAGCCCGGTCCGCCCTCCTCCTCTACCCTAGGGTCCACACTCTATACAGGTCAGTGTAAGCCGTATTTACAAGCCGTATTTACATGCTTGGCCAGGCATGTACACACAAAATTTTGCATACAAGTCGCAGTATGCAAAATTGATAACTTACAATTGTTCTTTCAGCAGGGTATATCTCAACTCCCTGTATCCTGCAGCGGTGCCAGGAAGAGTGCCGCGCAGCGCTCCTGCCAGTGTTGCAACCAAGGCGCTATGGGTGGTATAAACCACACATTTCTAACTTGCCTTGGCACTCAGCTGCCTGCGCGCTGCTTCCACATGTGTTTCCGCGCGGGTGGTCCATGCGTCTCTTTATGCACCACCAGGACATGGAGAGCGGTGGCCTGCTGCATCCTAGCTACACGTGAGTTGCTATGCCAGAACTAGCATGCTGCGCGGCCCTGCACAGGCCTGCCGCCACGGCCACCGTTGGCTGAGACACAAATTAGGACATCCGTTCAAGACGCTGGGAAGCGTGGCTCCCGCGGTTGCAAGCTGAGCGCCTGGTGGTTTTACACGTACAAGGCATCCCATGCAGACAGAGTCGCCGTCACTGGGCAAAGGGCCGCCCGGTGCGGTTGACGCGGTCGTCGCTGAGCACGCTCAGCTTGGGCGCGAGCAGGCGCGTGTAGCGGTCAAAGTACAGCATCTGCTTCAGCAACAGGCCGAACTCGCGCGGGAAGCGGATGCCGTTGTCGTCGGCCACCCGCACGAGCTGCGCGCGCGCCGAGCGCTCAGCAGCGCTCCTGCCCGGTGAGCGGCTGCTCCTACCACGGCAGCTGATGACCCAGGGTCTACGCGCAATCCCAAGCCACGCTGACATAATCCAGATTGATCCAACCGTGCTCAGAGCAAGACCTCTCCAGGACGGCAGGGCAGCAGGACACAGGCAACGCGCCCCGGCGCAGGGCAGCGCCTGCGCGTCAGGCGGAGCGGCCGCGGCGCGGGCCGCGCCTGCAGGATGAGCCGGTTGATGCGCGAGTCGTCCAGCAAGACGCTGGCGGCCGCGGCCTCACCGCCGGCGCCGGCGACCACCAGCAGCTCGGGCTCCATCTGCTCCAGCTCGCTGAACAGGCGCTCCAGGTCCGCCGCAAACGCCTGCCGCGTGGCAGCCGGAGCCCACGCTCGGCCCGGCTCGTCCCCTGTCTGCTCGTGCAGGCCGCTGCGGGCAGCCACGCTGCCCCGGGCTGACCCAGACAGGCTTCTGAGTCGCCCAGCCACGCGTGAGGCGCAAGGTCCAGGCACACGGCGCAAAGCCCTGAGCGACACACGGGGAGCGCCCTCGAGCACAGGCTACTTTGCATGCATGCGTGGTCACAGGCTGCAACAGGTGCTGGCGGGCTTGAAGCCAAGCAGGCCAAGAAGCGCTTGCAGGCTGCGCCATCCCGGCGCGCGCCACAGACTCCTGCACAGAAGAGCATCGTCGCCTGCTCCGCGCGCGCGGAGGCAGGCGCAGGGGCGGGGCGCGCACGGGGATGTCCACGTCTGTGGCGGTGACGCCCAACGTGCACAGCGCGCGCGCCATGGTGAGGTAGTCGCCGGCGGCCGCGCTGCCCAGCAGCGCCTGCACGGCCGTCCACAGGCTGGGCGCCACGCGGCCGACGATGCCAAAGTCGATGTAGCCGACGCGCCCGTCGCGCAGCACCAGCAGGTTGCCTGCCGCGCGGAGCGCGTTAGGGGTGAGGTGCAGCGCGGGCGGCCTGCCGCCCAGGGCGTGGCAGAATCTGTTGGGCCGATGCTGGGATAGTTGGCGGGGGCACAGTCCGTCGGCGCTTGGTCTCACACATGCAGTGGGGGCATGGGTGCAAAGGTGTTGCTGCTGAGGAGGCCGCATGGTGGCTCAGGACATGCGCCCCTGCTCCCAACATCCAGCCTGGTGCAAGTGATGCAGATGCCTGTACCACACCCGCCGCCTTTCTTACGCAGAGCGAGCCGGCAGAGCTCGTGCTCACAGCTGTGGATATGCGTGTCAGCCAAGGCGCGCGTGCGCTGGCTGCCACAGGCGCGCTGCAGCGCGCAGCTGCAAGCGCCGGCGCCCCCCGCAGACGCCGCAGCACAGCGCGGGGCCGGCGCGCACCCGCGTGCACGTCCGCGTGGAAGCTGGGGCAGGCCAGCACGGAGCCGAACCAGGTGTTGAGCGCGTTGATGAGGATGCGCTCCGGGTCCTCCGCCGTCACGGCGCGGATGGCCGCCAGGTCGGTGAGCGGCGCGCCGTGCAGGCGCTCCATCGTCAGCACCCTGCGCGCCTTGATCGCTCCACGTCACCAGCGTCCGTCTTGTCGCCTCTGCGGACCTGCAACGCTGCAGCAAGCTGCCGCTACTGGGACCCTTCGCGCATGCCCTGTGGCTGTTTTCACTGTCCACCTCCATGCCTGCGCATGAACCATGCCCAGCACAGCATGAAATATTGACGACCGGGGTCCTCTGGAGTTCACGGCTGGCAACCCTGGGCGGAGATCCGGGTGGAGCGCGCCGCTGGGTGGACAGCGCCTTGTACACAAAGGGGCACGTGGCCACGGCGCGCATGCCGGACGTATCCAGGTACGTGCTGAACTCCTGGATGTGTCGCGCCTCCTTCCGGAAGTCTACCTGCGCGGCCCTCGCACGCAGCCCTCAGCGCTGCCAATCTGTAGTGATGCCACATACGTATAAGATAGTGACATGAGCAATCAACGCGATTATCACAGAACTCTGTTCTTCACCGCAAAGGAAATTCCCTGACCACCAAGCCCCCACACTCGCCCGCCCACTGTGAGACGCTGCCGGGGTACGTCGGCCACTTGCTCAGCACCAGGCAGCACCCTCCCCTAGACCCAAGCGCCTTACACGATTCAGTGGCTCCTGCTCAAACTCTTGGCATGCCACCCGAGCGAAGGCCGCCCACACGTCGGAAGCACCGCCAGTGAAGCGCCAGCGCTGTATCACCCCCTGCATCAACCCCCGCCACCTCGGCCCCAGACCCACGCGCCTCGTCCAGCATGGACGCGCGGATGTCGCCGATGATGCCCGCCAGCGACGTGCGCTCCAGCTCGGGGTTCAAAAACTCCAGCACGCGCGAGGTCAGGTACAGGAAGGACAGGTCGGTGGTCAGCACGTCCTCCACGCCCGGCTTCAGCACCTTGACGACCACCTCCTTGTCGCTCCCGCGCAGCACTGCGCGCCGGGCGCCCACGGCCCCGGCTCACTCAGGTCGTGCACAACATGCGATCCATTCTGACGCAGCAGGGTTCCCATGCAAACAAAGGCGCTCCGCTGTTTTCCAAGGCAAGACACGTTGTGTGAGCGCTGCTGCGTGCCCATAAGCGCTGGGGGCCCTGCCATTATTGACTCCCATTCCAGCATGAAGCAAGGAGGCAGTTCCGGCGTGGACGACTGAAGCCCGCCCCGCCGGCGGGCAAGCAGCCGGCGCACCCGCGGCGTGGACCTGCGCGACCGAGGCGGTCGCCAGGGGCACGGGGTCGATGGACGCGAATGCCTGCTCCAGCGGCACGCCCAGGTCCGCCGCGATGGTCCGCCGCACGACCTCCCAGGGCACAGGCTCTGTCCGGTCCAGACACTTTTGGAACTCCAGCACATACTCCGCGGGGAACCTGCGCGCGCCGCAGCCGTTGCGGGGCGCCTGCATAACGCAGTGCTTACAGGCTAACCAGGCAGCGAGCTCTCTCAAGGCTCGCTAGCATAGTCTATGTTTTGTGACTCCAAGACAGCTGCATGCATCTGGTACGCAGGTTGGCAGCAGGGAGACTGGCAGGGCGGGCCGGGGCCGCACAGGGTGGGCGACGATGCTATGAACTGGCCGAGCTTGATGTACGTGCTGCCTAGCCGTTCGAAGAGCTGCCGCAAGACTACCTGTGCCGGGCAGCAGCCCCTCTTCAGCCCGGCACTTGTGCTGAACAGCCTACACAGCGTTCCCGCAAGTGTACCACAGTGAAGCACGCACAGACTCTTGGCCTGTACCCGTACATATTTGTGAGCAACAGCGCAATGCTTAAGCAAAAAATCCGCAACAGCGCAATGCTTAAGCAAAAAATCCGGCTGCTTGTAGGTTGTATGCTCACACTCTGACTCATAAGCTCTGAACACGTGCGCCAAGGTTGGCGGCAGGCCTATACAGCCAAACCACCCCGCTAGCTCAGGAGTACCTGAGGGGGCTCCTGGCGGCCGCGCTGCAGACCCAGCACATAGTCCCGGCTGACTGACAGCAGCGCCTGCGCCGCCTGCAGCGCGCGCGCGGCGCCCCGCGGCCCAGAGGCCTGCACGGTCGCGCCAATCTCCGCCAGCAGCTCCTGCAGCGCGGCCGCGCGCCGGGCCGGGTCCTGCGCCCTGCACGCCGCAGCGCTCAATCCAGCGGCACTTTATACTGCGTGTGCCGGCAGGTGAACACTGTCAATAAGCAGATGCGCTTGCATCCCTGGTCCAGCAGTGCCAGCAGTGCTGCAGCTTATAGATCGCGCACTAGTCCGAGGCGCCCACCAGGGCTGCTCACGATATACCACACGGCCCTTCAGCAGTATAGGCGTTGCACACAGGCTGAACAAGTGCTCGCCTTGTTGCTTAAACATACCCGAGGGCAGATATAGTGTTTATGTTGCAACCAATCCGGGCCGCAGGCATGTTGTCGGTCTACTAAGAGCATGAGCACACAGCTCGACAACAGCGAGCCACGCGAACCTGGCGCTGCGGCCACGGCCCTGTGCGGGCGCGGCATACGCAGCCGGTGCCGGCGAGCTGGTCGCACTGCACAGCAGCCTCTGCCCACGATGTGGACGCAGCGCGGGCTGCCTGCCTGTGCGCAAGGGTGCTGTGCAGGCCCGCCGCGGCCATGGTGGGGGTGCATGGCTGAGCTGGCAGCGCAGGGCGCGTGCGGCCGCAGCCACCAGCGATCTTGCGCTCAGCTCCCGCATCTTAGATAGCTTGTGACTCCCAGGAGTGACGAGCCACAGAGGGTCGGTCTAGGGCCGCAGAGTTTGAAACTGCCTTTGACAGCTTGTAGTCACTGCGTGGCTGGATTGGACATTGTGCCACCCAACATCGTTGCTGCGGTTAGCAGTGCAAACACCTGTTGTGTATCTATTTTTCTGTTGAAGAGTCGATCCGCTGCAAAGCTTGCTTGCAGCCAACGTGCAGTGGCGCAAGTGCTGCAACTCCTTTCTCGCAGATGGGAAACCTTGGTGGGCTTGAGCAGCACATTTGCAGCACAGCAGAGGCATCAGCGCACTTTGCAGCCCCGGAGCAGCGTGCGCAACGCTTCCTCTCTGAGCACTCATCAGACATATGGGCCCACAAAAGCGGGCATCAACACGCCTCTATAGACGCAGAAGTGAGCATCTGTCTCAGAATGACCTTCCTCAACACCGCACGACTCGAGACGTTTGGGGAGGGCTAGGGTTCAACGTCCCGGGACCACGCCCAAGCCACTGTATCAGCAGATGCAGGGAGATCGACGGGATACCATACGACTGAGTGCCATCTGGGCAGGTATAGAGGAAGCAACACATAGAATTCAGCACACATAGCGTGTGTGCTGTGTGAGCATTGAGGCAGAGATGGGCCTGCTGGGCTCGCCCTTCAGCAGGCTGCTGGGCCTGGCGTCTATCTTGGCGCTGTATGCCGCGGCCACGGGCAGCTTCCTGAGCTCGGCCGCGCTGTCCAGCACGGCCGCGCGCGCCCTGTACCTGCTCGCGCTGTGCCTCTTCATTGGTGCGTCCGTGCTTGCGCTCCTGCCTGCGTGGGCTGCACCTCGTACAGTCTGCGTTCTGCTGCTTGGCAAACAGCACACCTGTGCGCACAAAAGCAGCCGCGCTCTGTGCAGGAGTCGGCGACTGGACCACCTTCGTGTTTGGGCTGGTGCGGGCGGCGCTGTCGCGCACCGCGACTGCTTTCGCTTTTTCACGACGAGCAGCTGCCTCGGATGGGAGGCCTGTCTTGAGCTACCACTTTTAATGTACGAAGTGTTCATGCGCCGTCAGACGGCAGGCTGTCTACGCGCACCCTGCACAGCACTACTCACGCTGCGCGCCCGCGCAGGTCGCCTTTAAAAACCTGCCGCGCCTGACGTTCGGCAACCTGCAGGCGAAGCTGTTCCCCATCTACTTCAAGGTGCTGACGGTGTCGGCGGCCACTGCGATGGTCATATACGCGGCCAGGCATACCGGCGGCGTGATGCGCACAAAGCCAAGCAGGGAGGCGCAGTACCAGCTTGCCCTTCTCGGCGGTGCTCTTGTGTTCACGCTCGCCAACCTCTTGGTTCTGGGTGCGCGCCACGTGCTCGGCGGGCCAGTGAGTTAGCTTGAGGCTCTGCAGAGGTCTGGTGCCAGCTGCAGCCAGCCTGTGTGCTGGGCTCCCCCCTGCACGTGCACGTGTTGAGCCTTTAAGAAGCCAGGAGAATGCGGATAGGCTGTAGTCTGCAAGACAGGTTCCCTTGGCCAGCTCGTGCGTGTCTAGCCATTTGAACTCATATTTGGGCGCGGTGTGTGGCATGCACAGCATGTGAATGAGTCGAGAGTTGTGTCGCACATCGCACGAGCGGCCAAAGCACTCGCTCATGCCGCCTGCATGCTGCGCGCGCAGAGCCCAAGACGACGGCGACAATGCGGGAGCGCCATAAGGCGGAGCGGGAGAACAAGGAGGAGGCTGTCATGAAGAGCCTGAACAAGCGGTTTGGCATGCTACATGGCCTGTCTTCGCTGGCCAATCTGCTGGGCCTGGGCTTGGCACACTGCCACCTGTGGCACCTAGCTAGCAGGCTGCATTGAGTTGTCAGCAACTGTTTGCTTTTTGGTGGGTCGTAGCATGCAGCACTAACAAGGCTCCCGTGGCTGCCTACATCCGTGTCTGGCATGCGGGGCAGGCTTTGGTAAAAGTGCCTGGTATGTAAACTAGGGAATGCTGCTGCCCATGCTCCAAGCTTAAGCTCTGCAGAGCTGTCAGAGAGCCTTAAGGCCTCTCTGACAGAGAGTCTCTGTTATGTGCTGTCCAAGACAGGCTAGTAGTGAACTGTGAAAGCTTACAATACTAGCCTGCTGTGAAGCACTAATGTACTTACACGAAGCTGAGCTGCTCACCTGATGCGCCTGGAGAGTGACTCCAGCTGATGCCAAGAGCGCTACTGTTGTATGCGTTCTGTTCCAAACAAGTGTTGTTGCAGCACTTCAGAGCAGGCATGGTGACCAGGGCGTCTGCCAACAGGCTCGCGCTCGCCGCAGACGCTCCTACGCTTACGGATGAGCCTTCAAAACGGTACATTGTGTCATCAGCATTGTGCACTCCTGTTTTGGAGCAGTAGGAACAGCTGGGAAGCCACTTTACGTGTTTGCGCCAGGCTCAAGCCAGAGAGGGCCAAGAGCGCGCCTGCGAATCTGCGCAGCGACGACACAGCAAGAGCGCGGACAGGTGAAGGGAGCGAGCACGCCAGTGAGCCACTCCCAAGCAATGGGCGGCGGCGGCGGCAAGGGAGCATACGCGCAGACGTCAGAGCAGCGGCGCCGGCGGTCGTAAGCGCACGAGTGACAGACGCCACAGCGGCAGAGGCTGTGACCGTAGCTACGGCGCCAGCACGGAAGCGCTTGAGACAGGGCGCCGCGGCATTGCACGACGGCGCCCTGCGTGCAGCGCAGGGCGCGGTCGCGGTGGCAGAGGCAGAGGCCAAGTTGGTGAGCGGACGCGCCAAGACGCGCACGAGGCGCGTCGCAGCGTCGCACGGCGCTGCCGCGCCTGCAGCGGGGGCCGCCGGCGCGGCGATGAAGTCGGAGGCAGCGGGGCCCGCAGACGCAGCAGCGAGGGCGGAGGCGGCGGGTGCGGCGGCGGGGGCGGCGGCGGGGGCGGCGGCCCCAGCCCCGGCCGCCCTGAGCCGGAAGCGGTCGCGGCCGCGGCAGAGCGCGGCGGCGCCGTCGCTGGCCGAGGCCGACCTGCCCGCGCTGCGCGCCAAGGCGCAGCGCATCTACGACCTGCTCGTGGCGCTGTACGCGGACCCGCCGTGCCCGCTGGCGCGCCGCGCGGAGCAGGGGTAGGGCTAGGGCTAGGGCTCCTGTCGCGGCGTGTGACTGTGTGCAGGCGCCGCGCACAGAAGGGCAGCAGCGCATGCGGCCCTCCATTGCCCCATGCGGGCAGGAGCGCGCGGCGTATGCATCAGACCAGATGTATGCGTTTTTGCGCACCCGAAACATGGGTGTGCGTGCAAGTCATGAGCGCCTGCCAGCTGCGGCCCGCGCCCCGCAGGACCACGGGTCCACCTTCCAGCTGCTGGTCGCTGTCATCCTGAGCGCGCAGACGACCGACAAGAAGGTCAACGAGGTCACGCCCGCGCTGTTCGCGGCGGCGGGCGATGCCGCGGGCATGGCGGCGCTCGAGGCGCGCCTGACCCGCGCCTGAACCTCAGCACGCCCTCCAGAATCGCTGCAGCCTCTCGGTCCGCGTGCGGCTGGTATGGCACCTAGAACTCAGCTGTTATGCCTGCCCCCGCTAAGGCTTGGCAGGTACCTGGGATGGCCAGCATGAAGCTGTCTCAGGCGCTGCGCCCTGCGGCCCTGCAGCCAACACGGGCGCGGAGCGTGTCGCCCCTTTGCCCAGCGCGGCCGCGCCGGCTGCGCAGGTGCCCGTGATCGAGGCGCACATCCGCACGGTGGGCCTGGCGCCCACCAAGGCGCGCAACCTGCGCGCCATGAGCCAGGCGCGCCCTGCGCCCGCATGCACGAGCCGAACGGCGCGCTCCGCAGGGCCGCCCCCAGCCCCGCCTGCGTCCGCCGGCCGCCGCCGCGCCGGGGCCCCCGGTCGGAGGGCCGGGCTGCGCGGCGCGCGCAGAAAGTGCCGGCGCACGGCGATGTAGGGATGGGGCGCATGGCAGCGTGATGAGGGCTAGGGTAGGATAGGCGCACGGTGGCGCGCGCAAACGGTGCTGGCGCGCAGATGCTGCTGGAGGCGCACGGCGGCGGCGTGCCCGCCAGCTTTGCGGCGCTGGAGGCGCTGCCGGGCGTGGGCCACAAGACCGCGTCGGTCGTGCTGGCGGTCGCCTTCCGGCTGGCCACGTTCCCGGTGGACACGCACATCCACCGGCGCGCGCCCCGACCCTATCCTGACGCCACGCCCTGACCCTGCCGTGACGCCATGGCCTGACCCTGCCCTGCCCTGCCCGGCAACACCTGCCCTGACGCCACGCGCGCTGCGCGCGCCTGCCCAAATGCCCGGCCGTGCACGCTCGCCAGGGCCCCGGCCCGGCGAGCTCAAGCTTCCCAGCGTGGCACGGTAGCTTGGCTGCACCCTCCCGGGGTGTGATGGCGACGCCACACGCGGTCAAAGCAGTCGGTGCGGAGCAGCAGTCTGCGCTGGACAGCCTGTTGGGAGAGGTGCGGCCGTGGCACCTGCAGCAACCCCCGGGCGCCGGCGCGTGACCGCCCGTGATGCGCGCGACGCGCGCGCGCGCCAGGCTGGCGCAGCGCTGGGGCCTCACCAGCGGCCGCACGGTGGAGCAGACGGAGGCCGACCTCAAGCTCCTGTGGCCCGAGGCGCGGCCCCCGCCCGAAGCGCACGCCCCCGAGGCCGCACTGCGCTGGCGCGCGCCCGGCGTGCCTCTCAGAGGCGCTCAATGCGCCGTGTCCTGCCTGCACGGAGCGAGGGCGGCTCGGTGCGCAGCGGCGCGGGAGCGCGCGCACGCGCCCCGCCATGCAGCCTGCGCGAGACCTGTCGTCCATTGCTGCCGAGGCCTGGGACGCGGGGGTCAGGGGTAACATTAGGGTTAGGGCAGGTGCAGCGCATTCCAGCGCGCCTGCGGCGCCCTCAGGGGCGCGGTGGTAGGGCGTAAGGTTAGAAAACAGGGCAGGTGCTGCACGTTGCAGCGCGCTCACGCCCGCACCTTGGGCCGCAGGCGCTGGAATGCGCAGCACCTGCCCTGCTTCTAATCATACATACCCCCTAACCTTACCCCCTACCCCCGCGACCCCGGCGCCGCACGCGCGCTGGAACGCGATGCATCGGCCCCAACCCTAACTTTACCCCCTACCCCCACGCTCCGGGCGCCGCAGGCGTTGGAACGCGCTGCACCTGCCCTAATCCTAGACATACCCCCTACCCCCACGCTCCGGGCGCCGCAGGCGTTGGAACGCGCTGCACCTGCCCTAATCCTTAAAATGCCCCCTACCAAAGCGCCCCGGGCGCCGCAGGCACGCTGGAACGCGCTGCACCTGCGCCTCATCTACTTTGGCCGCGAGCACTGCCCGGCGCCGCGCCACGACCCGGCGGCCTGCCCCGTCTGCGCCTGGGCCGCCGTGCCGCCCTTTGACAGGCGCGCGCGCGCCCCGGCCTCCCGCTCCGCAAGCGCGCCCTACGGCATGCCCTCGCGGCAACTGGGGCTGCATGTATCCTCGGGCCTGCCAGATATCTTTTTGTTGTCAAGAGCACGTTCTGCTGCGCGTGCTGGCACTGCCGCACTGGGTGCAATCCAGCCTGTCCGCCATCTGCTCAGTGGCGGGTGGCTCCCATTCCTGTGCCATACCTGATGGATGCCCTCTGTGCGGCGGCGCAACGCCTTTAGCGGGCACCTTGCTGCAGAGCTGCCGGCCCGCCGCGCGCCTGCCTCACCCGCTGCGCTGCCCTGCAGGCCGGGCGCGTCGCCGCTGAAGGCGGGCGCGCCGCGCCCGCGCACGCCAAAGCCGGGCGCGGCCTCGGCGCCGGCGCCCGTGGATGCTCTGGAGGCAGGCTGACATGCGGGCGTCTGAGCACTAACCACTGCAAATCAGCGTGCTGAAAGGTCAGCGCAGGCGGCGTGAGGAGAATGTGGCTGTGTGCGCAGGGCTGCTGGCCTGCCGTATATCATCTGCATCTGGTAAAAACTACTGCATCCTGCGTCCAACAGTGCACTCGGCAAAGAAGCGTCGGCAACGTCCGCTATGCTACAACTGCAGCGTATGACACAATCAGATGATGGCAAGCTGAGCGACAGGCAACAGAACTAGCGGCTTCAAAACTTCACGTGCCCCTCGACTCCCAAGCTCGCGGTGCATACTGTCATCTCAGTCACTGAAATTGCAAGGAATATGCACAACGCAGCCAGACGTCTTTTGCCCCGCTGCACAGGCCTCGGACGCCTCGGCTCACTGCCAGCTTCAGCTTGGCAATTGCTGCGCCCCCACTACACGCCTCCGCCCAAGTCTCACCAACATGGCACCAAAACATGCGGCCCCTCCCGCAGCGCGGCGGTCACGCCTCGGCTGGCCCCAGCAGGTGCCGGGAGAACAGCTTCATGAAGCCGATCGCCTTGAAGCGGCGCTCGCCGGTCAGCGCGGCCAGCGCGTCGTCCGCCAGCACCTCCTGCTTGTTGGCCGGGTTCTGCGCGAACAAGTGCAGATAGGGTAGGCTATCATTTAGGATACCATAGGTAGGTAACCATCATAGGGTAGGGTATCACTTATCCTGTACATGTTCACCCTTCAAGCACCACTCAGTACTGCGTGGCAGCTGAGCGGACGTGCTGCACGGTGTGCGGCACAATCAAGGGATGCGCTCCCAGCAGAGCTGGGGGGGCTGGCGCGCGCGCGCGGGCGGGCGCCCGCGCCTGCAGCCCGCGCTCCTTGATGTACGCCCAGAAGCGCCGCGTGAGCTCTGGCCGGCTGACGGTCTTGCGCTCGAGCCACGCGGAGAGCTCGGGCGTCACGTTGAGCTCGCGCGTGAAGCCATTTGGCTTGGCCGGCGTCCCGTCGGCGCTCTCTCGCCGCTTTTTCCTGGGCTTGGCGCCCGACTCGCCATTGGCTGCCGCGCGCTTCGGCTTGGGCGTCGCCGCGGCGTCCCCATCCTCATCGTCCGCGTCGTCCCGATCTGGCGCCCGCGCGCGCACGGTGATTTGCCTCGTCGCTGGCTTCTGTCACGCATGCCTTCTGGCCGCGCCCTGTCGACGGCCTCTCGACGTCGGCGGCATCAGCCCGTGATATGACCGGGGCGCTGCAGCAGCCTCCCCAGGTCCACGCGCCCGCGCAGTGCTGCGCTGGCCAAACGCACTCAGGGCGCAGCTCACGTACCCGCGAGAGGCTCGGGCGGCGCGCGCGTTAGCGCAGCAGCAGCGGCGCGGCCGAGCGCGTGGGCGCCAGGCCTCCCGCCCGCCCGAGTCTCCGCTGCTGCGGCGGGGCAACCGGGCACCCTGCCCTGACACCCGCGGGCACCTCACTGCGGCTGCACACCGCAGCACTGCAGCCCGCGCAGGCGCAGGCGCCCGCGCAGCGCCGCACCTTCCACGTACACGTGGCGCGAGAGCTGCTTGTTCATGTTGAACATGTTGAGCGGCGGCTTGAACAGGCGGCCCAGCGCGTCGTCCAGCACGATCTTCCGCTTGTCCTTGGGGTTCTGCAGCTCGTGCTCCTTGATGTACACCCACAGCTGCTTCACCACCTGGCGGCGCGCCCCGCCGCCGCGTCAGCAGCGGGCGCCGCAGGGTCCCTTTGTGCACGCGCGCCCGGCCCGCCTCCGCCTGCCCCGGCAGCGCCAGCAGCCGGGCCGGGACCGACCGCCGCAGGCGCATCAATAGCCAGAACCAAGCTCGGGATGCCCCCTCCTGGGTCACTGCTTAGGCTGCTGGTCATCGGCAGGCAGACCACACGCGGGGGGCAGCGTCGGAGCCGCTGCCAGGGGGGCGGGCGGCGCGCCTCGGTGCGCGACATCGCGTCGACGCCCAGAAACGCCGCCATCTCCGCCGACAGCCGGCTGCCAAAGCCGGAGCGTTTGCCGCGCCTCCGCCTGCGCCGGCGCAGCGCTGCATTGCGGCGCGCTTGCGTTCGCATCACCCATGTTATGCGCGACGACGTGTGTCTGTGCGCAGGCCGCCTTGTCCACCATGCCCGCCGCGCAAGCGCGACACTCGGCGGCGCAGCCCGCCCCATTTTAAAGTCTGCAGCGTGCTGGCAATGCACCCGCACGGCCCTGTGTAGTGGCGCAGGCCGCCTGGTGATGGCGCAGCAGACGGGGGTCGGGTAACACGTGGGCGGCTGCGGAGGCGCCTCGCCCCCGTCTCTGCAGCTGGCAGCCCAGCCCACAGACAGGCGCCCGAGCGACACCAGCCACCTCAAGCGGGCGGCGGCGCACGAGGTGTCTGCCGCGTCGTCCGCGTCGTCGCCGTGGCCGGCGGCGCCGGGCTCGTCGCCCGCGCTGTCGGCTGCGCCGTCCTCGTCCGCGCCGCCGGGCTGTGTAGCCAGGTAGCGCTCCACCTACGCGATGTCCTCGGCCCCTAAGCTCGCGCCTCACAGGAACCCCCTACCCCCCGCCCGCGCGCGGGACACCCCTTTGCTACGCCCTTGCCATCATCAACTCCGAGTAGCTGCTGCCTCACAGTGTGTTCCAAGCTCTTCACCAGACTCCTAACCTGCACGCTGAAGCCCCCTTGCGTGCCTCCTGCTGGGGTCCGCCCGCCGCCAACAACCCCCCTCGTGCTGCCACAAGCACCTGCAACATGCACTCCCTCGCAACCACCCAGCCCCATCTGCCAGCTGCAGGTTACGTGGACGGCCTGTCAACTGCGAACCCCTTTCTGGCCCAGGGCCTTGCCACGTATGCAGGAGCCTGCAGCCTCGCTGCTTGCTGGGACGTCCACCCGCCCCTGCCAGGAGGTGCGCCTGCGCTGCACAACTTCTGGCCCCAAGCGGCTAGCGCCCCACAGGCAGCCTCGCGGCTGCTGTCCGGCTGCCACCTGGGCGCGCTTGCAGGGTCGGGTGTGCGCCCCCCACGTCTGCATCGCCAGCCCCGAGGTCTTGCATGACGGTGGGAGCAGGCAGCAGCCGCACAAGCAGCGTGCTCTAAACGGCAGGGCCCATATAGTGCAGCGTGGGGCGGCGGTGACTGGCCTCGCGGTGCAACCCCCTTGAGCCCCACTCGTGGCAGGAGCATATGCAGGTATACAGGTGGCTGCACGAAGACACCCCTGCGGCGCAAACCAGCCCGCGGCGGCCTGGCCGAGCTGCCTGGGAGCGCGCTCCAGGGGCAGTGGCCGCACCTCCTCGCGCAGGACGCCCTTGCGATCGGACAGGTCCACGCCGAACTCCGCCTCCAGCTTCTTGCGCAGCTGGCGCTCTGCGGCGACCCGGCCGCTCAGTGCTGGGCCTGTGCCTGAGTCAGCGCAGCGGGTAGCCTCACGCACAAGTGCGTCACGCAGGCGGGACGCGCGGGGCGAGCCTGTGGTGGTCTCAATGTCCGCGTCGACCAGCAGCTCGCGCAGGCGCACGACGACCTGCTCGTCTGACACCATGCCGGGCTGGTGGGGCCAGCGCCAGTTCCCCCTTTACTGTGCTGACAACGTTGGGAGCACGGCCGCTAGACAGCCAGTCCTGAGCATGAGGAGGATGAGTGGGGTCACCGCCACTTGTCAAAGCTTCATCCACCGTGACTCGCTACTTGTCGGGGCATCTTTGCTGTGCCAAATCAAGCTTTGCTTGAGGACTAGTCCTCAAGCCATGCAAAGTACTTGCATGGCCTGTCCCTGATGCATAGGCCTGTACTTGCATACATACATCCTGCATACAGATGAGCATGCGCATGTCTGCTGGCGCCAACTTTGGATCGCTCCCTGTTCTGCTCTCTTCCCGGCACACCATCAGGCAGCAAGGTAACAAACGTCGGCTCTTTTTCTTCGTGCAGTGCCCTCACGTACAATCTGCCAGCCAACACGCCTGGCAGACGGCATGCACCGCGCGGGCGTATGTGGCGCCAAACAGTACGGCTGCGGTCACCCGCCCACAGCCGCCCTCACACGCCTCGCACAGAGTGCGGGACGCGCGCCCGGACCGCGCGAGCAAACCCGCTCAGGCCCGCCGCAGCACAAACGCGTCCAGCGGCCCCACGCGCGCGCCGCGGCCCGCGCCCGGCCGCATGCGCTTGCGCGGCGGGCCGGGCTGCGCGGCGGGCGGGTCCGCGGCGCGCCCAGCAACCACGCGCAGTGGCGGGGCGGCCCACGCCTGCGCCACGCCCGGCGCCGCGCCCGGCATTGGGCCCTCAGCCGCGGCATCCTCCAGGCCGCCCCAGAAGTCGGGTTCATCATCGTCGCCGCCGCCGCTGCCTGCCGGCGACGCCGGCGCCGGCGCGCGCGGGCCGCCGGGCGGCCGCCCCGGCTGCGCGTGCGCCCTATCCCCAGCCCTGTCGCGCGCCGCCGCCTCCGCCAGCGCCCGCTCCGCCTGCTTGCTGACCGGCGCGAAGCGCGGCGCGGCGCCGTAGTCGCGCCGCGCGCCGGTCAGCTGCCCCGCCGCGACGGCGGGCGCGGCGGGCGCGGCGGCAGCGCTGTCGCCGGCAGGGCCAGGGCGGGCCTCCTGCCCCAGCAGGCGCGCGAGCGCGGGCGCGGTGCCGCGCCGCCCGCGTGGCGCAAACCCGGTCGCGCCCAGGTTGAGCAGCGTCAGGTGGAAGGGCGCTGGGCCGACGTGGCGCGCCAGCAGCGCGGCCGCGGCGGCCACCAGCGCGCCCGCCGCGCCGGGCGCGCCGCCCAGCGCGGCCGGCGGCATGGGCGCCGAGCCCGACGTGCGCGTCCAGCCCTCGCCCTTCCGCCGCCACTTGAGCGTCAGCGTCGCCGGCGCGCGCCCGTACTCCTCCGCATCCTCCGCCAGCCGCACCAGCTGCATGCACCCGCTAGTTCAGCGCAGGGTAGGGCTAGGGTGAGGCTGTCGACAGGTTGCGCCAACGAACTGGCACGCGCCCCCACTCAGCCCCAACCTGGTACCTGCCCGGCTGTGCCGCCCGCCGCCGCCCGCCTGTCCGGCGCGCGCAGCTTCTCCGCGTCCTCGCCCGGCCGCGCGGGCATTCGCATCACGCATGCTCGCCTCCCGGCGCTTTGACTGACAACCCTTCCCTAAACAACTGCGCTCAGCACACCATGTGCTCCGTCGCCGCCACCAGCGTTTCCAGCACTCCCGGCGACCCCGGACACCCTGGCGGCCGCCATCGCCAGACCCACTCATATCAGTGCACTGCGTGCGCCTGACCCTAACATCATACCCATT